>Ga0181411_1000371_pt1 | contig 16067 bp, 18 predicted proteins | sample 34SPOviralmetaG_FD_130114 | JGI IMG/M metagenome (GOLD analysis project Ga0181411, IMG submission 130114) | Marine viral communities from the oligotrophic San Pedro Time Series (SPOT) site, San Pedro Channel, CA, USA - 34 SPOT_SRF_2012-07-09 | ecosystem: Environmental > Aquatic > Marine > Strait...
AACCTGAGGGGGGCAAACCTATTCAGCGCAAACCTGACAGGGGCAGACCTGAGGAAAGCAAACCTGACAGGGGCAGACCTGACATGGGCAGACCTGAGGGGCGCAGTCATGCCTGCGCAGGAGCTGACTAAAGGCGCGGACTTTGGAGGGTGCCAGATATGACAGCAGAGGAAGGCGCACGCGCATTGTATGAAGCTGGCAGGCCCTTCCAGCTCGAGGAGTTAGCACGGACTCTGGACATGGAGCACTGGCTGCTGCTGCTGGCTGCACACAAACGGTGCGCAGCAGCTGGCCGGTGGATGGCACGCTGCAGGGCAGAGCGCCTGCAGATGCTGCGCATAGCAGGTATTCAGCACCCTGCAGAGCTGGAAGAGCAGCAGGCCATGCTGCAGCTGATGGAGCGCATGCTATCTCTGAGTCTGATAGCTGCAGGGCCTGAAGATGCAGCGCTCCATCAACTGCAGATGCTAGTTGTTAGCCGCGCACACAATCGATTAGCAGACGCCTGCCCTGCATATCTGGCATAATGAAGGGGCTGCTGCAGGTGCGAACTGCAGCAGCCCCTGGCACCTTGCACACACACATAGGAGAAGATGCCATGAAGGAAGATAGCACGCTGCTGTATTGGCAGCGCTCGAAACTCATTCTCAGCACCACACTCACCAGCACGCATAAGCTAGTGCTGCTGTCAGTCTCTGACCATCAGGGAAGGAACGAGCACAGCAGGGCAGGCATTGCACGCCATGCGCTGCGCTGCAGCCTGTCAGCCAGGACTGTGCAGCGCGCACTGCAGCAGCTGGTGCGCGCAGGCCTGCTGCAGTCACAGTCCAGACCTGGCAGGCCTACGTGGCACAGCCTGCAGATAGATGCACTGCAGGCCCTGGCAGTCACCCCTGACACAGTGTCACCCCTGACACAGAGTCACCCCTGCAGCAGTGTCACCCCTGACACAGATGCACAGGCCCCTGACACAGATGCACAGGCCCCTGACACAGATGCACAGGCCCCTGACACTGTGTCACCCAAAGGAGTAAAGGAAGGAGTAATAGAAGGAGCTAGTAAAGGAGAGAAGAAGCGCAGGCCCTCTAAGTCTCTGACAAGAGCACAGGCTGCAGCTCTTCCTCTTCCAGATGGACTGCCACCTGGCTACGAAGAGGCATGGCAGGACTACTGCAGGGTTCGTCCTGGCACTGGCTGGCGAACAGAAGCGCAGCAGGTGCAGCGCTTTCATGAGAAGCTCCTGAAGGCGCACCAGCAGGGCAGGGACGTGCTGAAGGGTCTGGAGGATGCCTATCAGGGACCCTGGAAGGGCATCAAGGTGGATTGGCTGGACATGCTGCCTGCGCCTGCCCCTGCACCTGCCCCTGCTGGCACCGTGCTGCACCTTGACAGCGCAGCAGCCTATAAGGCGCAGCTGCTGAAGGGGCTGCAGTAATGCTGTTCTCTATACTGGCGCTGACTGCTGCACTGGCTGTGCAGTTCTACGTCCCTATGCCTCCTGAGGTTGACGCGCTGCTGCTGCCTGCTGTGCTGCTCTGCTGCCTGCTGGTCTGCAGTGGCCAGCTGCTGCACCAGCTCCTGCTGCTGACGAAGGAGATGCCATGAAGACGGTTACAGAGTCTGACGTTGTAGACGTGTTCATGTTCTTTAAAGGGGCAGGCCTGAAGAGCGTGCCTCATGTAGAAGAGGCGCACCATTGGGTGCGCGTGCTGGCAGACGTGCCTGCAGCCCTGCTGCATATGGCATCAGAATGGTATCTGAAGGTGCCTCAGGAACAAAATGGAGTCATGAGGGGCAATAAGTGGTGCCCCTCTGCTGCTGAAATACGGACGATTGCATTTAATCTGGAGGGTGATGCCAGAGTCTCTATCACTAAGACGCAGCGCGGCTGTGCCAGCTGTGGCGAAGTCATAGACGAAGAGGGAGCTCTTGTAGAGCATGGCACCGGACACAGAACCATCAGCCAGCACTGCTATCCAAAGATAGACGGACTGATACAGTGGCAGGCTGCCCCCTATCGAGTAGCGCACAGGCTGGTGCTATGCAATTGCTCCCTTGGCAGGTGGATAGCACACCAGCATCAGACAGCTGATAAGGACCGACTGCCTAAAAGCTGGCAGCCTACGCTGACACTGAAGGAGGCCCTGCAGAAGTTTGTGCGAGACGATGCACTGCTATTTGTGTCAGGCTCTGCAGACGGTGCGCAGCGCTACCGTGCAGAAGACGCCAGGCCACAGTCTCCATTCTTCTGCAGGGCAGCGCCTGAAGAGCTGCACGGGCCTACGGAATACAGCGCTGCGCTGCGCTCTGCTGCTTACGACTACATCAGGGGCAGCAGAGGCGCGCCTGCCCTTGACAGGATGCCCTAATGGCTGCCAGGGTCCTGCCCTGGCACGTCCGTCTGCAGGTCCTGGCACTTGACGCTGAATGAAGAGGCGCAGCCCTTCCAGTCTTCTGTGCAGGTAATGGGCTGCACAGGGACTTGACCGCGCTGCAGGCATTGCATTGTGATGGTCACTGCCACGTCTGCACAGCTGATGCAGGCGTCTTCTTCATCACAGGACAGCAGCAGCAGCACTGCCAGCAGGCCTGCTGCCCTACTCACAGGGCACCAGCTCTGCAGTATAGCTGTAGACGCCCAATGAGTCATCGCTGCAGGTCTGCATCACGCAGCTATCCTGCGTGGCTGCGTACTCCTCTGCAGCGTCTACCAGCTGCGCGCAGTGCAGGGGCGGTGCAGGCTCCTGGCGCTCTATCTGCAGCGCCCACAATATTACCATCAGCATTTATTTATCCTATGTGCCTGCACATTCTATCAGTTTGTGCTGATTCCATTAGGCTCTTTTACGCCATGATCTGTAATAATCGGGGCAGTGTGCTCTTCTATGCGCACCAGGCTGGCAATAATACGGCTGTGGTCCTGGCGCTGCTGTGTCACCAGGGCATCTAATGCAGACAGGTGGCGTTCTAGGCCAATCTTCAGCAGAGGTATCAGGTGCTTAGTTGTAATCTGATACATAGCGCCAAAGAACAGCAGCATCACTACCACTGCAGACGCAGGGCCTGCTGCATACGTGGCAATGGCATCTAAGCTCATGATTTACGGCTCGTTTTACCAGAGCACTTCCACCTGCGCCTGCTCAGTCTAAGGGGGCTGTTTGGGTCTGCAGCTGCTGCAGGGTGCGCCTTCATCTGCCCTGCGCTGCGCGCACAGTAGGCGTTCCCCTTAGACGTGCCAGGGGAGACTGTGGCACCCTTCTGGCCATAGCCAACGCGCTTATTACCGACCTTTTTATACCGTGCCTTCTTCATGGCAGCTGCCTGCTAACCATGTAGGCCTGCAGCGCGTCAAGGGCCGCCCGCGCCAGTGGGCGGCTATAGGCGACTACTGGCGACGTAGCAGAGCTGCTGTCATAGGCTGCCAGGAGCTCCTGCACGTGCTCTTCTGGTATGACTACTCGGATTACTATCCCCTGCAGGTCAAACTCATTTCCTGCAGCATCTACTGCAGACAAGTCAGCGCGTTGTGTTTCATCTGGCAGATTGTATATGGAAACAGCCATGCATTACCTCAGTTTGATAATCTGATATTCAGCCTTTACAGCAAAGGACTGCCCTGCAGCTATTGTGCCTGACGTTGTTGCTGTGCTCACACCGAACCACAGCTGCCAGGCAGTATCAGCTGCCAGCTCTACGGTAGACGTAGAATCTACATAGCTATTAGCTGGCATCTGCCCTGATGTTTCACCATATGCCAGCAGCACAGGCAGCTTACGAGTGCTGCGCACTATCTGCCCATATATGACGGTGTTGCCTGCCTGCGTAAAGGTAGACAGGCTACCGCTGCTAGAGTCCAGCTTTACAATGCCACCTTTACGGCTACCGCTAACAGTGCGCGCAGTTACTCCATATCCATCAAATGCGCCGGTTGTGGTAGCAGTAGGGTCTATGCACAGGCCTACGCCAAAGCGCAGGTCTGCAGATGATGGCACCGTAGTATCATACAGGCTGAAACGTACCATCATCACGAAACTATCTGCTGATGTCATGGCAGCACCAGCAGAATCTAACAGCGGGCTATGGCTGCGTGGCCATTCTGCACCAGTTCCTGTCATGCTGTATTTCGCATTGCCAGGGGACAGCGCGTCCATTGTGATGGTGCTGATGCCTGTGCCTGCGTCAAATGCAGGCGTGTAGTCCATGACATCAGGGGCAACCTTTGTCATAGTGGCAGGATTTATGGCGATATATTCCAAGGGCAGCACGTCAATGCCACTGCTGCCACTGCCTCCTGCAGCTGCGCCTCCAGACGCGCCAGTGGTAGGATCAAACACAGGCACTAATGGCATGTCAGTCCCTCCATGTCGCAGTAACTTGGCTGTATGTCGCTGTGCCTGCGTCCAGCTTTGCAAACACGTGCAGGGTCGCATTGCCAAGAGTCTGCGCCAGGGCTGCGCCTACACTGAAGCTGCAGCACATTGTGGCAGCAGTGGTAACGCCTGCCTCTAGCGTGGCTTCTGTGCTGGTCAGAATGCATTCATCTCCTGCAGCGTCAAGACAGACCTTCATGGTTAACTTCGTAGGACTGCCAGACTGCACTGCCACCTTAAAGCGCAGCACGTCTATAACATTGGCGAACTGCATTACAGACGGCTGATAGGCCTGTGCTGCTGCCATATCCAGGGCTATCACGTCCGTTGTATTGTAGGACGTGCCGAGCACTTCAGTGCTCGTTCCTGTGATGGTGTTGATTCTGAAGGATACCTGCTGTGCCATTATTCTGCCTCCTGTGCTGCCTGGCGCAGCTGCTGCACCATGTCCTGTCTGTGCTCTTCAGTCAGCCTGCCCCACCTGCGCCTGAAGGTGCGTATCGCCTTCATGCACAGGACCTTCAGCAGCACCCTGTCTGCTGCCTCGAGCAGGCTGGCATATGGCTCTGGCACGCTGCCATAGGTAAGCGCTTCATCTAAAAGCTCTGCCATGGCTGCTGCTAGCTCTCTTTCATCTTCCTTATCCAGGGCTGCCACAGTGTGAGCAATCACCAGCAGGCCCTGCAGGCGCGCTGCCAGCTCTTCAGGCAGCAGGCGCAGGGGACCTGCCAGCAGCTGCATACGTTTGTTACCTGCGCTCATTGGGTGCCCCTTCGTAGGTGCTCTTCTATACCGTACCAATAGCAGAGCGCTATCTGTCCATGATTCTGAAGCTCTGCCAGATACTGCGCGTCTGACAAGTTTGTAAAGAAGCCTATTTCACCCAACACTGCAGGCATTACCGTCTTCCTGACAATGTAGAAGTCGGCTTCGTGATCGCTATCACCGTCTACATAGTCACCAGCACGGACACGTAGGCCCTGCATATTCTCCTTAAACGAGTCATAGACAGAGCTGGCCACTGCATCGGCTCTGGTAGTGCCCCTGCTGGTATAAATGTCTATGCCATTGGCAGACTGTGACGGTCCTTTGATGGCATTGCCTACCGCATTGCTGTGGCAGCTAATCAGCAGGCCTGCAGGGAAGTTGTTTGCGCTGCGCACCCTGGCAGACAGGCTGATGTCAAGCTGCTGCAGGTCACTCCATAGGGGCGCACTTAGCACCTGCCTATCTGCTACGCAGTCCCATACAGGATAGCCAGCCATTAGCGCCAGGCGCATAAGAGCTGCAGCTGTCTTGCGATTACTAACGCCTTCATACAGCGTTAAAGGGGGCTGCACGTCAGTAAAGGTATACTGCTTACCTCCTGGCGTTTGATATACGCCGTCAATCAGTCCACCGTGCCCATAGTCAATAATGAGTGGCGTCATTGTCCCTCTCTTGTTTGACGCAGCAGCTCTATCTGTGCCCTGCGTGCTGCTGCAGGGTCTGCAGGTCCTGCAGGGCTGCCCAACAAGATGCCAGCAGCAGCACCAGCTCCTGCAGGTGCCTGCGTGCCTCCGAATATCTGCACTGGGGGCTGGCTGGCATCAGTGGCAGCGCCAGGCGCACGCAGGCCTGCAGGTGCATCAATGAGCGCAGCAGTGGCACCAATGGCACGCTCTAAGGCATCAGGCGTGACTGCACGGATTAAGGCAAGGTTCTGCAGCCCCCTGGCGCTGGGTTTGTAGACTTTGTAAAGGGGCAGGCCTGCTTCATCGTAGGCATAAAGCAGATGAGGCGTGCCAGCAGGGGGCTGCTGTGTCCAGTATTGAGGCAGCTGCGCGTGCTCGAGGCCAGCAGGGGGCTGCACTTCATCAGGCATGGCGATATCAGACCACAGCTGCCAGATACCTGCGCTGCCATCAGGGTCTGCAGCCCTGGCTGCTATTGCGCTCTGCCAGAAGAGCTGCTGCTCGCCTACTGCTGCGCCTGCTGGTATTGGCGCACCGTCTTCTGCGCCCTGCAGCTCCAGATAGGTCTGCACCATAGGCAGAGCTGCTGCTGTCAGGCGCACACCCTCTTCTGCAAACAGCACAGGCAGGTCTGCAGGCTGCTCTTCCAGGGTGCGCTGCACGTCATTTATAAGCAGCCCTGCGTGCCTGACTACTGACAGGGCAGACTCTAAGGGCATGAATAGGGGATTCTGGGGACCATAGAAGCGCAGCGCGTCCTGTCCTGTGCCCCCTCTCACAATGCCAAGGCGCGTCAACGCTGCATCACCATCTAGGCCATAAGGGTCTGCAGCGCGCTGTCTAGCAAGCATGCCACGCGATAGCGCGCCTATCGCTTCAGGGTTCTGCAGCACCTTAAAGGTTAGCTCTGTCAGCAGTCCATACTGCCCCTGCGCACTTGCGAACAGTCTACCGATAGCGCGCACCTGCGCAGGCTGCGCGCCAAAGTCCAGCAGGCTGCGTCTTGCCAGCTCCGCTGCGTCTGACACTGGCAGCCCTGCTGCTATGCCTCCTTCAAATACAGCGCGCCTGAAGCTCTGTTCTACGGCCTCTGCTATGCGCAGGTAAAAGCTCTTCACTGTGGGGTCGAATACGCTGCGCGTCATGTCCAGCGCCTTACCAGCAGGCCCTGCTGCTGCTGCGCGTGCTGCGCGTTCTATGTCGTCTGCCAGCTGGCCTATGCGCTGTGTCTCTGTCCGCAATATGCCAAGGCCCTGCTGCTCTGCCAGGGCCTGCAGCTGCGCAGGACTGTAGTGCCTGCCATCCGGTGCAGTCAGGCCTGCGCCTATGCGCCTGGCGCCTAGCTGGCGCATGGCTGCATCTACTGCCCTGCGTGTAAGCTGCTGCACGCCTGCCAGGGTGCGCTGCGTGCCTATCGTGGCAATGGACAAAATAGGCGCTTCAGTCAGCCGATACAGCAGATAGGGCAGATTGGGCAGGCCAACAAATCCATAGCGCGCGTTTACCAGGGCAGTCTTACCTGCCCCCAGAAGGTAAGAGCCTGCGTCTATCGCCATTGCTGCCACGCTGCTGCGCTGCGCAGGGGCAACCCGTTCTATAAAGCGCACCAGCTCTTCACTGCCTTCTGCTAGCTTCTGCTCTGCCCTGCTGGCTGCTGCATTGTAGGTGCGCAGTCCACCCTGCACAGGACGCTGCACAGGCTGCGCCCCTCCTGCCAGGGTTGCCCATTTAGGCAATCCAGGGGCAGCCCCTGGCAGCTCTACTGCACCGCTTAAACGTGCCTCCAGTGCAATGCCTTCACTAATGAGGCGCTTCCTTACGCCTTCATCCAAGGCCACCTGCAGCAGTGTCCTGCGTGCTGGTCTTGACCAAAGAGGCAAGCGAGGCACCAGCCCTGCACGCGCAGCGTCTGCATTGAAAGCACGAAGCGCTGCCACCGTTAGCGGTAAATCGTCTAAGTCGTTCACTGAAGCCTGCAGACGGGGCAGCAGGCGCTTTACGCCTTCCTCACCATAGAGCACATTAAGAGCCTTCTGCCACCTATCGCTGCCAGTGCTGTCTGCTGTGGACTCGACTAAGAAGCGCTCATATGCCTTATCTGTGCTGCGTGTTTGCTGTGCCAGCGCTACTATCCTGCGCTCTGCTGCACGCAGTGCCCCTTCTGCGCTGGTACGCACAATGTCTACCGCCCTGGCTACGCTGGCAGGTGGCACAGGTTTACCGTAGGCAGCGCGCACCCATCTTGCTATCTGACTATCAGACAGGCGCTGAATACCGGATATCACAGGGTCTTCACTGCGCAGGGCTACCTGCAGGGCAGACAGGTCTGCTGCCCTGCGTGGCTGCACGCCTGCACTGCGCGCAGCGTCTATGGCAGCCTGCGCGCGCAGGGCTTCAAATGCTTCATCCCTGACAGCAGGAGGCAGAGCGCCCCAGTTGTCTGCATCCCTGACAGCAGCACGCAGGGGCGCTGGCAGCGTGGCTGCTGCCTCTGCAGGGGCACGCTGCACTAATCGGGTGCGCAGGGTGCCTGCAGGCAGGCCTGCCTGCTGCTCCAGTCTGCCAAGGGCTGCCAGGGCGCTGCGCTGCGCTACTGCGCTGCCAGACTCCTGCAGGGCATCTGCTGCGCGCACCAGCTCCTGCACCGTGCTGGCTTCTGCTGATGTCAGACGCGCCTGGCGCACCTGCTGGCCTGCTGCCCCTGGAAAGTGAGTGTCTGCAAAGCTGGCAGCGCGCTGCGCTCCAGTCTGCCCTGTGTCAGAAGCCAGGGCTGCCAGGGTGCGCAGGTATTGCGCCTGCTCTGCTGGTGCGCGCTGCACTGTGCGCTGCACCTCTGTCTGCACTGCTGCGCGTACCTCTGCTGCTGTTCCACGTGGAACAGCCACGCTGTCAGTGACAAACTCATAATCAGCAGGCGTCCTGCGCTGCAGCTCTGTCCTGAATGCTGCAGGCGCGTCTGCCCCTAAAGCATCTTCCAGTGGCCTGCGCACTGCTGCTGTTATGCCATCTTCTGTGCCATCACTTGCACGTATTGCCTGCAGCAGTGGCTGCTTTACCTCTTCAGATAGCGTGCTTTCATTTATCAGCCTGCGTGCCACTGTCCTGCGCAGTGGCTGCTGCACCGCTCCAGTCAGGCTGCCAGGTGCTACCTGCAGCGCTGCCTTACCTGCTGCCTTAGTCAGTCCGATGTAGGAGGGCGCTGCCATGTCAAACACAGTGCCAACGTAGAAGGGCACCAGCTCCGCTGCTGCACGTGAATCCTCACCAGCCAGGGCTGCGCCTATGTCGCCTGCAGTCTGTCTGAACACGTCAATATCATAGTATTCATCCCCAATACCGCGCCCTGTGCTGATGTTTTCAAGCACTCTGTCTACAAAGTCAGGGTCACTGCTGGCACGCCTGCGCAGTTCGGGATCTAAGGGCGTTGGCTCAAACACTGCGCGCTGTGTCTGCGCTGCAGGGATGCTGCTGCCAATGACTTCAGCACCTAAAGCACTGCCTGCACTGGCAGTGCCACGCAGCAATGCCTGCAGGCCCGTTTCTACAATGCCTGCACCGTCCTGGCGCTGCTGTGTCAGGGCAGACAGTGCCAGCCCTGGCAGGGTGGCAGCGAATGGGGGCAGGCGCTCCCCTGCCAGCGCACGCTGCAGCTCTTGCGTCTGCATTGCTGCCTGTTCGCGTGCTGCGCGTTCTGACAGCACAGGCTGCTGTGCAAAACTCTCTGTAAAGGTTTCAGCTCTGGAGGGTGCGCGCAGGGTGTTTTCTGGAGTCCGATAGTAGGCGCGCACTTCCAGGGGCTGCGCTGTGCTGCCTGCTGCTGGCTGCCTCGTTTCAATGTCTGCAATGTCTGCAGCAGATAGCTGCGTGCGCAGCTCTTCAGGCACAGTGCGATAGACAGGCAGGCGCTGTATTCTGGAGGGTCTGGTAAATGGCACTGCATCCAATGCGGTGCGCACTGCGCCCCTGCCAGCCTGCACAGGCCTGGCGCGCTCTCGTTCGATTGCTGCCAGTGCCCTGCGCTCTTCGTCCTGGCGCTCTTCTGCCCTGGCAGCAGGCGATAGCGCACGCTGTGCTGTGGCTGCCTCTGCTATCTGTGCAGCTTCTTCCCTCTGCTGCAGTCTGGTAGTAAACGCAGGCTGGAAGGGCACAGGCTGGACAGGCTGCTGCAGCATAGGCTGCGCAGGTGGCTGCTCCAGACGCTGCAGATACAGCTCTGCTGCGTCAAGCTGGCCTGCCTGCAGGGCCTCCAGATACAGTGCGCGCAGCTCTTCAGGCGTCATCTATTCTCCAGTGCCTGTGAATAAGTCTGCAACGCTTCACAGGGTGTGAATAAGCCTATGGATAAGCAAAGCTCATTGTGGATAAGCCTGTGAATAATCATGGCAGCCCTGCCAGCTGCTGCTGCAGCGCACGCACCCTGGCAATGTCTCCAGAGTCCAGCGCAGCGCTAATCTGCTGCAGGAGCTGCTGCCTGCGCCCCTGCTGCTGTGCAGGAGGCGTGCCTTGTATGGACATTGTAGGCAGAACAAGGCCAGCAGGGGCAGGCGCAGGCGCAGGGGCAGGCGCACCCTGCAGGTAAGCCTGCACAGCTGCCTGCTGCGCTGCAGGCAGGGGCACTGATGGGCTAACGAGCGCAGGGGCAGGCGCAGGTGCCGGTGCGGCCGGTGCCGGTGCGGCCGGTGCAGGCGCAGGGGCAGGTGCTGGTGCTGCAGGCGCAGGAGCTGGTGCAGGAGCTGGTGCAGGCTGCTGCTCTATCTCACTCTCTACCTGCGCCTGGCGCTGTCTTGCTTCATCCAATGCAGCGCGCTGCAGTAGGAAGGCATCAGGGTCTGCAGGCGCTTCAGGCTCTGCAGGCGCTTCAGGTTCCCTGCGCTCTGCCAGGGGCACAGCAGAGCCACTGCCTGCAGGGCCTGTGTCTGTTTGACGCTGCAGCGCCAGTGCGAACGAGAGCGCACCCTGCAGCTCTGCCCCCTCCAGAGTCTTAGACAGCTGCTGCTCTAGCTGGTCTACCTTCCAGCCCTGCCCTGCCTTCTGATACTGGCGCAGCAGCTCTTCAACCTGCTGTTCCGTCTTTGTCCCTGCTATCACCTTGCCTGCTGCATAGCGCTGGTCTGCACCCTGCAGCAGTCCATGCACAGGCGTGCCCCGATACTGCAGATGAGGGTCTGCAGTGTCTATGCCCCTGGCGCGCAGCTCTGTTTCCAGGGCTGCCTGCATTGGGTTCTCTGGCACCCTGGCGCGTGCTGCTGTGGCTGCCTTCTGCAGGCGTGCTGACTCTGCTGCAGCCTGTAGCCAACGTGGCTCGAAAAACTTACGCTGCAGGTTTGTAAACGCGCCTACTGCCTTGGCATCTTCGTATTGTGCCTGCGCATATGCCAAGTCTGCTGCTGCAGCCTGTGCGCTGCTGTGGCCTGTGCGCTCTGCCAACTCCTCTGCAGTGGCAGTGCCATCTTCCAGCAGCTGCAGGTACGTCCTGAAGGCGTCTTCAGCGTCTGTAAATCGGCTGCCCTCAGGTGCTGCGCGCTGTGCCCTTGCCTGCACTTCTGCCTGCCCTTCAAACCCGCCAAAGATGCCCTGCCTACCACTGAAGAACAGCGCCTGCAGGGCCTGCTCTGTTCCCTGCTCTGCTGCTGTCAGTGCTTCAGGCCTGCCAGATAGAGCAGCAGCGCGCTGCGCAGGGGCGGACTGTGCCAGCAGGGTTGCCTCCTGCTGTGTCAGGCTGTGCCTGCGCTGGAAGAGCGCCTGCGCCTGTGCCAGCTCTGGAGCAGTCACACTGGCATCACGGGTAAAGTCCAGCAGTGCCTGCAGGGCTGCGTCCCTGTCCTGCTGGTCTACCTGTGCAGCCTGACTGGCAGACAGCTGCCTGCTGGCAGCAGCAGCAGCACCTGCTGCGCGTGCAGCGCGTTCTGCTTCGTAGCGCTGCTGCAGGGCCTGCTCTGCTGCGCCAAAGTTAGCAGGGGGCACGTCTAAAAACTCTTCCAGGGCTACCAGATTGGCACGCTCCGCCTGTGCAAGCTGCTCCAGATTCTGTGCGCGCAGGGTAGCATCAGCAATACTGCCCTGAATAAGCGCCAGGCGCTCTGCAGCAACAACTGCCCTGGCATACCGCCCCATGTAAGTGTCAGAACGTGATGGCATAATGGTCCTAAAGGTTGCTGCTGTAGTCGTATGAAGTGCTGCCAGTGCTGCCAGTGCTGCCCTGCATCTCCTGCAGCAGCTTTAGAAGGTCTGCATCTGACAGGGTGCCTGTCTGTGCTGTGGCCAGCGCCAGTGCCTGCTGCTCTGCTGCCAGCGCGGACACTGCCTGTCCAGCACCTGTGCCAATGGCTGTGGCTACATCGCCTGCCCCTCCTGCACGCAGGGCTGCTGCCTGTGCGCGTGCTGCCAGGAGCTGCTGCAGCTCTGCCTCCTGCGCTGCTGCTGCCTGCTGCTCTTCCAGGCTGCGCTGCACGTTAGTCTGCTGCACGCTCTGCATACGTCCTGCCTCTGCTGCTGCCTGCTGCAGGAAGACATCCCTGGCAGACGCAGGACGTGCAGCTGCTGCCTGCAGGCGTTCTGCCTGGCTGTTCCGTGCTGCTGCTGCCTGCTGGCCTGCCATGCGTGCATCAAATGCTGCTGCCTGCTGCTCTGTAAATCCAAGGCCTTCAGACTCCTGCAGCCTGCGCAGCTCTGCCAGCCTGCGCTGTTCTTCATCACCAAACAACCCTGCAGCCTGCTGCCTGCCTGCCCTGCGCTCTAAGCCTGCGCCTATCGCGCTGCTGCCTGCACTGATGCCTGCCCCGATAAGTGCCAGCGTTAACGGCTCCATGCCATATGCTCCTTCAGATATAGAATAGCTCTAAGGCTATGCCCCAGTTCACGCAGGCAACCCTATCAATCTGGCTATAATGGCACAGGCCTACTGTGAGAGTCTGCGCACCGCTGCCAGTGACCTGCATACAGCCATCACGCTGCCCATACCCTGCAGCCCCTGGATATGCGATTTTGGCACCTATGGGCGTGCCTGTCTGCCAGTAAACCCCACCGCTGCCCTGATGGTTCTGCCCCTCCTGTGCAGCCGTCTTGTCTACTCCTGAGGGGTTGCCAAGGTACGGAGCTACATAGTTCAGCCGTTCGTCTATCGCGTAGTTTTCACCGGACACAGCAGGCACGTTGTCAGGCCCATGTTCTAACTCCATCCACCAATGAAAGAAGCCACGATACCCGCGCCTAATGCTTACCTGAAAGCTTGTATTCGGTATCACCAGCCACGTGTCAGGCTCTATGCCTGTCCTGCCCTGTCCTGTCAGGTAAGAGGTGCAGAAGGTTAGCTGCAGGCCTGTGCCTTCCATGCTCTGCCCTGCCAAGTGGCCACTGATGCCATGCTGCGTGCCTGTGAACGGCTCTAAGACAGGTGGCTGAAGGTGTCTGGTTTCAATCCACTGTGAAGTCTGGAAGTCAGACGCATTTACCTGCTCATGTAAGTAGAGGCGCAGTGCCTCCTGATTGCCTTCCAGGCTGGCAGCAGTGATGGCAGTGCCTGCGCTGAAGGAGTTGGGCGGCGAATAAGACATTAAAACAGCCTGTGGATAAGAGCGCTGCACTTACCGGAGGTGTAATCCAGCTCTACAGTGCCACTGGCAGACGCTGCTGTGTCATGCGCTAAGTAGTTAACATTGCTGAACTGTTCAGGATGCAGCACGCCTTTTATCTTCCATCTGATGCCAAAGACAGTTACTGCCCCTGTTTCTGCACCGCTATAGTGCCAGGCTCCAGACCAGCCACGCCAACCAATGTTGCTAGCGATAAGGTTAGCGCCTCCAGTGATAGAGCCGTTCAGCGCGCCAAATGCTATCTGCTGCCACGCTGGCAGCACGCTGGCAGCCTGACAGCTGGTCAAGGCTGCGCCCCTTTTAGAGCCTGTAAAGTTGGTATTGAAGTCGTCCTGCCCTGGCACTGCTACGAAGTTGCCAAGGCTGTTACTTGTCACGTCCCATTCAGGGTAAATCACCCAAACTGCGCCGTTTGTCGCCATATCTACAGTGCCAGACTTTGGCGGATCTGGGAACGTATAGCTGCTGATGCTGCCAGAAGCAGTCCATGGCGTGCCTGTGTAGCGTGGCCTGGCGCTTAGATCCCAATACAGGCGCAGTATTTCATCTGCTGCCACTGTTACGCCACTTCCGCCAAAGGACAGCACAGAAGCAGTGCCACTGAAGTCCTGCACGATATGGCCAGCAGCTGGCAGGGAAGAAGTAGCCGCTACCGTTACATCTGTGCTGTGGTGCAGGCTGTATTCCCCCAGTGTCGTGCCAACGGCTACCCGTGCAAACCAGTCCTTTTTTAGCTGTGGCAGGTCTATGGCTGCATCTCTGACGTTGTAGCCATTCAGGCCTGCTGCCAGTCCACCTGACTGCGTGTAATCCGCAAACCTGCTGTTAAGGTCTGCAGCTTCTATGGTATCGCCGTCTTCTATGCGCGCGCGCTTAATCCTACTCATCTGAAGCGCCCCTGAAAGAAGTAGCGCTGCCCATATAAGTGCGCCTGAGGGATATTCTGATTGCCTACTCCAGAACCTCTAAGGATATCGTTCGGGTCTGCTTCTGGCAGGTTGAACTGGAGCTGCACAGATAGGCTGCCTTGTGGATAGCGCTGCACGCCAAAGATTCTAAAGTGTTCATGGTGTGCTACTCCCCTGCGCACCGCGAATACCGTGCCATTTACCAGAATGCGCAGGCGCAGGTATTTGGGGCTGCCAGGAAAGATATTGCCAGAAGTAGCGCAGAAGGCAGGATTAATGAGCGCATTACCGCTCCATTCTCCATACAGGCTGCCACCCTTCCAGTCTGCCAGAGTGAAGGCAGCCACTGCATTAGTCCAGTTACAAACGCCTGATTGATAGGTGACACACTGCCAGCCATTAGAGACTGTGGCAGTGTCCCTGTCTGCTGTCTGTTCGCCTGAAGCAGAGCCTGCAGCCTTCAGCGAATAGCAGCGGACTATAGCCCCTGCTTCTGTGTTGTCTTCGTCCACAAACTCTGCAGGCAGCTGCGTCCTGTCCAGCGTTGTAATGCTGCTCTGCTGGCTTCGTAGCTCATTGTTCACTGATGCAGGCGACACTGTAACGCCTGCGCGTGCTTCTCTGTTAGTCCAGCGTTTCATGCGCGTCTGCCCCTGGCGACTTCTGTGCCCCTGACTGAATACCCGTACTCAAACCCGACCAGCACGATATCTGCAGTGGTTAGCACTTCAAATGCAAAGCAGGAGCAGCTTTGTGTTGCCACTGCATAGCGCAGGGGCACCAGGCGCTCTGCAGTGTAGGCAGCAGAGTCCAGCACAGCAGAATCATAGACCGGCTGCAGCGCCTTATCTGGGGGCTGCATTACATAGGTGCGTTCCGTCGTTGCCTGCAGGCTGAAGTCCTTATACCAGCGCAGCTGCACTTCAGGGCTGCCAGTGGTCAGAACCCATAGGACTACATACTGCACCTGCTTTAGCAACTGCGCATCGCCAAAGTCTGCCCATGCGCTCCTATAGATTGACGTAGGCGCAGCGCCTGCAGTAAACGTGCCCTGACTGGGGACGGTGCCACCCATGGCACGCCTGCCACTAAGGACAAAGATGCCACGCTCGCTAGTGGCGTTGCCTGTTTCATCCCCTTCATTGTGGCCGAATAGCAGAGCTCCTGCTGCGGTCGTTGCAAGACTGCCAACGGGGAACCCGGTGCGCGTGCTCCATGCGCTAATGTCAGGGCTGCGCTGCAGCTTGTCTACATGCAAGACGATGCCCAAATTTGGTCTATCATTGCCATCTACTGGCACATACAGATGGTATTCACGCAGCGCAGTGCTGTAAGCGCTGACTGCTGCAGCCTGGCAGTCTGGTGTGATTCTGGCAATTGTCTCTTCGTAGCCAGTGCTGAGCTTGATAGCATCAGACACTGCACCGCCTTCCAGGCCACCTACCAGCGCATAAACTCCATCAGCAGCCAGGAAGACCAGCCCCAAACCAGGGACGCGCTGTACTGAATGCGTAGCACTGCAGCGTATGGTCCTGCTAAGGGTGCTGACTGTAAATCCTGCGCTGAAGTCTCCCTGCGCTACGTCTATGCCGTATTCTCTGAAGACAATCAGCAGCGCATAGTCTCCATACAGTGCAGTGATGCCTCCTCCATCGCTCCCGAGTTCCAAAGACTGCAGGACGCTGAACTGCTCTATTCGAGACGGGGCACTATAAAAGAGCGTATACGGATCTGCTACCCCTC
>Ga0181411_1000374_pt1 | contig 16018 bp, 10 predicted proteins | sample 34SPOviralmetaG_FD_130114 | JGI IMG/M metagenome (GOLD analysis project Ga0181411, IMG submission 130114) | Marine viral communities from the oligotrophic San Pedro Time Series (SPOT) site, San Pedro Channel, CA, USA - 34 SPOT_SRF_2012-07-09 | ecosystem: Environmental > Aquatic > Marine > Strait...
AAAGTTTATGAGATTGACGGAACTTTAAAAACTGTTAACACACCTGATGGTACTACTTACTTAGCAACATCAAATCCAAGAAGTGAAATAAAAACTGTAACTATTGCTGACTTTACCTTTGTTGTTAATACATCAAAAGTTATTGCAATGGACTCTACTCCAAGTGGAGGAACACAAACACAGGCAATAGTATTTTTTAATCAGGTATCAGATAAAACTAGTTATACCGTTACTGTGAACAGCACTACAGCTACGCATGATACAAGTAGCGATAATCCTTTAAGTACGACAACTGTAGCGACAAAAATAAAAGATAAATTATTAGCTGCTAATGGTGAGTCGCCTACATCAGGTTCTGCTCTATCTGGTTTTACTATTGATCAAAACGGACCTGTTTTATATATAAGAAAAAATGATTCCAGTACATTTACTGTTGATAGTAATGACACTCAAGGTAATACACAAATAACTACAGTAAAAGATTCAGTACAAAGGTTTTCTGATCTTCCAACAGTTTCACCTAATAACTATGTTGTTGAAGTGAAAGGTGATGATAATACAAATTTTGATAATTACTTCGTTAAATTTGTCACTAATAACGGTGGAGCATTTGAAGAAGGACAGTGGGAAGAAACTCTTAAACCAGGAATAAAATTTAAGTTTGATTATGACACCATGCCCCATGTCTTGATTAGACAATCAGACGGTAATTTTATTTTTGCAAGAGTTGATGGTGGCACTTATACCGTTAGTGGAACTACTTTTACTTTACCGTTATGGGGAGAACGTACTGTTGGTGATTTAGAAACAGCACCCAACCCTAGTTTTGTTGATAATAAGATTAATAATGTTCTGTTCTTTAGAAATAGATTAGGTTTCTTATCTGATGATAATGTAATACTGTCTCGTGTATCAGAGTTTTTTAACTTCTTTCCCGAAACAGTAACGACTGTAATTGATTCTGATCCTATAGATGTAGCAGCTTCTCATACAAAGGTTTCAATACTGAAGCATGCCAAAACAATGGGTCAGGAACTTATATTGTTTTCAGATCAAACACAGTTTGTGTTGTCATCTTCTTCTGACGCTTTGACACCAAAAACAGCAAACGTAAACGTGGCAACTGAATTTGAAAATGATACTAATAGTGTTCCTGTATCAAGTGGAAGAAGTATTTATTTTCTTATAAAAAAAGGATTATTTGCAGGTGTAAGAGAATATGTAACGATGGAAGATCTAACGATAAAAGAAGCAGCAGATATAACTATTCATGTACCTAAATACATACCTAGCAATATATTTAAAATGGCAGTCTCTACAAATGAGGATGTTCTTGTTCTTTTAGGTAGCGACAATCCAAATAAGCTTTATATCAACAGATGGTTGTATGGAGATAGAGGACAGAAGATATTAAACGCTTGGTCTACTTTTATTTTAAATAGCAGTAAGACAATATTAAATGTAGATTTTATTGATACTGATTTATTTATGGTCGTCAGGAATAGTAATAATGTTACCTCTATAGAAAAGCTACCATTTGAATCTAACTTTACAGAGACTAATGCAGACTTTGAATTTCATCTGGATCATAAATTAACAGAAGCTTCTACTGGTGTATCTGTAGCTTATGTAGCTAGTACAAATACAACAACTTGGACTTTACCCTATAGAACTTATGCACAGATGGCTGTAGTGGGTAGACATCTGGCATCAGGTGAAACCAGTACCTTTATTTCTGCACCTAATACAAATGCCACAACATTAGGTGCTGGACAGGTTATTAGTACCACAACAACTAATACTGATGGTTCTACTTTAACTGTCTCAGCTATAGGTGATTACAGATTATCAAAGGTTATTATTGGTGAACCTTTTGAAATGCACTATAGATTCTCTGCTCAACGATTAACAGAACAAGTACCAGGTGGTAGTGCTGGTGGTGAATTTATCAGTGGTCGTTTACAACTGCATCATTTCTACATCAAGTTTGAAAATACAGGATTCTTTAAAGTAGAAGTAACACCAGAAAATAGAGATACATCCACTCATAAATTTACAGGTAATTTATTAGGTGCTGCTTCTAGTACCATAGGTTCTGTAAATCTTGAAACAGGAACATTTAGAGTTCCTATAATGAGCAGAGCAGATAGAGTTGATATTGATATAAAGAATAGTACTTTCCTACCAACAAAATTAAACAGTGCTGAATATGAGGCAAGATTCCATATGAGAAGTAGGAGGGTGTAGATGGGGCATTTAAGAAAAGCTAGTTTACAAGACCTTAGATATGTTGCTAAGAATATGAGAGAAGTAGATAAGATAGAAGCTTTCTACCAATCAGGACAAGAACCTCTACAAGCCCTTCAGTTAACTTATATGTGCAGCAAGGTAAATATGGCTATAGCTGATGATAATGATCAACCTATGGGTCTTTGTGGGGTGGTAGATGGTGGTGTTATATGGATGGTTTCTACAGATAAGTTGTTTGAAAATAACAAATATAAAATACAACTAATAAGAAAAGGTCGAAAATGGGTCGATAACCTGTTGAAAAATTACAAAATCCTATATAATTTTGTATATGCAGAGAATGATTCTGCTATCAAGTGGTTGAAAGCTCTTGGGTTTACTTTTATTCAATATCACGAACACTACGGTATGCAGGGTAAACCATTCTACGAATTTCTGAGGATCGCATAGATGTGTGTATTTGCTGCACCTGCTGCTGGAGCCGCCGCTGGAGCCGCTGGAGGTGCTGGCCTATTTGGTTTGGGTGCAACTGCTAGTAATTATTTTCTTGCATCTTTAGGTCTTAACTTGGCTTCTGGTCTTGCACAGAGATCTGCTGCACAGTCAGCAGCAAACCAGACTTATCAATCATCCTTAATAGCACAAAGATCAGCAGAAGAATCTTTTGCCAGACAACAAGAAGCTACAGCAGCACAGTTAAAAGAAACAAGAGCTTCATCGGCACAAAAAAAGTTAGCAGCAACCATAAGGGGATTACAAGCTCAAGGTACTACAAGGGCTTCAGAACGAGCAGGTCTTACAGTAGGTCTTTTATTACAAGATCAGGAAAGACAATCTGCTAACTTAAGAGAATCTATAAACCAAGCTTTGGATTCAGCAACAAGACAATACAGCAGAAATGTACAGGGGTTAGAAGCACAAAGAGATGACAGACAAAACAGACTGCAAAGTAATATTAATCAGGCTTATAGTCAAATCCCTTCTCTTGGATCAGTTCTTCTAAATACTGCCGTATCAGGTCTTAGCTCTTATGCTGGACTTACAGGAGGGTTAGGTGGAGTTACCTCAGCAAGTGTTGGACCACGAGCTAGTTATCTTACTACTGGTAGTTCTCTTGGTATCGCTTAATTATGACTAACAGTTTTCAAAGTACAGCTTTTAGAGGATCTGCAAGACCTGTAGATACTTTTGTAGCACCCCCCAGTGTTCAACCTAAAACTGGTATTGAGTCCTTAGCTGAAACACTGGCTGCTGTTAATCCTAATCTTCAAAAGTTTATTGGTACTAAGATTGAACAAGAAGCAGAAAGAGAAGCACAAAAAGCTGTAAATGATGCTCTTGATGGAGACATAAATGATTTTAAAGCTGCAACAAAAATATTAAAATCTGATGAATTGATAGGTGGTAATATTTTTTATGATAGAGCTTTTAGAAGAAGTAAAGCACAGATATTGGGAAGTACTTTAGAAACAAGATTAAAAAATTCTTACAAAAGTACTTTAATAAATGGATCACCACTATCAACTTTTGATATAAATTCTACTGAATATAAAAATTGGGAAAACAATGAAATAAATCAAGTTGTTGATGCTGTAGGTAATTTAGATGAAGATACTTTTAATAGAAAATTTTTACCATATTTAATAAATGCAAAACAAAAAATAAATCAATTTGCTTTATCAGAAAACCAAAAACTTCAATTACAAAATTTAGAATCGCAAGCTGTTGAATTAGGTAATCAGGTTTTAACTTTTGCCACCTTAGATCCTGAGTCTGATGATTTAAATAAAAATACTTTTCTTTTACTTATGAATGGAATTAAAGGTTATGAAAGTGATATTAATAAACTTGGATTAACACAAGAACAAAGATCAAATTTAAATAAAAGACTTTTAACAAGTATTTACAACAAAGCAACAGAAATAGGTTATGAAACAAGAGATGCTGAATTTGCATTAGAACTTTTAGAATCTGCAAATTTATTTCCGTATGGACCTGGTGGTAAATTAAATTTAACTAATCATCCAGATTACCAAGCTTTTAAAAATAAATTAAGAGTAGAAATAGAAACTTATAGTGCAGCACAAGATAACAGAGATATTCAAAAGATAAAAAATATTAGAGAGAAACAATTAGATAATGATATGTTGAGATTTGGACAATTATTAGAAGAAGGTAATGGGGAACAAGCCAATATTCTTTTGAGAAATATTAAATTAAATAATCCTACAAGAGCAGCAAATATAGGATCAAACGCTTCAGCTTTAGATGGTGATACAAATGAAAGATATGCACAGATGTTATTTAATATACAGAACAACACCTATGAAACTCTTGTTGATTCAAGACTTGCAGCTATGGAATGGTTTAACGACCCAAGAACACCACCTTCATCTGTAAATGTAACAAGACTAACTAATTTGTTAAAACTTGCTGGTACTGTTGATACTGGTATTTTAACTCCTTTAAATAGATATTTTACTGAGTTTGATAAATTTTCAAAAGATATTCTATCTAATGATAAAAATGCACAAGCATTTAGCAGAATATTAAGCGAAGATTTAGCATCTTTAAGAGGTATTTTAACTGAAGAATTTAAAAGTGAATTTAGAAGATGGAGACTAGACAATCCAAATGTAGGTACAAATGAATTTAATACTGAATATGAAAGATTAAAAACCGAATTTAAAGATAAATTTACTAAAGGTATAAATGATTTAATAGAAGTTGATGACAATTCAGATCAAAATGATTCTATTCCTAAAGGTTTAGAAGGTGTACCAACAAGTAAAGAAAACAATAATCAAAGAGACTTTTTTGGTAATACATCATTAGGTAATGAACAGAAAAGACTTTTAAAACAATTACAAAACATGGGTGGAGTAAATAAAGAAAATATTACTAATTTAGTAAATATGATTGAAGAAGAAAAAAATAAAATTACTGGTGTTGATTTGTTTGGAAGAAAAGCAGAAGCAGATCAGTTAATTAAATTTTTAATGACAGGTCAATATGGATTTGGTTTTGGAGAATCACAAGTATATGAACCTTTACGAAATTTAATGACTGAAGGTATAGAACCTAGTGCTTTTTCTGATGATACACCTACTACAGTTGAAGTCAAACAAGGAGATACTTTAAGTGAATTAGCAAAAGAATTTGGTGTTCCGTTAAAAGCTTTTATAGAAGCAAACAATATAACTAATCCAAATTTAATAAAACCTGGTCAAGAATTAATTGTACCAATGGTAGAAACTACAACTTCTAATGAAATAAAAACAAAAAATAAATTACCTGAGATTGAATTAAATAAATTAAGACAAGAAATAAAGTTAAAGACAGATAAGAAACAACCTCTTACTAAACAACAAATAAATCAACTATTACTTAATGCAGGGTTTACAGCAGAGCAAGCAAAAATAATGACTGCTATTGCTATGGCTGAATCAGCTAATAAAGTAAATGCTTTTTATGGTGGTACGGAAAAAGATCCAGAAGCATCTTATGGTTTATTTCAAATAAATATGTACAACTACAAAGGTATGGAATTAGGAAATGATAGGCAACCTAAACTTGGTATAGATAATAATGAAGCTTTATATGACCCTGTTCTTAATGCTATAGCTGCTAAATTAGTGTTTGATGAAACACAAGCACTTAAAGGTAATGGTTATTTAGCTTGGGGTGTCTATTCTAAAGATGGACAAACAGAAGCTCCTGACGCTAGATACAAACAATTTCTTGATTAAACATGACTGATTCCAACATCAATAGTCTTCTAAACAATGAAGAAGAAAAAGATGAAACTCTGTTAGACACAACACAGATTAAAAGCAATACAGAATCATTGTTAGATAGAATTGAACAAAAATCTTTTACACCAAATTTAGATCAGAATATATTTAAAACACAAGCTAAGGTTGTTGATTTTTTTGATAATAAATTTTTAGGTAATCAAAGAAGTTTTGAAGAAATTTTAGAAAACAGATCAAGAATTGTAAATGAGAGTATAAAAAAGAAAGAAGAAACAGATAAACAAATTACCAAAACAGCAACTTCACAAGTAATAAGAGGTGCTATAACAGGTCCAGTGAAAGCTATAAATGAAACTGTTGAATTTGTTGATGATATTTATGATTATTTAGCTGGCAATCCATACGATAATAACGATTTAATTGATACAAGTAATTTTGAAAGAGAAGATGATGGTGCTTTTTATCAAATTCCTCAAGCTATTACTCAATTTTTATTACCTATGGGTATCTTTACCAAAGGTCTTAAAGGTATAAAAAATCCTTGGACAAGAAACCTTGTTGCAGGTTTTCTTACTGATTTTGTAGTAGAAGATCCGTTTGAACAAAATCTTTATAACATGGTTGATTCTTATGAAGGTATGTTAGAACCTGTTGTGGACATTTTAAAAATGCCTGCATCAATATTTAAAGCAGAGGATGATATATCACCAATAGAAGCAAGACTTAGGAAGGCTTTTGGTGGTGCAGTTATAGGAGAAGCTTTAACAGGTTTATCTGTAGGTCTTAAAGCATTTAGAAATTCAAAGCTTGCACCAGAAGTCTTAAGAACTTTAGAAGCAAAACAACGATTAAAATTTAAAGATCTAGGTATAGACCAAGCTGGTAATGAATTATTAGATGAAAAGGTTATAGATCTTATTAAGCCTTTAAATGTAAAACAGACATCAGATGATGTATTAAAAACACCAAGAGTTGGTGAAAAAATAGAATCTACATTTAATCCTAAAATTACAGGAGGTGGAATACAAAGTCTAAGAGAAAGTTTACTAAATATAAGTGAATACTTTAGAGATACTGATGAATTTGGACAATGGGCTAGATCTGTTTCTTTACAAGATATGTTTAATGCGTCACAAAGACAATCAAGAGGACAAGCATTAGAAGCTGCTAGATTTTTCTTACAGGAGTTTGGTCCATTTAAAAAAACAAGAAACGGAAATATAATAAATAATCCACAATATTTACCTGCAACAACCATTTCTGTAAATCAAATGATGAACAAAAATGGCGAAGAAGTATATAACTTATCTGTAGCTTTACATAATGCTATTGTCACTAAAAACCTTGATGCTATAAAAGAAATAAGAAGTGATTTTATAGAAGAAACCAAAGTATTAAAAGGTCTTGTTTATCTTAATAAAGGAGTTGGCTCTTTAACATCACAATCTTTAGGAGCAAGAAGGGCTGCTGGTGGTTTAAGAGATGCGAAAACAACTGCTCAAGATTTTGGAGTTCGTTCTGGTACTGAAGATATAAATTCAATAAATAGAAACTTTATTGAAGATACAGGTGCTGATGAGATAGATGAGACTTTTAATAAAATATTCGATTTAGTTGAAAAAGGCGATGAAGAAGCAGCTTTATCATTAACTAGATTGACTAAATATCTACATATAGCAGGTGGTAATCCAGAGGTTTTAAAGAAAATGATTAAAAAAGGATTTATAGAAAGAGGGGTAGAGTTTACTAACGAAATATACATTAACTCAATTTTAAGTGGACCTCCAACACACGTAGTAAATATTTTATCAACAGGTCTTAATACTCTTATAAAACCATTAACACAATCTGCTGGTGCATTTAAAGTTACAGCTACTGATAGTTTTGGTAAAAAAGTTTTTAGACCAGAATTTAATACTGAAGAATTTATTAAAGGATGGAAACAATTTATTTATATGTATCAGTCTCTAGGAGATGCTTTTAATGTCGCAGGTAAAGCTTTCAAAGTTAATGAAAATGTTTTAGATAGGGCTGCTATGGTTCAAGATGCAAGAAGAGTTTCAAGAAATATTAATGGGCAGGATGTTACAAATTTTGCTGATAGCAATGCACTTACTAGAAATGCTATAAAACCTTTTGTTGATTTTACGAATGCTGATGCTTGGCTACCATCTATTTATAATAATTTTAGAAGAATTAATGGTTTTGGATCAAGATTACTAATTACAGAAGATGAGTTTTATAAACAAGTAAATTTTAGAGCTTATGTTAAATCTGACGCATGGGAAAAAGGTGTTAAAGCAGGTAAGACAGGCAATGCTTTAACAAAATACATAGAGAAACAATCTAATAAAGTTTTTGATATTGTTGATACTGGAAGTACCAAAGGTTTACCACCTAGTATTACTGATCTATATAAGAAAGCAAAAGATTATGCTGCTGAGGTAACTTTTACAAAAGATCTACCTCAAGATGGATTTGGTAAAACAATACAAAACTTTGCTAATCATCCATTTGGTAGATTAATAGTTCCATTTGTAAGAACTCCTATAAATATTTTTAAAACTCAATTAAGATTTATTCCAGGTTTTAATTATGCTTTATTAGGTGAATATAGAAGAGCTTTAAAAAGTACAGATCCAAGTGTCGCTGCTAGAGCAAGAGGGGAAATGTATTTAGGAGGTGGTTTTACATCAATGGCCCTTCTTTTAGCTAGAGATGTTGATAATCCTATGGCAGAAGTGTCCTTTACAGGTGGTGGTCCTAATACAGTTGGATTTGGCGATGTTATCGAACAGAATAGATTATTAGTCAAACAAAAAAGAGCAGAAGGTTGGCAGCCTTATTCTTTTAGATTTTTAGTAAGAGATAAAAACGGTGAAGTGGTAATGACCAAAAGTGGCAAACCAAAATATAAATATATTTCATATAAAAGATTAGATCCTTGGTCTGGTATCTTTATGTTATTAGGAGATTATGCAGATATAGAAGGACAAATAGGACAGCAACAACGTAATGATTTTGCAGTTGCTATGACTGTGGCGATTGCAAGAAACTTAACAGATAGAACATTTGTAAGTGGTATAACAGAATTTGCAGAAGCTATTCATAATCCATTTAAGTTGCAAACATTACTATCAAGAAGAGTTGCTAATATTGTTAATCCTGTCTCAAGTTTTGGTAGATCAGTTAATAAAGCTATTGATAAAACAAAATTAGATACAAGTTTTTATCCAAAAGGATCAGAAGAAATGTTTACAGGTGTAAGATCATTTTTAAATGAACTAGCTAAAACCGTACCTCTGTATAATGCTGACTTGCAACCTGATAGAAATTGGCTTACAGGTGCAGTTATTGAATATCCTAATGGTGTAGGTCCAGATATTTTTGATGTTTTAAATCCATTTACAGCTACAAATACGAAAGATAATTTAGTATTAACAGTAATAAACGATTTAAATATTTCTTTGCAACCACCTAAAAAATTCTTTTTTAGAGAACAAGGAGTAGAAGGAACAGGTATTGAACTTGATAATGATCAATATGCAGATTATATAAAACATTTAGCTTTTGATACTAAAATTGATGGCAAAAGATTAATTGTAAAATTGTTTGAAGAATTAAATAAACCACAAAACAAAGCTTTCTATCAAACCGCATTAGGTCAAAATATAGATGCTGATGATGCAAGGTTAAAAATGCAAATACAAGATAACGCAAGAGCAGAATTAGCTAGTCTTATAAGAAGTACAGTCGGTGATTACAAGGATAAAGCAAAGAAGGGATGGTTTAGAAAACCAGAAAATCGTAAAATATATTCAGATTACCAAGACAAACTTACAAAAATCAATGATAATACAACTAAAGCAACAATTAAAAATTACAACAAGAATATTGTTGACTTTAATTCTAACTAATCATGGCTACTAACACCGTTGCTACAAAGCAAACTCATACCGCAGCTAATAATGCCAGTGGTAATACTTCTGGTCCTTATACAATATCTTTTGATTACTTATTAGAAAGTGATGTAGAAGTTAGAGTTGATAACACCTTAAAAACACAAACCACACACTATACATTTCCTAGTAAAACTTCTATTCAGTTTACTTCTGGTAATTTTCCTACATTAGGAGCCACGATAGAAATAAAAAGAAATACTGATATAACAGTACCTAAAGTAGATTTCCAAGATGGTTCTGTTCTTACAGAAACTGATTTAGATAACAACAGCAAACACCTGTTGTTTGGTATGCAAGAAACAAAAGAAGATACAGAAGGTCTTGTAAGTACTTTTGTTGGTGCTTCTGCTCCTACAGGTTCAAGTATTGTTAATGGTGCTAGATGGTATGACACAGTATCAGGTCGTACTTTTATTTATTATGTTGATACAGATACAGCACAGTGGGTAGAAGCAAACCCTCCTTTTGATGCTGCTGAACGTGTTAATGATTCATCATTGGTTAATTTTACAGCTTTAGGTACAGGTGCTGTAACCAGAACAGTTGATAGTAAGTTAGAAGATATAGTATCGGTAAAAGACTTTGGGGCAAAAGGTGATGGTACAACAGATGACACAACTGCTATTCAAAATGCAATCAACGCTGCATTTGCATCAAACAGAAAAGATATACATATACCAGCGGGGACATATAGAACTACTGCAACTCTTGTTGTAAATGGAACAGGAGTAAGAATTGAAGGTGAAGGAGCAGAACTTTCAACAACTATTCTTGCCGATTTTGTTGGAACTAATTATAGTGATTCTCCTGTTTTCAAGTTAGATGGAAGATACCAATCAATTCAAAGCCTTGGGATTACTTCTTCTTCGACTAGAGAAGCAAGTTCTAACAATAATGCTTCTGGTATTCATGTTGAAGCTTCAGATACCACTTCTGGTAATTCATGGTTTGAAAATTTCTCTGATTTAGAAATTCAAAAACAATCCGGAAATGGAATATTGTGTGTAGGTATGGTTATATTATCAACCTTTGAAAGGTTAAAAATACATGATTGCAAACAGATGGGAATCCGTTTTGATAGTGGTCACTTAACGTCAAGAACTAATAAACATACATTTGGTCAAAATGAAATTAGAAATTGTACAATTTATGAAAACATAGGTCATGCTTTATTAATTGGTAATGAAAATAATGATGATGTATCAAATAGAGGTTATCGTTTTAACATTATTAATCTTGATACGTTTCGTAACGCAGATGCAGCAGGTGCAAGACTTTCAGAAACTCAAGTACATGCTTTTTGTGATACTACAACATTTGAAAACTGTGCTTTTGAAGGTCAAAGCCGAGCATTTGTTAATGGCGTAACTAGAGGTCTACAAATAGCAGGGCGTTCAATTTCTGTTAAAAACTGTAGATTTTTAAATTGTAACACTAACGCAATTTTGATAAGGCAACATACGTTTGGTGGTACTTTATATTCATCTCGTGATATAGAGATTTCTGGATTAAACGCATTTCAAACATCACCGTTAGCTAATTTAAATCCTGCAATAGATATAAGTTCTGCCATTGCTCACGAAACAATTAATATTGATATTCGTAACAGAACTGATATTACTAGCATATTATCAAACACTGTATTTAAACCTATTAAAAGAGAATGTTTTATTCAAACAATTGGTTCTACTAAAACAGTAAATAATACTACAACATTGACAGATACAACACTTGATATACCTCTTCCATCAGGAGATTCAAGAACATATTTTAGGTATGTTCTTTATTATCGTAGTGACCCTAGTGCAGACATTAAATTTCAATTTGATTCTGTCCAAGAAGGTACAAGCACAACTTTAAGCCCTGCCCCAACTGTTTCATTTGTTCCTGTAAGTTCAATACATTTAAACACAAGTTTAAACCCTGATGCAGAAAATGTTAAATTTAGCGAAGCTCAAGGCTTAATATTTGGTGGAGAAGGTACAAGTGCAACTTTAGTTGCTGAAATAGTAGGAGAAATAAGAACAAATGCTAGTACTACAAACGGAACTTTTAAATTACAATTTACTCAAAACGCTGCTCATGCAAGCAATACACAAATACTTAGTTCGTCACACATGATGTTCTGGACATAAGTTATGACAACCAAACCTTATACCATATAATAAAATCATGGCTTTAAATTTTCCCGCTTCTCCATCCACAGGTAGTGTACATAACGCATCAAATGGTTTGCAATATCATTTTGATGGTGTCAAATGGGTCTCTCAGGGGGCTTATAACACCTCTACTATAAATACCCTTAACTTTACACAACAAGGTACAGGGGCTGTTAGCAGGTCAGTACAGAATAAACTAGAAGAAGTTGTTTCTGTAAAAGACTTTGGTGCTGTTGGAGATGGTACAACTGATGATACTGCTGCTATTCAAGCTGCATTTAATAGTATCTCAAACTACTCCTCTGTCTTTTTTCCAACAGGAACATACCTATTATCTGCCAATGTTACTGCTACAAACAAAAAAGCAATTTTAAATGGTGCAACTTTTACAGGTGGATTTGACATTCAAACAGATTTTATTGAATCTTTTGAACAATGGATAAACGGTGATGATGTTACTGGTGTAAATAAAAAAGGATCTATTGTTGGTGTAGGTACACCTGCCATTGGTACTGAATATAATAAAGGTGGTTTACTGGTGGGTGCTGGTCATTCTACAAATAACACTGGTGCTTTTATTAGCTGTGATGGTGCTACTAATTGGCTTAGTGTAGTTCCTAATAAACCAAATAATCCTCAAGAGTTAATTGTATATAACTCAGGTCTTAGTGGTTATGCTAATGCAGCTAGTGGTGGCGGTGTAATTAATAAAGTTTCAGGTGAAAGTTTTCCAGCACCTTATACATCAGATTCAGACGGTTCCACCAATAAATTGATTGGAGATCAGTTTTATTTTCTTCGTAAAGTTTTTAAAATAAAAGCTGTTAATTCTGCTAGTCAAATAGTAGTTGAAGAAGAAGATAAAAGTGCTGTAAGTTTTAGTACTGATGATGCTGGTGAGACAGAAGCTTACACTTATAGTCTTACGAGCGGAACTGGGACTGCTACCGTAACTGGAACATCAGTCAAGTATGTATCAGGTGATCCTTTTGTACCTACTTTCTTTAATCGTAGTTTTAAATTTAGTTTAACTGGAAAAGTAACTGAATTTAATATTACTCAAGCAAACATAACAGAAGCAAATCCAGCAGTGTTTACTTTTAATGGACATGGATTACAAAATGGTGATACTTTAAAATACACAGCTAACGGTACTCAACCACTTGTAACTTCGGCTGGTACTACTGTTGATAGTTTTGTTTCTAATGCAACAGTTTTTCATGTTGTTAATAAAACTGATAATACTTTTCAACTTGCAGCAAGTTCTGGTGGTACAGGTTTACAAGTTACTAATGATGGAAGTGATGGTCAAATATTTAGTATAAACGTTACTTTTGTTAATGCTTCTGAATACACACTTGGTTCTGCTGTTGGAAATGGTACATACAACTTTGAATGGAAAGGTAATATTAATGACCAGCTTTCAACATTAAGAGTTCAAGCTATTGCTGGTGATAACGAAGAAAATGTAAACCTTATTGCTTATGGCGGTAATAATTTTCTTGGTCGTTATTATTCTCTTGAAACAGGTTTGGCAGGTACTAACGGTAAATTTAGACCTATATATATTGGATCTGGTGATTACAGCAATAACGCTGGATATGCACACCATATTGGTTGCCTTCCACGAACTGCTACTTCAACTAAACCAGTGCTTCAGTTAGGTGGTGTTCAAGGTCGTCATTCTTTAACTGTGTTTGGGCCTACTGATGGAACTTTGTATGCTAACCGTTTTGAATTAGAAGGTGCTGCTGCAACCTTTAGCCCTGCAATACGTACAAAAGGTACAGATGCAAATGTAAGTTTTGCTATTGATACTAAAGGCAATGGTAGTGTTAATTTTACTCAAGACTTTGCTAGAACTTTATTTAGAGTTTTTGGTGATGCTTCAGTAAGTGTTAATTTTCTTTCAACAATAGCTAGAAGAACTGGTCAACCAGTAGAAATATTTGCAGATGGTTCAGATGCTAATATTGATTTTAAACTGCAACCTAAAGGCACTGGTGTAATGCAATTCGGTACTCATACATCATCTAGCGATGCGGCCGTAAGCGGTTATATTACAATAAAAGATGCAGCAGGTAATACAAGAAAACTTGCTGTAATTTCGTAGGTATTATTAATGACAGTTACAACAACTTGGACAATAAATACATTAGTTCGTGTTACAGCGGACGGTTATGTGCATAAAGTTATTTATCGTGTAGATGCTACTGATGGTACTTATAAAGCTGGTGCTGCTGGTGAAATTGATTTACCTAAACCAGAAACATTAATACCCTATAAAGACTTAACAAAAGATCAAGTAATAGGTTGGGTAAAAGCAACAATAGAAGCACAAGCTGCTACTGGAAGTGTACCTTCAGTTGCACAAATAGAAGCAGCTTTAAGTGGACAAATAGAAGAACAAAAAAGTCCTTCAACAGCAGTGAGCGTTCCTTACAGTTCAGTTGGTGTTCCTTGGAGTTAGATAATGATTTTATCAATACTTGCTACTGCTTTATTAACAATAATAATTTACAGCATCTTTTGTTTTAGGTTGTATAAAATTTTTATGACAAGAAATAATGACTATTTACGTAAAAGATATGATAACTATATGCGTAACAGATGGAAATAAAATTATTGAAAAAAATAAATATGACAACCAAACCTTATGTTTTATTAGTCACCTGACGTTGCATTATTCCTAAAGTTAGATACAACGGAGCTAATGCACAGATACCACAGAAAGTTATAATAGTAACAGGTACTAATGCCTTTACAAACGCTTCTCTCATGTTTAATAAAATAGCTAACATTCTTTCTATTATTTCATTTTTGATGGTGTCGTCAATGAGTGTAGGGGCTTACTTAGCAATTCAATATATGAGATCACCAGAGTTTGAACGTAACCTTAAAAATAAAGTTATGGGTGATCTTAAAGATAAAATGATAGATGAAATACCAAAGCAATTACCAAAATTTAGTGGTCCTTCTATTCCTCTTTAATGGAAATACCAAACATAGTTATACCAGATATAAAAATACCGCAGATAAATATACCAGTACATAACCCATACCAAGTATTAAACGTACCTCCACCATCATTAAAACTGCCTGGATGTGTAAAGTATCATAGAGATGCCTCACCAAAGAATACAGCCCTTTATAATGATGATCCAACAGGCACTGTTATAAGTTGTCCTTATGGTTCTATGCCTACATTTGAGCCTTTGTTATATAACAGAAACAAAATACAAATTGTAGAAACTAAACAAGAACAAAAAAAAGCAGTAGAACAAGAACAACCTAAAGTAACTCCTAAGAAACCAAAACTACCAGAAGAAAAAAAAGAAGAGTTTTTTATAAAATGTCCTGGTGATAAAGATCAAAGAGTAGGGGACTTTCGTAACGATAAAAAACTAGAACGTGTTGTAAACCATAAACTATCAGATGATGGTAAAGAGTGCATAACGCTCTATGAAGATACAAAGTTTATCGACCAATACTTACCTTCACCTAAAGCTGCTGCTACTGCTGCTGGTATTGCTTTGGTCGCTGCTACTACTCCACTTCTTATTAATGCAATAAAACCTTTAGTAAAACAAATTATAAATAAACTAACTAAAAAAAGTAAATGATTGAAGAATTTATTACTTACAAAGGATCTGTATATAAAAAGATTGGAGAAATGGGATCTATTATTAAACAATGTCGCAACTGTAATAAACAATTTTTTACTAAAGAACAAAGAAAAAAATATTGTTGTAATTCCTGTAAAACACAATTTTGGAGAAAAACTAATCAGTATTAAAACTGTGTTTGTGCGGTAATACCTGACCTTTTTTAGGTACAACTTCTATATCTTTACAAAGATCGTAGTAAGGACTTGGTTTTGCAAACTGAATAC
>Ga0181411_1000376_pt1 | contig 15999 bp, 17 predicted proteins | sample 34SPOviralmetaG_FD_130114 | JGI IMG/M metagenome (GOLD analysis project Ga0181411, IMG submission 130114) | Marine viral communities from the oligotrophic San Pedro Time Series (SPOT) site, San Pedro Channel, CA, USA - 34 SPOT_SRF_2012-07-09 | ecosystem: Environmental > Aquatic > Marine > Strait...
GGTGACTTTTTTAACATATCCCACCAAAACCCGATAGGTGTAGTTTTCTGTTTAAACAAAGATCATAATTCTTTATACACTTTACTAAGTGGCATACTACCTCCATTAACTGTAGGATGTTCTGTTATATCTTTTTCAGAGACTTCTTCTATTCTTGCTCTTAAATTTGCAGAAGATATTAACAACTCTGATATTCCAGATGGTACTTTAAATATTATGTCTGGAGATTTTAATAAAGTTTCTGACGACATAAGTAAGCACGTTGAAATTAATTTAATTTCAATACATGAAGAATTAGATATGAATGAACTTAAAGCAATTGAAGAAAATGCTTCTGAGTCTGTAAAAAGGGTTAAATACCTACCTCAATTAAAAGGGTTATCATCTATATTGCCCTACTTGGAAACCAAAACAGTTTGGCACCCCAAGGGTACCTAAAAACTGTCTTATACCTTGTTTAGTATTTATACATAACTCATACCCTGTATTAGCTACTTTGATTTATTCAAAGTAGCTAATTTTTACTAATATATAAATATTATGAAAGATAATACATGGGGTGATTTACCAATTCCTAATATTTATAAAGAACTTGAAGGTGAGTTTATTCATTTTGATATTGAGAAGGAAGAATTAATTTGTAAATATCCAGTCCTATCTAAATTTTTCAACCCTATGGATCTTGTTTTAGGCGGAATTCTAGATTCTTATATGGATTGCACAATGGGCCCTTTAAGTTTTCTTCTTGGTGAACTAGTGGTAACAAAAACATTTTCAGCAAAATACATCAAACCAGTTAACGCTCAATCAGAATATGTAACCGTGAAAGCTTGGAGAGATTCAGTAGACGAATCTGGCTCGGTATATAAAGCAGAATTGTATTTGGACAATGATCAAATCGCTTCAATTTCAGAAGGCCTTTTTGTAAAGCCTAAAACTTAATTTCTTTTTTTGGAAAACTGATAGGCTGAAATTATTACAACGAAAATTCCAATCATTTGAATATTGCTCGTATATTCATCTAGAAATATATAACCAAATACCACTGAAAAGATTGGAATAATATAAACGGTTATAGAACCCGCAACTGCACCAACATCGTCAATTAACTTATAAAAAGATAAAAACGCTATTCCACTACTACCAATTCCAAGGAGGATCATTGGAAATAGTGCGATTTCCACCGTGGGCAATACCAAGCTAGAATTTGGTAACAGTGCAATAAAAGAAAACAGAGCACCATATCTAAGAGCAATTTTTAGTGTATTTAGAGATCCGTATTTCTTGATAAGTGGTTGAACTATATTAGCTGCAAAACCATAACTTATTGATGCAAGTAAGGCTAAAAATGCACCAAGATTCAAATCAAGTAGAAAGCTATTAAACCCAAAAGAAACTAAATAGATACCAAGAAACCCTGTAATAAGGTATGTTTTTTGAATATTAGATATATTTTCTTTAAAGACAACATACGCTATCAAGCTAATAAAAATTGGTGTAGAGCCATTGATAAGACCGGCCAAGCTTGATGATATGGTTTCCTCAGCTTTAGCAAAAAGAAAGAAAGGAAGTGCCATCCAAAGTGTTCCAACAAGAGCAAGGTATTTATGCTGACTTAAGGGTATGCTCACCTTCTTGATGTTTAATAAATTAATAAATACCATACCTATAAAAATTCTATAAAAAGAAATTTGAAACGGATCAAGTTCTTCTAATGCATATTTCATCATTAAGAAAGATGATCCCCATAGTGAAGAAGTAAGCAGTATTTGAAAATAGTTAATTAATTTCATTTATTCAATTTTCCCTTTAAAAACACAATAGAGTCACCATCCAACAGGGTAGAAGGATTAGTGTAGTGGTTCAAACTGACACAAAGGCGACTCTTATAGAAGTATATTAGTAATTAAATTTTTTGATCAGTAATGAGTACAGTTTTTTCTCTTCTATTTATAAGTTGATTAACAGGAAGTGAGTCGTTTTTGCCGATTTCCCGCAATATGGAATTTTTACCATCTCCAGTTACAAGTAGAAATATATCTTCTACAGTTTCTAGTAATTTAAATGTCGAGGTCATCCTCCATTTGCCTAAAATATTTACTTCATTTGCTATAAATCCAAAACTAGCATTATTTATTGCTTCAGTATTTGGAAATAAAGACGCTACATGACCATCTTCGCCAACTCCTAGAATTGCAGCATTAAATTTTGTAATATTTGAAAGTACTAATTCGGAATACTTTCGTGCAGACTCATGTGGGTTTTCTTCAAATGCATAAGGTAAAATATTGATACTAGTATTTGAAAATATCTCATTTATCATCAACTGATTTGATAGATGGCTTTCTGTAGATACATGTCGATCATCAACAGTCCATAATGTAATATTTTCTTGAGTACTATTATTTTCTGCAAGCATTTTATAAAATTCTTTAGGAGTATTCCCTCCTGACAATCCAATGTTGTAATTGCTATTACTTGAAATTCTTGAGTTAATTAGTTCATACAACTTATAACTTGCGTCTTCATGATTTTTTTCTTTGCAAATTTTAAGTGTATCTAGCATAGTTGTTGTTACAGTAGTTAGATTAGTAATATCAATGGTAGTGGAAAAAAATATACAAATAAAAGGTAAGAAAAAATTAACTGGTGAGTTAGATATATCTGGTGCAAAAAATGCTGTTTTGAAACAAATGATCCTCCCAATTCTTTCTGAAGGTGATTATAAAATAGATAATGTTCCAGATATTGTAGATGTTTATTACATGCAGGAAGTACTTGAAGTTCTAGGCATTACATCAACGCTTGAAGGAAAAACTTTAACTCTAGCTTCACCACCTGATATTTCCATCGAAGCCCCTTACGAAGTAGTTCAAAAAATGAGAGCCTCCATTATTGTTTTAGGACCTTTACTTGCGAGAAAAGGAGAGGCCAAAATTGCATTTCCTGGTGGAGACCAGCTTGGACCACGTCCCGTAAAAATGCATATTGAAGCTCTAGAGAAAATGGGTGCAGTTTTTACATTAGATCACGGAGTACTTATAGGAAAAACTGATGGTTTAAAAGGAGTTGAAGTAAACCTTCCTTATGCATCTGTTGGTGCAACTGAGAATACATTACTGGCTGCAGTTTTGGCAGACGGTACTACATTAATCGAAAACGCAGCAAGAGAACCAGAGGTTGTAGATCTTGTAAAAATGCTCAAAAATATGGGAGCTGATATTACAGGTGAAGGAACAAGTGAAATACAAATTAATGGAGTAGATTCATTAAAAAGCACAGACCACTCAGTAATCGGAGACAGGGTTGTTGCTGGTACATATTTAGCATCAATAATTTCAACCGGCGGGCATGGCAGGATTAATGGAATAAATCCCGAACATCTTCCGATGGAACTTAAAAAATTTGTAGAAATTGGAGCAAAACTCACCACAGGTAATGATTTCATTGAAATTGAGAGTACGAGTGAGCTTTCTTCTATTGATATATCTACATTACCTTTTCCCGGCATCGCAACAGACCTACAGCCTATTTTTGGAGCTGCTCTTCTTAGAGCAAAAGGAACTTCAATCATTACTGAAAATGTATATGACCAGCGCTTTCAATGGATTCCTGAAGTTCAAAGAATGGGCGCCGATATACAGATTGGCTGGCAACATGCAATGATTAAGGGAGTAAATGGCTTATCAGGAGCACCAGTGCACTCTACTGACATTAGAACTGGGGCAAGTTTAATAATTGCAGCCTTGCAAGCTGATGGAGAGTCCACTATTTCGGGCACTGACCATATACACAGGGGTTATGAAAATATTGTTCCTTTACTAAGTTCTATTGGTAGCGAAATAGAATATAATTAAGTTATGTCGAATATTAATTTTCCAGAAGTAAAAGATAGAGATCCAAATTCAGAGATTGATATGGATATTCTAAATGACACTATTGAATACATAAGACCAGCAGTCCAAGCCGACGGTGGTGATATTAAATTATCCTCTGTAAATGATGGTGTTGTAAATATTGAAATGTTGGGAGCTTGTCAAGGCTGCCCATTATCAATAGCAACTCTTAAAAGCGGCATAGAAAGAATTCTTAAAGATAAAGTACCTGGTGTCTTGGAAGTTATAGCTACATAACTAATTACTAATAAAAGTCGTATAAAAATTTAATCCAATCAGCAAACCGTTATCAACCATTGGTTCAATAATGTACCGAATATTATTTTGAGTTAAACTTCCACCTATTTGGTTTGGTTGAGAAACATTATCATATAAACCAAGTTTACTAAGCACAGCTTCTCTTCCATCTTTATCCAATGTGTCATCTGCCATAGCAATAAGTATTAGGAAAAATAATTTTGTTCTTTGTGAGGAAATGTCATCATCAACAACAGGAGAGAAAAACTCAACACCATAAACATCGTCATCTTGAACTAGTAAATTGATTACGAAAGAAGTACTTGTATTTTCTGAATTTCCAAATTGATAAAAAAGAACAGTTCTCTCAGGAGATGTCCACCTTACATTATCTGGATTTATTGAAAAATAAAGTAACGTATCGTCATCGTTTGAGATTTCAGAAATTAATTTATTCCAGTTTGATACATATTCAGCGCTACTTTTATTTAAACCTTGTGTAAAAACTATTACATCATCAGTTTCTTCATTTTGAATTTCTTGAGATACTTCCTCACTGGACGAGCAGAAGCTCATCAAGAGTAGAAATACTATAAGTTGGTTAAATTTTTTCATTCAATTATTTCTTTTAAATTTTTAAGATTTTTTTTCCATATTAATTTTAATATTAATCCACCGAAAATTTCACCCAATGGCCCTCCTAAATAAAATGGAAATTTTAAAATCTCCACCCATTGAAATTTTGTTTTACTTTCATCCAAACTTGTAAGGTAAAATACACCCTCTCCAGTAACAATTCCCTCGTGAATTACACCAATAGACTCTTTTTCTTTCCATTCTGTAACAGTAATAATGTCATTTAGGGTTATGGGTCCTACTTTGGTTAAGACATTCATTTTTGTGTTTAAACCAGAGTTATTTTCAGATAATATGTCAATTTTTACGGCGTCTTCCATCCAATTAACATGGTTTTCCATAATCTTTACTTCATCCCAAACCACATTTATTGGTTTATTTATTACTGTTGAAATTTCAATTCTTTTACTCATTGCTTGTTAAACAATATTAGTTCATAAGTAATATAAATATTATGAAAGGACTTGAATATTTGTATTTAGATCACGCAGCTACAACACCAATGCGCGAATCAGCTTTTGATGCATTTAAACATGCTGAGGAAGTGGCATTTGCAAACTCATCCGGTGGTCACGAATTATCAAGAAGAGCTAAAAACCTATTAGAAGAATCAAGAGATTTTATTGCAGATGTTTTTGGTGCTGCACCCAAGGAAATAACATTTACAAGTGGAGGAACGGAAGCAGATAATTGGATAATAAAGTCCCCATTTTTAAATAATGCTCCAACTTCCAGCAAATTAGTTACAAGTCAAATTGAACATGAAGCAGTCTTGGGATCAGCTGAATGGATTCAAGCAAAAGGATTTTCAGTCAATTTTGTAGGTGTCAATGAGGATGGTGTTGTTGATGTAAAAAAATTTATAGAATCATGCAACAAGGAAACCCTCGTAGCATCTTTAATGTATGCAAATAATGAAACTGGAGTGATACAGCCAATAAATGAAATATTAAAAAAAATAAAAGAAATAAATTCTGAAATTTTATTCCATTCAGATGTTGTACAAGCAGTTGCTAGCGAAAAATTAGATTTTCATAAACTTGGTATAGATAGTGCTGCTATCTCGGGTCATAAAGTAGGTGGTCCTAAAGGAATAGGCGTTATGTTTTTAAGCTCAAAATATAAACTTCCAATTTATTTTCATGGTGGTAAGCAAGAACTAGAAAGACGTGCAGGAACAGTTAATGTTTCAGGAGTAGCAGGTTTGGCTGCAGCTTTAAAGGAACAACAAGAAACTCTCAGTGATGAAAAAATCTTATTAGAAAGAGAAAGAAAAATTTTTGAAGATACATTAAAAGAAAAATTAGAGATAAAAATAGTTGGAGAAAATATAAATCGCCTAAGTCATATTTCAAACATACAGTTCAAAGGTATAAATTCAGAAACTTTAATGGTTGCGCTAGACCTTAAAGGTCTGGGAGTGTCAAGAGGGTCGGCCTGTGCAAGTGGTGCTCAAAAACCATCCCATGTTTTAAAAGCAATGAATGTTCACATGAATGATATAAATAGTCATTTAAGATTTAGTTTTGGCTGGAGCACCAATAATGGTGACGGACTTAAAGCTGCAAAGATTGTTTTAGCAACTATTGAGGATATTTCATGAGAATATTAGTAGCAATGAGTGGTGGTGTAGATTCTTCTGTCGTTGCGGGTCTTTTAAAGTCACAAGGCCATGATGTTATAGGAGTAACTATGAAATTATGGGAAGGTCCAAATGGTGAAATGCCTGAAACGGGCTGCTGTACTGCTGGGGATTCCGAGGACGCCAGAAAAGTAGCTGCAAAATTAGAAATTCCTTATTATGTACTCGATTACACCTCATCATTCTCTGAAAATGTTATTGATAATTTTATAGATATGTATTCCAAAGGTCTTACACCAAATCCATGTGTTGAATGTAATAGGTCAGTGAAGTTCGATCATTTTATTGATCAGGCTAAAAAATTAAACTGTGAAAAAGTTGCGACTGGTCATTACGCAAAGATTATTGATAATAACGGAACTAAAGAATTGCATAAAGCAGATTATGAAGAAAAAGACCAGTCATATGTTCTCCATATGCTTACATCAGACAAGCTAGAGCTGATAGAATTTCCTCTTGGTACCATTTCTAAACCAGAAGTTCGACAAATAGCAGCGTCGCTAGATCTCAAAACTGCCTTTAAAAAAGATAGTCAGGATATTTGTTTTGTGGGAAAAAATGATTACAGAAATTTTGTAAGTTCTAGAATGAATTTTTCTTCGAACGGCTCAATAGTTGATAAAAATGAAAATGAATTAGGTTCTCATAATGGAATTCATGAATTTACTGTTGGGCAAAGAAAAGGTATCCCAGGGGGTCAAGGTGAGCCAAAGTATGTTACAAAAATTGATGTTGAAAATAATAAAGTTTACATCGGCACAAAACAAGACCTGACAACTAAAAAGTTTATAATTGAAGATGTTTCTTTTGTAGATCAAGTTGTTACTGAAAATATCAGTATTCAAACAAGATATAACTCTAGCGTTATACCATGCAAAATTTACAAAGTAGATAAGAATGTGTACGAAGTTGAGTTGACTAAACCCACTTTAGGAGTAGCTCCAGGCCAGTTTGGAGTTATATATCAAAACACAAAATTAGTTGGTGGAGGAAGGATTTCAACTAAAATTTTAGAAGATGTCAATGAATAAAAACGATGTTGAGGCTTTAATTATAAAATTAAATGAAGCTGAACATGCCTATTACGTTAAAAATTCTCCAGTTATGTCTGATGGCGAATATGATAAATTCTTTAATCAGTTGAAAGAAATTGAATCAAAAAATTCAGAATTAATTTTTTCATTCTCACCAACCCAAAGAGTAACTGGTACACCTGATAACGCTTTTCAAACAGTTGAACATGTACAAAGAATGTATAGTTTAGATAATTCAGAGAATATAAATGATGTAAAAAAATGGATAGAAAAAATTGAGAAGATTACAGATTTAGATATATTTCCGATTACAGTTGAACCAAAAATTGATGGCCTGGCAATATCGTTGTTTTATAAAAATGGAGTTTTAACTCAAGGTCTAACAAGAGGTGATGGGTTAGTTGGTGAAGACGTAACTCATAACATTAAAACAATTAAAAATATACCTCTAAAACTTAAAAATCAAATTAATAACGATATTGAAATTCGTGGTGAAATATACATGCCCAAAAAAAGCTTTAAGGAATTTAATAATCAAAAACTAAAAGATAAAAAATTATTAGAAAAATTATTAGAAAAAGACAAAAGTGTACTTACATCAAACGAAAAATCCGAAATTAAAAAATTAAGGTCTGAGGGCACTACAGAATTTATAAATGCACGTAATGCTGCAGCTGGCTCACTGCGTCAAAAAGATTCACAAGTAACGGCTACCAGAGATTTGAGATTATTAGCATATCAATTAATAGAACATGATGGGAGCACTGTAAACAACTATTCAGAACAGATATCTTTGATTGATGAATTTGGATTTAATACCAGTGTTATAAAAATTGCAAATAATATTGATGAAATTAATACAATCCTAAATGAAATTGATGAAAAACGAAACAGTTATGAATATCAAATTGATGGAGCTGTTTTAAAAGTAAATTCAAATTTAGTACAAGATAAAATTGGTTTTACATCCAAAGCTCCAAGATGGGCTTTAGCTTATAAATTTCCAGCAGAAGAACAGACCACGACATTACTAGATATTAAGTTACAAGTTGGCAGAACAGGGGCAATAACACCTGTTGCAGTATTAGATCCAGTAAATGTTGGTGGGGCACAGGTGTCATTTGCAACTTTACACAATCCTGATGAAATTAAAAGAAAAGATTTAAGGATTGATGATGTAGTAATTGTAAGACGAGCAGGTGATGTAATTCCTGAAGTTGTTTCTTCAATCAAAGAAAGAAGAGATGGAAAGCAGCACAGCTGGAAAATGCAGAAAACTTGTCCATGTGGCGAATATGAAATCGAGTTTGTAAATGATGAGAAAGTACCAAGATGTTCTGGAAATTATGAATGTGTGATTGCAAAAAAAGAGATGCTTATTTATTTTGCATCTAAAGCTGGACTTGATATTGAAGGGTTGGGAAAAGAGACAGTCGAAACTTTAATTGAAAATAATTTAGTAAACTCATATGAAGATTTTTATTCACTTAATTATGAACAATTAATTTCTTTACCGCAGTGGAAGGAGAAAAAAACAAAAAACTTATTAGATGCTATTGAACAATCAATTAATACAGAGCCTATTAAAGTTCTTTCCGCTCTTGGAATTAGATATGTTGGAAAACAAACTTCAAAATTACTTATAAATAAATTCGGTTCAATAAATGTAATTTTTGAATCAAACAAAGAAGAAATTGAAAAGATTCACGGTATTTCTGTAAGTGTCACTAATTCTTTAATTGACTGGTATGGAACAGAAAGCAATAAGTCACTGCTAAACGAATTAAGTAAAATTGGTTTTAGATTAAATGAATTTGTTGAGTCTTCTAGTGGGAAATTAAATGGCAAAACTTTTGTTTTAACTGGAACACTAAGTAGTCTCACACGGCAAGAAGCAACAAATCTAATAGAGAAATCAGGAGGTATTGTTACCACTTCAGTTTCAAAAAATACTGATTATATTCTTTTTGGAGAGAGTGCAGGTTCCAAGTTAGAAAAAGGTAAAAAACTAGGTGTAGAGTTATTAAACGAAAAAGATTTCGAAATATTAACTAGTAAGTAGAAAATTCCCAACTATATTCACCATAATCTGGAAGCCCAGTTACTGTATCCCAAGTAATTCTTACATAATGTTTTCCCGGTTTCCAAGTTTCAAATGTCTTATTTGGCCCAGGTTTCCATATGTATAATCCTGTTGCATCAACATACTGTATTTCGCTTTCAGGGATAATATAATTGTCAACTATCAACACTAAACGATATGCAACAGGTAAATCTATTTCTAAAGAGGCTTGCTGAGGAACTTGATCATTTGGAAGGGGATAGATATTCTCAAGAGCATCAGGTAGTATCAATTCTTCATCGTTATCTTGATAAAACGAAACTCCCCACGCAATTACCAAAAATAATAAAGCAGTTAATAAAAGAATACAAATTCTGTAAGTCTGTTTACTCATACATTAGAATGATATCTAAGAAATAAAAAGAGACCAATATGAATTTAAAGAATTTAGAAGAAAAAATTCTTAATATAGACAGTTCAAATATTAACGAATCAGATATAGAGAATATAGAAGAAGCTGTCGCTTCGCTAGATAAAGGTGAAATCAGAGTAGCTGAAGAGTCAAATGGCGAATGGGAAATAAATGAGTGGGTACGTAAAGCAGTTTTGTTATTTTTTTCTATAAGAAATTTAAATGAAATTAAAAGTGGCGATTTACTTTTTTATGACAAGCTCGAACCAAAAAAAAATTATGAAGAACTCAAGATTCGAGTAGTACCTCCGGGCGTAGTCCGTTATGGTGCATTTTGCGAACCAGGTGTAGTAGTAATGCCTGGATTTGTAAATATTGGAGCATATGTTGGGACAGGAACTATGGTCGATACATGGGCAACAGTAGGTTCATGTGCACAGATTGGGAAGAATGTACACCTTTCTGGAGGGGTTGGTATTGGCGGAGTCTTAGAACCACCCGGAGCTATGCCAGTTATTATTGAAGACGGCGCATTTATAGGTTCAAGGTCAATAATTGTTGAAGGAGTAAGAATTAGAAAGGGAGCAGTTCTCGGAGCAAATGTTACAATCACTGCATCTACCCCAATAATTGATGTAACTAATGATGAGCCATTAGAAATCAAAGGTGAAGTACCAGAAAACTCTGTAGTTATTCCAGGCACCAGACCTAAAGACTTCCCTAGTGGCACTTTTAATACTCCATGTGCTCTTATTATTGGAAAGCGAAAAGATTCAACAGATAAAAAAACCTCCCTTAATGATGCTCTGAGAACATTTGGGGTAGACGTTTGAACTTAGTTGGTACTTTAGAAGATTTAATTTCAATTAATTCCGTAACTGGTGATGAAGAATCAATTCTTAATTTTATTGAAGACTTTTTAATTAAAAATAACTTTAATGGTGAAATAGTTAGAAATGAAGGAGGAATTATTGCAATTCCTTTGAATTCTTCAAAAAAAGTTGCCTTAGTAGGACACGTTGACACAGTTCCTGTTTCAGATACTCAAATTAACACATCAGATAATGACGATTTTGTTGCAGGAAGAGGAACTGTTGACATGAAAGGAGGGGTTGCTGTAATCCTTCATACATTAATTAATGAAGGAAAAGATATAGTTGGAGTATTTTACACTGCTGAAGAGGGCCCATATGATGAAAATGGTTTAGGTATTTTGATGCCAATTTTATTGTCATACTCCGAACTTGAATTTGCAATAATTATGGAGCCAACTAATAATCAAATTGAACTTGGTTGCCTAGGGGCTTTAAATGCAACCCTAAAAATTAATGGAATAGCGGCTCACTCAGCTAGACCTTGGGTTGGAAAAAATCCAATATATGATGTTTCAAAAATCACAAAAGTTGTTCTAGAGAATGAGATTTTAGATTTGAATATTGAAGGGCTTAATTACAAACAAGTCCTTTCGATAACAAAAATATCAGCAGGAATTGCAAATAATGTAATACCTGGAAATTTAACTATGAATATAAATTTTCGATATTCACCTGAAATGAACAGCAACCAAGCTCATGAAGCCATAGAGAGCTTATTTTCAGAATATGGAGATATTACATTTCTATCAACTTCTAATGGCGCAATGCCAAATATAAAAAATTCTCATATTTCTGATTTTATTAAAAAAACTCAATTGGAAGCAAAACCTAAACAAGCTTGGACTGATATTGCTAGATTTTATGAAGCTAAATTAGCATCTTTAAACTTTGGTCCAGGCGATCCCTTACTGGCTCATACTTCAGATGAACGTATTAGTAAAAAACAACTATTAGAATCATATGAATTGCTGATACGTTATTTAAAGGATATATAATGAGCGATTTCGACATTAAAAATATTGCTAAATTAGCCTCTATTAAGCTAAGTACAGATGAGGAGGAAAAATTAACTAGTGACCTAAGCATTATTATCGAACACGTACAGGCCTTAAGTAGTCTTGAGTTAGATACCAATATTGAAGATGTATTTATACACCCATTAGAAAAAGAACTAAAACTAGTTGAAGATATTGAAAATGACTCATTAACTCACGATGAAGCATTAAGCAATGCACCCGAATCTAAAAATGGAAGATTCGTTGTACCGCCTTCAATGGAATAGTTATGGAACTAAAAAATCTAAGTATCAGAAAATTAAATAATTTATTTACAGAGAAACAAGCTAAACCTAGTGAGCTATATTCAAATATTTTTGAAACTTCAGCAAATTCAGAATCACTTTTGCATGCACACTTAACTTTGTTTGAAGAAAAAAATATAGAAAATGCAAAAAGTTCTGATAAAAGATTTGAAAAGGGTGACAGTTCAGGACTGTTAGATGGTATACCTATCGCTATCAAAGATAACATTAATATTAAAGGTGAGCTGACAACCTGTTCTTCTAAAATGTTATCAAATTACCGCTCACCGTATAACGCAACAGTAATTGAAAAATTAAACAATGAAAATGTCTTGTACACCGGAAAAACTAATCTAGATGAATTTGCAATGGGCTCTTCAACTGAAAACTCAGCTTTTGGGCTTACTAAAAACCCCTGGAACACTGATTATGTACCGGGTGGTTCATCAGGTGGTTCAGCGGCATCAGTTTCTGCAAGATCTTCAATAGGAGCATTAGGTAGCGATACAGGTGGATCAATTAGGCAACCTGCATCATTTTGTGGTCTTGTAGGTTTTAAACCCACTTACGGCACAGTTTCTAGATATGGGTTGATAGCATTTGCATCATCTCTCGATCAAATAGGTCCAATCACAAAAAGTGTTGATGATGCCAGAATTATATACAACTCCATATCTGGTCATGATTCACTAGATGCTACATCAATTGACAATAAGCAATCAAACATTCCATTTGATAAATCTGCAAAGATTGGAGTTATAAAAGAGTTAATGGAAGATGGCATTTCAGATGAATCACGTAATGAAGTCACAAAAGTTTTAGAGAGTTTAAAAAAGCAAGGATATCAAATAAAAGAAGTATCTCTTCCTTTAATTAAATTATCGATCAGTATCTATTATTTAATTGCACCTGCAGAATGCTCTGCAAACTTAGCAAGATTTGATGGAGTTAGATATGGTTTAAGGGTTGAGGGAAAAACTAGTTATGAAATGATGCAAAACACTAGGGCAGAAGGTTTTGGAGACGAAGTTAAGAGAAGAATCCTTCTAGGCACGTATGCATTATCTGCAGGCTACTACGACGAATATTATGGAAAAGCTTTGCGTGCACGAAAAAAAATGATTGATGAGTTTACTGATATTTTTAAAGATGTAGATTACCTGATTTCTCCTACCACACCTACTGCAGCATTTAAAGCAGGTGAAAAGACAAGTAATCCTCTAGAAATGTACATGTCTGACTTATGCACAATACCGGCTAACTTGGCGGGTTTACCAGCAATAAGCATTCCTACAGGATTAAGTAAAGAAAATCTTCCTCTAGGGGTACAAATAATGAGTAAACCTTCGACTGATTTGTCATTGTTGAGTTTTTCCGAAATTATTGAAAAGGAATTAGAATTTAATACTTCCCCAGAAGGCCTGGAGAAATAATGGACTTAAAGCCAACAATAGGAATTGAAACCCATATTGAGTTAAACACTAATACAAAAATGTTTTGTAGATGCAAAGTTTTGGACACTGAAGAACCAAATATTAGCTTATGTCCTACATGCTTAGGGCTCCCCGGCGCATTACCGGTACCAAATGGAAAAGCGATTGAATATATTACACTTTTGTCATTAGCTACTGGATGCAAAATAACAAGAAAAGGTATGTTTCATAGAAAAAATTATTTCTATCCGGACCTTCCTAAAAACTATCAAATATCACAATTCGACTTACCTGTTGGAGAAGGTGGTGAGTTAGAAATTATTCTTGATGGAAAAAAAAATTCTGTAGAAATTGAACGAGTACATATGGAAGAAGATACAGGAAAGTCTACACACAGTGGAACTGGAAGAATTGACGCAGCAACAAGCACAGCACTAGATTTTAATCGTTCAGGTATTCCATTGGTGGAAATAGTTACAAAACCAGTAATTCAGTCTGCAAAAGAAGCAGTAGCTTACATAGAAGAGCTAAGACAGCTGTCAATAGATTTAAATATAAGCGAAGGAAAATTAGAGAAAGGAAATCTAAGATTTGATGCAAACATATCAGTTGCACCGAGTGACTCAAATGAATTAGGAACAAAAGTAGAGATTAAAAACATGAACTCTCTTAGATCACTTGAAAGAGCAATAGATTATGAAATATCAAGACAAACCAAAGCATTTTTGGACGGAGAAGAAATCATTCAAGAAACACGACATTGGGATGAATCAAAAGAACTAACTTCGTCAATGAGATCGAAAGAGGGAAGTGCTGATTATCGTTATTTTTCTGATCCAGATCTTCCAAATATGATTTTAGGTGAAATCTTTATTGAAGACATTAAAAATAATCTCCCTAAATTACCAAGTGAGAAAAGAAATGATCTTATTGAAACAGGATTAGATTTAGAACAGGCCAATATTTTAGGAAAAAGTGATAGCTGGATTGTAGAGATTTATTTCGAAGTTTTTAGTAAAACAAAAGAACACGCAAGTACTTACAATTGGATAACAGGAGAACTTCAAGGCCAAATGAGAAAATTGGATATTAATTCTCTCCCTGAATGGTTTTCCGCTGAACTTCTTTCAGAAATTATAGAACTGATAAAAGATAATAAAATCTCCTTTACATCAGGAAAAACAATTTTATCTGAAATCCTACAAAAAAATATTTCAGTAGATGAAGTCGCGACTAATAATGACTTGTACCAAGAAAATAATGAAGAAAAAATAGTTGAACTAGTTAAGAAAGTAATTAACGATAGCGAAGATATCGTTCAAAGAATAAAAGAAGGGGAAGACAAACTAGTCGGATTTTTAGTTGGGCAGGTAATAAAAAACTCTGGTGGTTCTGTTAACCCCGGAATTGCAAAAGAGCTACTTTCTAAAGAGTTAAAGTTATAATCTGGTTAACAATTGTTCCAGACAGCAAACCCATTAATCCAGCACCTAAATCATCGTAGAGTACGCCTAACTTACCAGGATAGTTTTCTAGGTCTTTTACAAATCTAGGTTGTTTCATTATGTCACTCAGACGAAATACAATGAAACCAGCAATCAATGGAAGTAATCTTGATGGAGATGCTACAGAAACTAAGCTCATTCCTACTATTTCATCTAGGGTTATCCAGCTCGGATCATCATCTGCATCTTGATCATCAACAGTTAACATATATATCAAAACTAAAACTATAAATAAAATAGATAATTCAAGAACATTTAATTGTATAAAATAAATTATTAGAGTAAATAAAAGCGATGCAGCTGTTCCACCGCCCTTTTTATCTCCAAACAAAGAATTCCATGCGATTCCTACCCCAAAACCTGATGCAATAAATCTTTTCACAGTTGAATAATAGTATTTTTTATAGCTTCATTTACAAAAAGGTGTAGTATTTGTTATTAATAATGGAAAAATCTGAACTTATATGGCTCAATGGGAAATTTGTTAATTGGGAAGATGCCAATGTCAGCGTTATGTCCCATACCCTACATTACGGAACGGGTGTGTTCGAAGGGATTAGAGCTAGGGATTCTCAAATAGGCACTTCCATATTCCGCTTAACTGACCACGTCAACAGACTTTATGAATCAGCAGATGCTTACAGTCTTTCAATCCCATTTCAACAAGAAGAAATTACACAAGCAATAAAGGATTCAGTGCAATTGAATAAATTATCTTCTGCATACATTAGACCACTTGTATTTTTTGGTGAGGGAGAAATGGGACTTTTACCACAAAATGTTCCAGTATATGTTTCAGTTGCAGCATGGAGTTGGGGTGCATATCTTGGAGATGATGCCGGCAATAAAGGTGTCAGAGTTTGTATATCTAATTGGAAAAGAATTAGCCCTCAAAGCTTTAAACCTTATGCAAAAGGAGTTGGTGGTTATATGAATTCAACTTTAGCAAAAATTGATGCAGTGAATA
>Ga0181411_1000379_pt1 | contig 15925 bp, 13 predicted proteins | sample 34SPOviralmetaG_FD_130114 | JGI IMG/M metagenome (GOLD analysis project Ga0181411, IMG submission 130114) | Marine viral communities from the oligotrophic San Pedro Time Series (SPOT) site, San Pedro Channel, CA, USA - 34 SPOT_SRF_2012-07-09 | ecosystem: Environmental > Aquatic > Marine > Strait...
CACCATTCCGAACCTTTATCTCTGGGTTTGCGGATGGCACGGGTTCAGCTGAGGTTTACTTCACTGATGACGACACCGGCATTTCGGCTCGTTTGATTGAAGACGTTACCCAGCGCAACCAAGCTGGTGCAACGTTCAAGCTGTATATGGATGCAGTTGTGTCAGCTGGCACGCCAGACGATGCAGCTAGCCGTTCCATTTCAATGGAAGCAGTGTTGACTTCTGCGAGTTTCTCAGTAACTCCAGACGATGCTCAGGCGATTTCAATTAACTTCCGTCCAACGTCAGCTCCTACATTCGACTTCGCTAAGAGCTAATAGTCGATTGATGATAAAGAGGCCCCTGACATTGTTAGGGGCTTTTTTAGTGCTAGTGTAGTAAGACAATTAGTTGTAACTCATGGCATTACGCGCCATTGACCGTCTCAAGAAAGCTGCAAATTTAGAAGCAACAAAAAGAGTCGTTACTCTTTCAGACGACAGCAAGTTTGAGATGTGGGTTACGCCATTGACGATGGCAGAACGTGAACGCGCCCAAAAACGTGCTGGATCGGATGACGCTAATGCGTTTGCGTTGCAGCTTTTAATTACGAAAGCTAAGGACGAAGTGGGAGAGTCGTTGTTCTTGGCTGGTGAAGTTGATGTGCTTAAGAACGAGGTGAAGGATAAGGATTTGCAGTCTTTGATGCTGGCAATTTTGACTGACGACGAAGAAGAAGAGGCAATCGACCCAAAATCCTAGGAGCCGAGCTTCGGAAGGATAACTGGCTCATGCTGCAGTTTGGCATTGCCAAAGAACTTGGCATGAGCTTGTCGGAGCTACGGTCAACGATGACAGCAGAAGAGGTCCTGGGTTGGAGCGCGTATTTTAAAATTTTGAACGAAGAGCAGGAGAAGGAATTAGCAAAGGCCCGTAGGCGCAGGTAGAGTGTTGGGGCAAGCGTGTGTTAGGTCGTGGCTGCTTCTTATCCAGCTGTTATTGACCTTCGCGTCAATAACCTTGCCGCCCTTGACAAGCTAGAAGCAGGTACAAAAAGAGTAACAGGTCTTTTTAACGAGATAAGGCAGCAAAGAAATTTATTTGATCAGTCAGTAGGCAAAGCAGCTACTCGTGAAGTTACCAGAAATATAGGTAAACTAATCGCAGGCTTTGCCGGTGCGAAAGAAGGCGCAAGACAGTTTCAAGTTACTCTTCAGAAAACAACAAAAGAAGGCACTGTTGAAGCTACTAAGAATGTAAATATGTACTCCAAGACCTTGGCGGGTCTTGGATCTCAACTTAGGGCCGTTGACCAAATCCTGGCAAATTCAACTGTAGGCCAGCAAGAATTTAATGATGCACTGGTCGTTTCTAATAAGCTTTCAAGAGAGCTAACGCGAAACCAATTAAAGGCAGCTGCTGCTGAAGCAAAAGCAGGCGCTGGCGGTGTTCAAGGGCTTTTAGCTCTTGGCAAACAGCTTCCAAATAGCGTCAAAGCATTGGAGCTATATCAAGCGGAATTAAATGATCTTCAGATAACTGTTGACCGAACAAGTAAAGATTTTTTTGAATTAGGGAAAGAGATAAAAAAAGTTGATCTGTTGTTGGCACGAGGGCCTCAGCAGAAAGCAACGGGCAGAGGTGGTGGTCGAGGCGCTGGCGGAGGGAGAAGAGGAGGCAGGTTCCAGGACATTGCGACAGGCGCTGGTTTCCCACTGTTATTTGGTGGTGGCCCGCTCCAAGCATTGGCAGGCGGTATCGGTGGAGCGGCAGGTGGCTTAGGTGGATCAATCGCTGCTAGCGCGTTAATCGCTCAGTTTGAAGCATTCGCGAAGGGTGCAGCAGAAGCTGGAGTAGCACTTACTTCAACCTCAGGAGCATTAGAGCTTGTTCGTGAAAAATCACTTTTTACAAGCGAAAACACCAGAAATCTTGCTGCACAGCTTGAAGAACAAGGTGACGTAGCAGGTCTAGCGACATTGCTTACTGAAGAACTTGTCAGTCAAATAGGCAATGCTGGCGTAATTGCACTCCAGGATTTAGGCACCACAACAAATGAAACAACAAAACTTTGGGGCCAGCTGACTACACAGCTTCAAATACTAATTGCAGGTCCATTAAATGGGTTTTTAAAATTAGTCAACAACATGATTGGTGGCATCAATGATGCACTTAAGCCTACAGCTCAGGATGATTTTCGTGCGATTCGCGACAGAGTGCTTGCTTCTGGAGACGCGGAAGCGATTGCTCGCGTAACGGCGATTGAAGATCAAGTTAGGGGTGTTCAAAGAAAGAATCTTCGAGGCGGCGGAACACAAGTCACGCAGGGCGGTCTTACCGAAGAAAGAGCAGCAAAAGGTGTAGATCTTCTAAAAGCAGCAGGATTCGGGCCAAAAATTGCTATTACAGAGCAGGACTTACAAACTATTACGCCTGGAGGTGGAAGCACCAAAAAAGATATTGTTCCAGGGCTGAAGATTCAAGTACAGCTTCAAGAACGTTTGCTTGGTCTAAATACTAAAATTGCGGAAGCAAGGCGTGATGGAAACGAAGGAGCGGCAGCCGTTCTTGAAGTCGAAAAGATCTTTGAACAAACAGCAGCTAACATAAATAAAATTAAAACCGAAGGACTTGACAAAGAGGCAGAAACTTTAAAAATTAGATCTGAAGAATTAAATGGTCTTCAGAAGGTTGAAGCAATAAGCAACCGGATGAGAGATGCAGAGGCCAAGGAAGCAGAAAAAGCTGCAGAAACCTTAAAAGGCTTGCAAAATGAGCAAGACTTGTTGCAGGCAAGACTTAATGGAAGGCTGGAAGAAGAGCAAATAGAACAGCGCGTCAACGAACTAATGGAAAAGAGTACACATCTAACAAAAGAGCAAGTTGAAGGAGCTTTAGAAAACACTGCAGCTCTTAAAGAACAAGTCAAAGCGTTAGAGAACTTAGAGTCCATGTACGCGTCAATCGGTCAAAGCATTTCCAGCGGCATTGTTGATGCTTTAAGTGCAGCAGTCGAAGGCACTAAGTCACTTGCTGACATTGCATCACAAACGCTCAGGCAAGTCGCAAACATCTTGCTGCAGTTTGGAGTCAATACTGCACTTGGCGGCATTCCGGGATTAGGAGATTTCTTTAGAGCCAAAGGCGGCCCTGTCTCAGGTGGCTCGCCTTATATGGTTGGCGAAAAAGGCCCCGAACTATTCGTTCCAAACACTTCCGGCACAATTGTTCCAAACAACAAGCTTGGCGGAGGTGGCGCGACAAACGTTGTCGTTAACGTTGATGCCAAAGGCAGTTCTGCTTCAGGCGACAGTGGCGCCGGTAAACAGCTTGGAGGGTTGATTGGAGCGGCTGTGCAGGCAGAATTGATCAAGCAACAACGACCTGGAGGCTTATTGTCCCGCTAATGAGTACCTTCCCTGCTTTTGATCCCGCACCAGGGATGACCAAACAAAGCGCACCGCAGGTGCGTATCTCTCAGTTTGGGAGTGGTTATAGCCAGCGAGCAACGTTTGGCATCAACCAGAACCCAAAGGTCTACAACTTGACCTTCCGCGTATCAGAGACAGAGGCCGACACGATCGAAGCCTTTCTTGACGCAAGGGGTGGTGTTGAACATTTTGATTACACGCCGCCTGGGGAGGGAAGCAGTAGTAAATTCATCTGTACGGAATGGACAAAAACAATTTCATTCATTGATCGAGCTGAAATTTCTACAACCTTTGTCCAAGTGTTTGAGGCGTAATGAGCTACCCAATCTCTGACCATGCCTGGGAGGCTAGTAAAAGTTATCTTGTTGGTGATGTTGTTCGGGCGTCAGCATCACAAGGCTTAACCCTTGCGTTTAAGTGCATTGTTGCTGGCACGTCAGACGATACCGAGCCAGTTTTTCCACGACAAATTACTCATACTGTTGTTGACGACGAAGTTACATGGGAGGCGTTTGAACCTCTTTCAGATGAACTGCAAAAGCTTGCGCCAACTGCTGTTATTGATCTGTTTCAAATTCACTTGACATCAGCGGTTAACGGATCAGATAGCGTTTTATATTATCACGCTGGGACAAACAATTTAGTTGAAAATGTTGTATTTGACGGCAAGACTTATCCTGCAGCGCCTGTTGAAGTTGATGGTTTTGCGTTCTCGTCAAAGGGCACTTTGCCAAGACCAACTTTAAAGGTTGCAAACGTAAATAACGGGATCAGCGCACTTCTCCTTACGGTTAACCCTTTAAAAGCAGAAGTCAGACGGATTCGTACGTTTAAAAAGTTCCTTGATGTAGCAAATTTTGGGCCACAATTAATTATTACTGAGGACGAAGATATTCTTATAACGCAAGCAGGAGACAGCCTTGCATCTTCTACGGAAGGCAACGCAACCGCAGACCCAGACGCAAAATCTGTTGAGACGTGGTACATCGATCGGGTCGCTTCAGAAAACTTGCAGTTTGTTGAATTTGAGCTGACATCAAGGCTTGATTTAATAAACCTTCAATTGCCAAGGCGTGTTGTCAATGAGTTCTGCCCCTGGAAGTACAGAGGCACAGAGTGCGGTTACAACGGGTCTAACTTTTTTGACGTACATGATGACCCAACGTTTGAAGCAAATGACGTTTGCGGTAAACGCTTAAGCAGTTGCAGGGCAAGGTTCCCAGACGATAAAGGTGACGGTGCTGAGGCAATTCCGTTTGGAGGCTTTGTTGGAGCAAGACTTCAGGCTTGATGCGATAAAACATGCACAGGCTGAAATGCCGCGTGAAGCTGTTGGGTTAGTTGTTGATGGGGCGTATTGGCCGTGCAAGAACATTGCTGACGCTCCACAAAAGCACTTCGTGCTTGACCCGCACGATTACGCAGGGGCCATGTTTGCTGGAACGATTGAAGCAATTGTGCATTCTCATCCAGAGGGCACGCCACCAAGCGAGTGTGATCGCAAGGCATGTAAGCAAAGTAAACTGCCTTGGTACGTGTATTCCGTGCCAGACAATTTATGGTCAACTATTTACCCTTGATAGGTAGGGAATTTGTGTATGGGACGCAGGATTGCTATAGCTTGCTGCGTGATTACTATGCGTTACGTGGCATTGACTTTCCTGACTTTGAAAGACCAGAAAATTTAGAGTCTACCGATAGCATTTTTTTTCGTCACGCCAAGACGCTTGGTTTTGTGCTTGTAGATTTTGACGATCGAGAAGAGGGCGATGTATTGATTATGCGACTAGGCACTAGGACGCCAATGCACGCAGCAATTTATCTAGCTGGCGATCGAATTTTGCACCAGCGCATGAACAGCATCAGTGCGGTGGAACCATTTGGGCGGTACTATAGGCAGAGCGTTGCCGCCGTCTATCGCTATGCAACTGGTGATGTTAGCCGGTGAGCTGGGCGAAAAATACGGCACACAACACGAGTATTACAACTTAAGGACACCAGCAGACGCGATAAAACTGCTTTGCGTGAATCATCCTGGCTTCCAGCGTGATCTAGCAACAGCGCACGAAAATGGGGTTGGCTACAAGCTGATCCAGTCTGGTGCGGCAATGGGATATGACGAATTGCATTTGCCGTTTGGCAGCAAGCCGATGATGCTTGTGCCGGTGATTAGCGGCAGTGGCGGCTCAACAGGTCAGATTTTGATTGGCGTTGGCCTGGTTGCTGCTTCGTTTCTGCTGCCTGGCGCTGGGTTGTTTGGGGCAACTAGCGTTTTTGGCGTAGGCGCACTAACAACCGCAGCTGGCGCAGCCACGCTTGGCACGGTAATCGGAACAAGCCTTAGCGCAATTGGTGCAAGTTTGATTCTTGGCGGTGTAGCAAACATGCTTTCACCGCAACCAGAAATACCAAAGCTTGGTTCTAATCGTTTTGATGGTGGCACAAATGCCAGAGGCACCGGGCCACAAGGCGTAACTCGTGGTGCGGATGGCCAGCAATCCTATGGGTTTACAGGGCCTGCAAATACTGTTGGAACGGGTGCAACTGTGCCTGTAATTTATGGAGAAGTCATTACTGGTGGGCACTTGTTAGCGGTAAACCTTGAAGTGACTGACGAATCAGACCGTTTAGCAAAAGCAATTACTCGTCCAGACGTGCGTGAGACGACTATCAATAGCGAGCGAATTACTAGAGACATTAAATCTGCTGGTGGTTTAAAAGTAAGGCGATTACCAAGCCGTTTTGATATAAAAACCAACGATAGGGACAAGAAAATAAGAATCGATCAAGGCTTTGGCCCAGGTGAAGGCAAGTCGTTGAGTGTTGGAAAAATAATTACAACAGGCAGTGACACTGATTTAAGGTATAACAAAGGCGACAACAAGCGTGAAAGAGTTGACGTTATTTTCAAGCTTGAAAACGGTTTGTCCGACAACGTATCAGGCCCAAGTTCTACAAAAATACCTGGCTTTATTACATACGAGGTTAGGTTAACTTTGAGGCGAAGTGGTGCAGATGCACTTGCCGCAACAGCCCGCACAACTGTGCAAGGGCTTTTTAACCCAAATCAAAGTTTAGTTTACGGTCAACGTTTAGAATTACCAAAGGTAAAAAATAGCAGTGTCAGGGGGATTACCGTAGACGTTGAAATTATTGACGCTGAAGCAATCGACCGGACGACTTTTGCTGTTATCGGCTACGGCTACGACCTTCTTTAAAAATGGCTCTTAACTCCACAACCAATCTTCACGTCGTTGACCTGATCAGCGAAGGACCTATCGAAGGTCTTTCGACACAAAACCGGCAAAGCATATTTTTAGACGAAACGCGAGTACCAGGCAAAAACCAGGGCACGTACGACTTTGCGATGCGCCTTGGAACACCTAAGCAATTGCCTTTTGGTGATCAAACTGCGTTTAAGGATAACGTTTCATCCTTAGTTGATGTTGGAGTCCAGGTTGGCGCAAACTACAGCGAAGTCTTAAATGTAAACAATCAAGTCAAGGAGCCAAACTATGGGGAAGGAGACGTTGTTCGTACGATTACAGATACAGAAGTAGACTCTGTGCAGCTGGTATTTACAGTGCCCAAGCTGTACTGCCAGGGAATGGAAGGGCTTGCAAAGGGGCAGTTATTTTTTGCACAGATAAAATTTCAAATTGCTATTCAAGCAAAAGGCCGAGGGTACGAGCCGGTTGATGTATTAAATGCTGACGGAGTTGAGACTGGCAACAATATAATAAAAGGAATTTCTACGTCAAACTATCAGTTCAAAACCAGCGAAATCAAGCTAAATGGCGATGGTCCTTGGAACATTAGAGTAAGAAAAAAATCTTTCAGCCCAAAAGAATCGGCCTTTGAGGTTCAAAACGAGGACTTTGAGGATATTCCAAAAAAGACTTCTCTTGCAAATACTCGTGCTGACACTTTAATCTGGAACTCAATTATTGAGATTAAAAATGTTAAGGTAAATTATGCAAACACGGCCTGTATTGCTTCAAGCATTGATGCAGAGCTTTTTAACACGTTGCCTAAGCGTGCATATCAAGTACGTGGCTTAAAAATTAAGATTCCAAGCAACGCCACACCTCGTTCAGATGGGAGTTTGGACTACAAAACTGATATTCCCTTCGACGGTCAGTTGCGAGACGGGTTGCATTGGACAACATGCCCTGTCTGCTGTTTCTACGACATGCTTACGAACTCTCGCTATGGAGCGGGAGACTTTATTGATGCCAACAATGTCAGTTGGATTGATTTAATTGAGCTGTCCAAGTATTGCAATGAGTTGATCCCTAAAGATCCTTTTAATCCTGGTGAAGGGGAAGAGCCAAGGTTTGCAATTAACACTGTGATTGGTTCACGGGCTGATGCGTATAGCGTCTTGCAGGATCTTGCGAGTGTATTTCGCGGGATGGTCTACTGGAAAGCTGACACCGTACAAGTTGCGGCAGACCATGGAAATATTGACGGCAGTGCTCTTGACCCTATTCATGTTTTTAACAATTCAAGTGTTGTTGGCGGCGGGTTTGAATACAGCGGATCGTCCCTTAAAACACGTAGCTCGCGTGTAACTGTTAGGTATAACGATCCAGACAATTTCTATAAGCCAAATTCTGTAATTATCGAAAATCAAAGCTTGATTGCTAAGTATGGGGTGCAAGAGCGTGATGTAGTCGCGTTTGGCTGCACGTCAAAGCATCAAGCTCAACGCATGGGACGGTGGATTCTTGCTTCAGAAGAAACTGAAGGCAACGTTGTTTCGTTCTCTGTTGGTTTAGAGGGTCTTGCTGTATTGCCTGGACAGATTTTTGCGGTGTCGGACGCAATGCGTCAAGGCGCTCGATTAGCAGGCCGTGTTTCTGCTGCAGAGCTTGATCATATTATTGGCGATCAAACGATTGCGTTGCCTGGCGGAAGTAACAACGTAGTGACCGTTGTGCTGGCTGATGGAACGGTTGAAGCAAAAGCGATCAGCAGCGTTCTTGGAAGTCGGATTAATGTTTTTAGCCCCTTTTCCCAGGTACCGGCTGATGATGCTGTCTACACAATTACAAATAGCAGTGTTGAGAATCAAAAGTTTCGCTGTCTTTCGGTAGGGGAAGGGGAGAATGGTATTTATTCAATTACTGGCGTTCAGCATGTAGATAACGTCTACAACGTTGTAGAAGGCAAGGACTCACGGCTTGATTTTGCTGATATTTCGCTATTTGACGAAAAGCCTGAGCCACCAGAAGATCTGCAAATTACGTTTTCTGAAATTAGTCAAAATGACAATACAGTTAATAGAACTGTTTTCTCCTGGAGCAGAGGCTTAATTTCAACTGCTATCAAATTTAAAGTGCGATACAGAGTTGGAAGTGGCAACGATATTGAGACAGAAACAACAAACACGTATATCAACATTGACGGCTTACCTGTTGGTGCGGCTTTCTTTGGTCAAGTTAAATCAATTGGCCCAGCACCAAACAATAAAGAGTCAGAGTTCTCAACTTTAAGCGTCACTGTTGGGGCGTCCGACGTTACGACAACTGTTAACGGCGGGACAAATCAAACATTACCGCCTGACGCTCAAGACGTAACTATTGAAGCTGTCGGCAAAGATCAAGTTATTCTTCGCTGGATCATACCTGCGACTGGCAGCAACATATTAAACCTAATTGCAATTATCCGTCATTCAGACAAAACAGATGGCACGGGCGCCTGGGCGGATAGCTCATTACTTCGTCGCGTTGAAGCAAGAACAGGTTATGTAAGTTTGCCTTTAATTGAAGGTGAATATCTTGTCAAATTCGAGACTAAGACTGGTGCGAGAAGCGAAAATGCAGTCAGCGCAATTATTGACTTGCCTGATGCGATACCAAGGTTTAACTTAGAAGTTGCGCGTGAGCATCAAGACCCGTTTGAGTTTGAGGGGCAAAAAGATGGTGTTTTCTATAACGACAACTTGGATGGCCTAGTCCTTGACGGAGATGCGTTGTTGGACAATATTGCCAATACTTTTGACGATTTAACGACTGTTGATTTTACTGGAACGCAGGGCAATGCAGGCACTTATCATTTTGGAAAAATTTTAGATCTAGGCGCGAAGTACAGTATTCTGCTCAAGAGAAGACTCTTGATGCGTGGTATTTATACAAGTGATTTAATTGACGATCGGATTGAGTTTATAGACAACTGGACTGATTTTGACGGCGTAATTGCTGACGACACAAGTGCAAGCGTTTACTTTCGTAAAACAGATCAAGAATCTATTGCCGCTCACCAAGTTCAGGAAAACGGTGATTTTCTGCAGCTTGAGGATGGCGGCAAAATTAAGCTCAGCTCAAATTTAGAATTTGAAGAATGGATTCCTCTTGAAAACGGGAATTACGTTGGTAGACAGTTCCAGTTCAAAGCAGAGTTAGAAACGTTCCATCCTGATCAGACACCTTTAATTGATCAACTTGGTTATTTAATGCAGCTTGAACGGCGGACTGAGAATAGTGAACTTATTTACTCTGGCGAAGCAACAAAAAATGTAACTTTTGAGTACCCGTTCTATACCGATGACGACACCAAAGTTGCTGTTTCGATTATTGCTTACGATCTACAGAGCGGTGATTACTACGAAATGTCTGAGCCGACAGCCACCGGCTTTAGCGTTACGTTCAAAACTTCATTTGATGGTGACGTAGTCGTGAGTCGTAGCTTTAGATATACTGCTGTTGGATATGGCACACTACAGCCAACGACCCCTTAGCTGAATTAACTATGGCTCAAGCTGACGGCAATGTTGCGAATGGTAGTGGATCCGCTGTTCGTAGCGACATCAATACACAGCTTGGCGCGTTGTGGACCAATCACAGTGGTTCGACCGAGCCTTCTACAAAGTATGCGTATCAGTTTTGGGTTGACACTACCGCTGGTGAATTAAAGCTACGGAATGGGGCAAATAGTGCATGGATTTCGCTTCGTTCAACAACAAGTGGAGGAATTGTTTTTCCTGCTGGTAGCGAAGCGGCTCCATCGTTAACGTTTGCTACTGACGGCCCTGATCACGGTTTTTATCGTTCTGCAGCTGGCCAAGTTGCTTATGTCACTCAGTTTAACGGCGCTGATTTCACGCTTTTTAAGCTTGGTAAAGACGCGGGCGCAGGGCCATCGTTTTACTGGGGCGGCGCTGTTAATGCTACTGACCAAAACAATAACCCTCAGGGGACAAACAGTTACGAAGGGTTTGAGCTTCAGAAAAGGGGCAGGATTAATATTTCTATGAATGGCAGTCCTTGTGCAAAATTTAATCGAATTGGCACAGGCGGTCTTAGTGCTATTGGATCTGTTGTCCAGTTTCACGCTAACGGTGCTCAAGCTGGACGTATTGGTATCCTTACCACGTCAACGGTTGATTTAATTGATGCCTCGGATCGTCGATTAAAAGACAACATTACAGACATGCCGGAGGCAAAATCTCGAATCAATCAGATTCAGATGCACCGTTTCCGTATGGTTGCGGCGGACGTTTATGAGGAAGGTTTTATTGCACAAGAGCTTCAAGAAGTTGTGCCTGATGCAGTAATGGGTACAGAAGCTGATGTTGATGAGGATGGCAATATTGAATACATGGGCGTTGGCAAGGCAACCTTGGTACCTTTGCTAATGAAAGGCTTGCAAGAGGCTTATGCAGAAATTACTGCGTTAACCGCAAGAGTTGAAGCACTGGAGGCTGGCTGATGGCTGATCGCAAAATTTCTGCGCTAACAGAACTTACAGCTCCTGCTACTGCAGACACCTTCCCAATTGTTGACGTTAGCGAAGCTGCAAACGTTGATAAAAACAAGAAGATTGAGTTTGGCACGCTCCACAAGGCATTGCCTGATGGAACGGAATCTGGCCCTGCTGTTGCATTTTTGTCTGATAGCAGTGCCACAGGGCTATATCGTTCTGGCGCTAATGAATTGGCGTTTAGTGCCAACTCAACCAACATTGGCAAAATCACAGCAACTGGTTTTCAGCTAGGCACTGGAACGGCTGCGGCTCAACTGCATCTGTTTAGTACCGATACGACCGATCAGGTCATTATTGAGAACACAGATGCTGGCCTGGATACTGCACCTGATGTGGTGTTGTATCGCAACTCTGCGTCACCAGCGGCTAGCGACAACCTTGGCAACCTTGAGTTTCGCGGGGAAGACAGCGCAGGCAACGCTCAGGCGTATGCCCAGATTCTTGCTCAAATCCAAGATCCCACTAGCGGATCAGAGGATGGCACTCTTGATTTGATGACCGTATCAGGCGGTTCTGTCGCAACACGGATCCGCCTGTTTGGCAACAAGGTTGGTATTGGTGAAGCTGCCCCAGCTCATCCGCTCCACATCACGGAATCAGTTGAGAACACAGCGTTATTCCTTGAGTCAAAGGAAAACGTTGCTGTTAGTGCTGGTGATATTACGTTGTATCACCACCGCAATGGTGCTGTAGGTCAAGCGGCTGATGCCCTGAGTGCTCTGATCTTCCAGGGCAATAACGGTGCTGGAACGCCTGAGCAAATTCAGTTTGCCAAGATTGAGGCGTCAATTGTTGATCCAGTTGATACGACAGAAGACGGCAAGATTGATCTGCAGGTCCAGGCGGCTGGAACGTTAACGAGCATGGCGGCGATTAGTGCCGCGAATGTGACGTTAGGGTCACGGCCTATTTTGCCAACCCATACTCCTGCATCAGCAACGGCTGCTGGAACGGCAGGCGAAATTGCATGGGATGCAGACTATATTTACGTTTGCACTGCCACGAACACTTGGAAACGAGTTGCGATTGGCACTTGGTCTTAAAATTAAGCTAAAGCATCGACAGTCATGGCAAACGTCAAGATTTCGGACCTGACGGCATACGTCGATCCGTCCAGTTTAGATATTTTGCCGATTGTCGATTTGGTGAACGACGTTACCAAGAAGGTGACGATTGCGGATTTATTGGAGAATGCAGGGGACGGGAGTGCTGCTGCACCTGCGTTTGCATTTAATTCTGATAGCAATACTGGTATTTATAAAAGTGGCGCAGATGAGCTGAGTTTTGCAACTGGTGGAACGCAAAGGCTTTTGATTGATGCGTCAGGTAATACAACGGTCCAAGGAAATCTTACTGTTAGCGGCACAATCCCTGGATACACGCCACGGACATCTGCGACTGGATCTTCCAATCTTTCTGTTGGTACTACTGCACAGCGTGATAGCAGCCCTGCTGCGGGGATGATCCGATACAACTCGACTCTTAGTCAGTTTGAAGGCTATGGATCAGCGTGGGGATCTATTGGTGGTGGTGCGACAGGTGGAGGCAGTGATACCTGGGCTGTCGAGCATGACAATACAATTACGACGTCTTACACTATTGGTGCAGGCAAGAACGTAATTTCAGCTGGGCCTTTAACGGTCAACAGCGGTGCGACAATTACCGTTCCTTCTGGCTCCAACTGGGTGATCGTTTAATTATGTCCATCAGAATTGACGGCACAAACACCACAGCAAACCCAGGGACTACTGGAGCAGATGCTGATACGGGTTTGGTCTATGGCAGTAACGAAGTAAAAATTGTCACTGGTGGGACGGATCGGGTAAAGGTTGACAGCTCGGGTCGGTTGGGCGTGGCAACGTCGTCCCCAAGCCATAAATTAGACGTTCGTGAAAATAATAGTGCGGCTGCAAGAATTGGCGGATCCACTTTTGCTATGGAAATCGGCCAACTTGGTTCTAGTAGCAGTCCAGGGTTTAACGCTTTAGGTGGTGGCGCTGCAATGTTGTTCAGGCTGAATGGCACTGAAGCAATGAGACTAGACACCTCGCTCAACTTACTTATCGGCGGCACAACTGCAAGCTCTGCAGATATTGCGCTGAATGCAAATGGCAGCATCACTGCGGCTGCTGGCAATGTAAATATCAATAAAGTTACTAATGGTGCAAATTTAAATGTCCGTAATGATGCAAGCTCAGCAACAGAAGCTATTGAAGTTTACAAGGGCGGATTTACTGTTAATGACAGGACAGCGTCAATCAAAAATGACGGCAGCGCCGAATTTGCTAACAGCATTACTGCAGGTAGTGGCTCCTTTCAGAGTTCTGCTACTTCTTCTTGGTTTAACACTGGAACATCTCTTTACTCTAATGACTATGTTTGGGCTGTAAAAAATTCAAGTACAAACACCTGGCATTCTGGTTTGAAGACTAACGGTGATTTGTGTTTGGGCAATGTTGTTAATAATCCAAATATCGAGCTGAAAGGTAGTGACGGCAGCATCACTGCGGCTAGTGGTAATACACAAATCCTTTCTAACGGCGTAGTCCAGATAAAAAGAGATGGTGGCTCCTTGGCTTTGGGTGTTTTCCCTGGTAATAATTTTACAGACTCAACAAGCATCTCACTCAAAACTGACGGCAGCGCCACATTTGCTGGCAGAGTAAATGCAGGAACAAATACATCTACAAACCATTCTGTAGTTATTAAAAATTCTGATTCAACCTCTATATTGGTCGGAATTAAATACGGTGGGAATGGTAATATTTTTGAAGGAAGGAATGCAGATGTAAATGCAAACGTTGCTACTTCAACAATATCGGCAACTGGCAACGCCACATTTGCGGGTGGTGGTTCGTTTGGCGGTGAAGTTACAATAAATGGAACAGCAGCTACAACCCAGCGATATTTCAATCTCAAAGATGCTGGTTCGTCAACTTATCGTGCAGCTTTAAGAAGAGATGCGTGGTATTTAGGAACTGGTGTTTCAAATATTGGAGACGTTACACCTGGTAATGCCAATATCGTCTTGAAAATGAACGGAGATGCGATATTCTCGGGCAGTGTCACAGCTTCAAACGTTTCCGACATCCGCTTCAAAGAAAACATCACTGATGCAAATTCACAACTTGCAGATGCTGTAGCCCTTGGTTCACAACTTAAAAACTTTGATTGGAACGATGACGCACCACTTAACGAAGAATTACGTGCAAAGCGTTTCCTTGGTTTAGTTGCACAAGAGGCTGAAAAGGTTTGTCCTGGATTAACTTATACCGTACCTCGCACCAAGCAAGGCAAAGAACTTACGCCTGCTGTGCTGGATGAAGAGGGCAACGAAACAAAAGCTGCAACCTACGAAGAATTAGACGACAGTTACAAAGCTATTAACCATGACATCCTTGTCATGAAACTGCTTGGTGCAGTAGCTGAACTTTCAGCCAAAGTTGCAGCCCTTGAGGCTGGTTGACAGTATCCCGCCCCATGGCAACGTGGGGTTCTGCTGTTAGAGCTTCTATGCCGAAGGCTGCTAATATACTGGCAAGAGGTAAGACCTGATGCCTGTCAAGCTTAATGGGGCGACATCTGGTTCAGTTGAGCTGAATGTTCCTGCGGCTATAGGCAGCGACTTGCAGCTAACACTGCCAGCAACTGCTGGCGAGGTGATTGTCAAAGCAGCTGATGGATCGGTTGATCTTGGCAGCGTTGACATCACCAGTTCTGGAAACGTGGGCATCGGTACGAGTAGCCCGAGCAGTATTTTAGAGACTAAAGGGGCACATGTTGCTTTCAAATCACCAAATAATACTTCACGTTTTTTCTACGACTGTGGTGATGGTAACGGTGGTGAACTTTCAATTTATTCGGCAGCTGGTGCTCAATCAACCCGCATAGGAGCAACTTCAAACTCATTTTTTGGAGGAAACGTTGGGATCGGAACGTCGTCGCCTGGGCAGTTATTGCACTTAAATAGTAGCGCAAGTACCGCGATACAAATATCTGACGGAACTAATAATCAATTTATTAGCTCAATTAAAACAGCAGGCAACTTTGCCAATGGTTCGACAGCAGGTGATGTTTTTATTCGTGGTCAGAGTGGATTTGCCGTAAGTTCCAATAATGGATCATCCGTTGCGATGCGAATCGACAGCTCGGGCAATGTTGGGATTGGAGATTCAAGTCCGTCAGGTAAGTTAGAAATCAGAGGGGCAAGCACAGTTGGCACAAATACAGGACATATCGTTTTATCTGGTGATAGTGCAACTGTTGGGCAAGGTCCACAAATTACATTTAGCGAGTCTGGCAGTGGGTCTTCTACAGCTGGTGCGTATATCGGACACGGCAGGGAAGGTTCAAACAGTATTGGATTTTTATCTTTTGGCACTCGCTCAAGCTCAGATGCGAATGTTGTACCAGCCGAGCGAATGCGAATCGACAGCTCGGGCAGGGTGGGGATTGGTACTTCGTCGGCCACTGAACTTTTATCAGTCGATGGAAATATTTGGCTTGGTAATACTGCTGGATCGGAAACGCTTCGCATTTGGAATGATAGTTCTATTTCACGAATACATGCCAGCAACAACCAATCGGCACTTACTTTTGGCGTAGGCGGTCATACTTCTACTTACGAGCGGATGAGGATTACGAGCGGTGGCCGAATGTATTTATACGGCAACCCCAATCTTTTTATCAGTAACACTGCCGGTGCAGGCACGAGCCAGGTAATGATTGCCGGTGGTCATTCCGCTTCA
>Ga0181411_1000380_pt1 | contig 15922 bp, 21 predicted proteins | sample 34SPOviralmetaG_FD_130114 | JGI IMG/M metagenome (GOLD analysis project Ga0181411, IMG submission 130114) | Marine viral communities from the oligotrophic San Pedro Time Series (SPOT) site, San Pedro Channel, CA, USA - 34 SPOT_SRF_2012-07-09 | ecosystem: Environmental > Aquatic > Marine > Strait...
AGAAACCATCACTCAGCCATCAACTGAGCCAATAATGGATGATGATTTGCCATTTTAAAAACTTTGTTTGATTAGTTTTTTGTTTAGGCCTGGAGAAATCTGGGCCTTTTTTTTGGTTTTTAGTGAAATACTAGCATCCAATTAGAGGCTATTTTTAAGCGTTTTAAGCAACTTTCAGGGCTCTGGGGTATCCATATATCAAAAAACTTAGATCTTACAGGAAACAAAATCCTTATCTGTAAAGAAAAAAAAATTAAAAAATATTTTCATTTTAGTGTGAAAAATAGAAATATATTACATATTTTAGCATCATCAAACAATAACAATTAAAACAAAAACTAAAAAAATGGAAAATTCTAACTTAATTATCAGATTCAAAAAATACGAAACATTGTCAAACATTGAGAGATCTCTTTTGGTTTCGGCATTAATAGATCAATTGGATGCATGGAAATATGGATCTAACTTTAAACTAATTCAAAAAATGCCTAAAGTTGAATCATCTTTATATGCCATGAAAAATTACTTGCATGGGATATATGATGGGTTTGCTTATATAGATGCAATGGAAAATGAATCAGTATTTTTGGCAAAATATATTGCAGAGGTTAATGAATACGCTAAGCCAGAGGGCAGAGATTATTTTGAAAACACAATCCAGATCCGAAGAACTCTCAATGCAATTAAGCAACTACATAAAGAAATAAAAACCAGAGTTGAAAAAAACTCTGATCTAGAGCTTTCAGAAAATCAAGCTCATGCACAAAACTTTTAATCAATACAATAACCAGGGGCCAGCAATGGCCCCATAAATTTTAAATTATGGATTACGAATTAAATACACTAAAACCAGCAAAAAGAATCATAAAGCAATCATCAACAGAATTTATTTTTATTGATGATGATCATGATCCAATTGATGACATCATCAGAGAATCTGGAGAATAATAATAAGGGCCTGGAATGGCCCTTTTAAATTTACAACAATGAAAAAATTACTAAAAAAATACAATTACCAATTGCAATATTTGTTTTTCAGCTCATGCTGTTTGATTATTACGATCATCTTTTTAAAACTTGAATATTGGATTGATCAATTATTTATAAATCTTTAATAATTAACAAAATGATAATTACAAATTTAGCAGAATTAAAAATCACTTACATGACTAATTATAAGGCCGTATTAACTAAGATTAGTTTTTATGGGTTTAATGATTACAAAAAAGAATTAGAGGGCCTTAGAGAGATCCTCACAGCCCTAGATATTGATTTCAGAGCTCTAGAGGATGGATATTATAAAACAAATGACAAACCAGCTGGCTATGAGTAGAAAAAAAATTCCAATTTATTCAGGCGTAATAAAGTATTTTCCTGATGCATTGCAAGAGGTTGCTAAAGTTAGTTATGCTGGATCAAAACAGCATCATCCTGATCAGCCAATGCATTGGGATCGAAATAAATCAACTGATGATCTAGATGCTTTAATGAGGCATTTAATAGATTCTGGATCAAAAGATGATGATCAGATCTTACATGATGCAAAAGTCGCATGGAGAGCTTTAAGTAATCTCCAAAAGTTAATCGAAAATAATCCAAAACTAAAATCCAATGTTAAATAATTTAAAAAAGAAAAATATCTCAAATGAGAAATACCATTCAGATCCAGCAATATCATGCTCAGGAATCAAGAAAATAGTTTCAAATTCATTATATGATTACATTCATCCAGATCCTAACAAAGAGCAATCAAAGGCCATGATCATTGGATCAGCAACTCATTCCTTTTTATTGGAAAAAGATAAATTTTTAAGTGAATTTTATATAATGCCAAAGATTGATAAAAGATCAAAAGATGGTAAAGAAAAATTTGCCTGGCATAATAAACGAGCTGAGGGAAAAATGATCATAGATGATAATGATTATCAGATCCTCCAGCAAATGGAACATAATAGAGATAAAATTGATCTAGCAAAAAAGTATTGCAAAGGAGAAATTGAAAAATCATTTTTTGGCCAATATGATGGAATTGATATAAGGATCAGGCCAGATATAATAAATTTTAAGGAGGGATGGATTGGAGATATAAAAACAACTAGAAATATTAAACCATCTAAATTTAAATATGAATGCAAAAATTTCAATTATCATCTCCAGGCTCATTTTTATTCATATATGCTAGGCTTAGATCCTAAGGCATTCAGGATCATTGCAATTGAGAATGTTCATCCATACAAGATTGATGTTTTTAAATTTTCTGATGAAATGCTAGAGGAGGGGGAAATGCTTTGGAGAACTGGATTGAATCAATATAAAAATTATCTCGAATCAGGAGAGATCTCTGGCCATTTATGGCATGATCTGGATGATTCTGGAGTTAAAATATTATAAAATGGGATCTGGAAAAAACAAAAAAAGAAAGATCCTGGAGATGTACGTTAGTGATCCAGCTTATGGGATTCCCAGGATTGCATTTATGGCTGATTGTACGGAACAATATGCAACTAAGATCATCCAGGATTATCACAGAGATATAACTGAATATTATCATTTATGCATTGCTCCAGCATGCTCAAAAGAGAATGAATTTTATTTGTTTAGTGATAATGGAATGCAAAAAAAATTAATTATTGAGGATTCTGTTGTATCTTGTAAACAGGGGCTAACAAATCTGGAGGCATTATTCGTTAAATTAAATTTAGGCAGAGATATCAATGAGCAATCAATATCAAAAATGGCTTACTAAGGAAAACAAATTACAGCATGCTGTGATTTCATGGATGGGATTTAATTATCCAGAGGCCCTTTACACTCATGTTCCAAACGAGGGTAAAAGATCAAGATGGGAGCAATATCTAATCAAATATTTAGGCGTTAAGGCTGGCGTTCCAGATCTTTTAGTTTTCGATCCTAATAAAGAATTTAACGGATTAGCAATCGAATTTAAAATCAAATACAATAAACCAACTGAAAAGCAAAAAATGTGGCTAGATCTATTAAAAACCAAAAAATGGAGCTGTCATGTAGTGTATAATTTTGATGATGCTGTCGCAATCATTGACAAATATTTTAATGATGTTTTATAACTTTATTTATTACAATCAATCAACGCAAAAAGTTAGATGCAAAACAACCAACAAAGATAATCCAGATCCTGAATTTGAGTTTGTTGGAAAAATGACTAAAACGGAGTTTGATTTATTAATTGAAGTTTTATTTGAGCAACATGGAGATAATTATATCTCATTGGATCAGTTTGTTGATGTTTATTTGCAGATCAGAGATTTCTCAGATGAATTAAAAAAGTTAATTAATGAGCATAAAGATTTTTAAACCAAAGGAATTAGAGCAATTCACAGCAATTCCAAATAATATATTTCGCAAAAAAGGGATCTCAATGCAAGCCTCTGGCTTATATGCCTGGCTTTTTTCTCACAGATCAGGCCATGGCATATCAGTTTCATTTATTGCTGGGCACTTTAAAAATGGGAGGGATGCCGTTAATACAGCTCTGAATGAGTTGATCTCAGCTGGATTCATAATTAAAAAGGATCTAAGATCCAAAGGTAAATTTGAGGGATATGATTTGCATTTAACTCTAGGATCTCCAGGCCCTGGAAAACCGAAAACGGAAAAACCGAAAACGGAAAATCCCCAACAAAGTAATAATATTATAAATAAAGATATATATAATAATAATAAAAAGCTCAAAACCATTTTGCCTCACTTTATTGATTTATTTCCTGATCAATTTAAGCCTAAAACAGCATCAAACAAACAATCATGGATTGATTGCCTAGATAAGCTGGAGAGGCTGGATAAATACGATCTCAGGCTTGTATATAAGATTGCAAAACATTTTAGAGATGATCAATTCTGGAGTAAACAATTTTTAACTTTATTGAAACTCAGGAATAAGGATAAAAATGGCCTAAAATATATTGATCGATTTGCTGATTTATATCAAGATCAAAGCAAGCCAGATGCATTTAAAAAGATTAAGGGGCTAAAAAAATTCTATTTAGATCAGGATTTTAATTTATTTGCTGATACCAATAATCAAGTTTTGACTGAATTTCATTTAAAACAATTATTATCAGATCGAGATATAAAAGAAATAATCAGATACATAAGAAATGATCAACAATAAATATTACAATTTAACGGATCATGAGATGGAATTAATCTCATTTGTTGCAAACCAACGCCAAAAGAATAAAGAAAAAACAGGCTTTGATGGATTAAAAACAAAATCTAAAAAACCGAGATTAGAGCTTAATAAGATGGGATTTGGAGCTGAATTTATATTCTGTAAAGAGATGAATCTAATGCCTGATTTTAAAATACACAACAACAGGAAATCTAATGGATCAGATGATTTTGATGCAAATTATAATGGTTTCTCTGTTGATGTTAAATCAACATCTGGGGATTATCCATTAATGATCTCTCCAGATCTTAAATCAAATTGTGATATTTATGCCTTTTTTAGATCATTTAGCCCTTACAGCTCTTATAAATTCATTGGATTTGCTACAAAAGAGATGTTATTCCAGGATAAAAACATATCAGGGAGATATTTTGGAAATTACAGGCTTTTTGATCATGATCTTATCAATATAAACCAATTAAACAATAAACTAAACATAATTAAATGAATATAATAAGCGAGCTCCAGGCCCTGGGGATTGATCTAAAAAATAGATCTAATGGCCAAATTAAAACAAAATGCCCTAAATGTTCACATACTAGAAAAAAAAAATCAGATCCATGCTTATCAGTAAACATCAATGATGGTTTCTATAATTGCCATAATTGCAATTGGGCTGGATCAGTTAGATTTAAACAAAAAACTGAATATATATTGCCAGATTTAAATCCTGGGGATTTATCAGATAAAATTATTGATTATTTTAAATCAAGATCAATCACAATGCAAACTTTGATTAATTTTAAGATTACTGAATCATTGAGATATTTTAGTCAAACAAATAGCAAACAAAAAGCAATCAATTTTAATTATTTCCGAGATAATAAGCTCATAAATATAAAATACAGAGATTCCAGGAAAAACTTTGGAATGGAAAAAAATGCTGAGCTGATATTTTACAATCTAGATTCAATTAAAAACCAAAAAACCTGTTATATAGTTGAGGGAGAGATTGATGCATTATCATTGCATGAAGCTGGGATCAAAAATGTTATATCTGTTCCTAACGGAGCCAGCTCAGGATCTCAAAAATTAGAATATCTGGATAATTGCATCAATTACTTTAATGAAATGGAGGAAATCATAATTTTTGCTGATTCTGATGATCCAGGATTAGCATTGAGGAATGAATTAGCCAGGCGTTTAGGCAAATACAGATGCAAATATATCGATTCTAATGGCTTTAAAGATGCAAATGATGCTTTGGTATCTCTTGGAATATTAAAGCTCTTAGAAATGATTGAAACCAATAAAAAATCATTTCCTTTGGATGGGGTTTTAAATATAGAAACTATATGGCATGATGTGATCAGCTTTAATAAATCAGGAATAAAAAACTATTCAATGGGGTTTGATAATGCAAATGATCTCTTAAATATTGCAATGGGAGAATGGAGTATAATAACAGGCGTTCCTAATTCTGGAAAATCAGATTTTTGTGATCAGATCCTTTGCAATATGGCTGTAATACATGGATTCAGATCAGCTATGTTTGCTCCAGAATCATATCCATATGAATCTCATATAAAAAGGATCTCAGATAAGTTAAATAAAAGATCCAGCTCAGTTGAGGATCTAAACAATACAAAAGATTTTATTGATGATCATTTCTCCTGGATAAAAATAGATCTTAAAGATTTAACGCTGGAGAAAGTATTAAAACATTTCAGGGAGCTGGTATATCAAAAGGGCGTTAATTTGTTTGTAATTGATCCTTATAATATGCTCAGCCATAATTTTAACGCTGATCATTCTTATCATGATAAGATCCTCTCACTTTTAACTCAATTTGTACAACAAACAAACACGCATTTATTTTTGATTGCACATCCTAGAAAGTTGGAATCAGAAAACGGCATATATAAAAAAGCTACTTTGTACGATATTTCTGGATCAGCCAGTTTTTTTAATAAATGTTTTAATGGATTGGTTGTTGTTAGAGAGCTGGGATCAAAAACAAAATATGGATCTGATCTTGTTAGAGTTTACGTTGATAAGGTCAAGCGAAAAGATAATGGATCCCTAGGATCATTTGATTTGGCACCTGATTTTGAATCAGGGGGATTATATAGAGAGCTCAAATCATCAAAACCAATATTAAAAAGAAACCAAATACCATTCTAATGAAAAATAAAAAATACAATGATAAGATGATCATGATCACAATTAGTTATATTGGCCTGATCATAACATTTATAATGATAATGATTGAAACCCATTTATTGTGAGCTTACCATTGCAATATACGGCCATGAGCTGGTGCTTAAAACGTAATATAAAAATTTATATTGTACCTTTGAAAAATGGGCTTAAAACGCTATTTATTAACGACTCTGGAGCAATAATTAAATCTCATAAGTTTTATAAAAATGATAAGATTGCATCAGAAAAAATCTGGGAATTATATGTACATATTTATAAAAAACATCATCAAAAAAATTAAAAACAACTTAAAGATTAACCTGGCATTGATTAATGGCCTGGGATTATCAGTTGTTTATAATAAATCAACTAAGAACATTGAGATCACAATTGTTTGTTTATTAATTAAATTATACTGGGCTAATGTTTAAAACATCAGATGAAATAAAAACTTTGGCCCTTAGTGAAACATATGAGAGCAAATGCATTGATGTTGGGCATCATATAGCTTTGATCATTCAGGAATCAAATGGGGATCCTGATAATGCTAGCATTTATAATGAATATATTGATTACATAAATAATAAAATGCAAAAGCATATCAACAAAAAACTATTCTTTAACTCAAAGAAACCAATGAATCTCAAAGTGGATGCTGATGATATGTATATTGATTCTGATTCATTTGATCAATGGATGATCACAAATAACAAAACATTAACTCAAAGAACTATTGGATCAGGAACAGCAACTGAGCTCCAAAATTTGAGGGATTCTTTGATTATTAAATAATGCTTAAATTTGCCACATGGCTACACATTCGGACAACTTAAAAAAGAAGTTATTGAAAGCCCTGGAGAAATCTCTGGGTATTGTTACAACAGCATGCAAATCAGCTGGTTGTGCTAGATCAACATTTTATAAGTATATGGCTGAGGATCAGGAGTTTAAGAAAGCTGTTGATGATATCTCTGAGATAGCTCTTGACTTTGCAGAGAGCAAATTACATGAACAGATCTCTGAGGGGAACACAACAGCCACAATCTTTTATCTAAAAACAAAAGGCAAAAAAAGAAACTACATTGAACGCCAGGAAATACAGCATGATGCAAAACTAGAATCTAAACTAATTGAATGGATCCCAGCGAAAGCAAAAGAGTAAAACAGGAATGCAATAAACAATTTTACGAAACGCTTAACTCTGATAAGAGATTCATCATCCATAGGGGAGGATCTAGATCAGGGAAATCCGTTGCTATATGCCAATGGATTGCTTATAAACTATTAACATCAACTGAGCCCCAGGTTGTAACTATAATCAGGAAAACATTACCAACATTAAAAGGATCCATATTCAGGGATATGATCAAGATCCTGGAGGATACGGATATGTATTATCATGGGATCCACAACAAATCAGAGAATACTTTTAGATATAAGAATCATCTCCTGGAGTTTAGAGGCCTGGATGATCCTCAAAAGCTGAGGGGAGCATTCAGAACAATATGCTATGCCAATGAGATCAATGAGCTATCCAGGGAGGATTTTACTCAGCTGAACATGAGAACAAAAGATAAATTCATATGTGATTATAATCCATCAGATCCAAACTCCTGGATATATGATGATCTAGAATCCAGAGAGGATGCTGATGTATTTGTATCAACATACATGGATAATGCATTCCTGGATCCATTGATCAAGGATGAGATCGAGAGATTGCAGAAAACAAATCCAACATACTGGCAGATCTACGGCCTGGGCCAAAGAGCATCATATACTGATCGGCAGATCTTTAACAACTGGAACATAATAGATCATGATGAATTTCCTGATATTGATGAAACTTATCTGGGGCTGGATTTCGGATATACTAATGATCCAACGGCTATTGTAGAAGTAGGAAAGCAAGGGAATAAGATATACATCCATGAGCTGTTATATAAAACTAAATTCACAAATCAGATGATCATTGATTACATCAAAAGGATCGGCAAAGATCAATGCTTAATATATGCTGAATCAGCTGAGCCTAAGAGTATTGATTTCCTATCAACAGAGCTCTGGGTAAAACCAGCAACCAAAGGAGCTGGATCAATCATGGCTGGGATCAGCTTGTTAAAGGATCATGAGATCATTGTATCAAAGCAATCAAAGAATATGATCCAGGAATATTATAATTACTGGTGGGAGAAAACAAAGAACGGCCAGATCATCAATGTTCCTAGAGATAAGCACAATCATTGCATGGATGCCCTGAGATATATGTGTTTCTCCAGGTGGAAAAAAGGAGATAATTTCTTTGTAATTTAATGAGATTTAATTTTTGTAAATTTGTTTAAAATTTCTTATATAAAAAAAACATGGCCAGCTTATTAGATAGATTTAAAAACTTAGTACAAAAGAATGACCAGGCAACAAATCTGGATTATAATAAAGCAATTTATAACTATCTAGGGAACAGCATCATCTGGAATGCTGAGAATGATCAAACTTATATTGATAAGGGATACAGGCAGAATGCAACAATATATTCCCTGGTTAATATTATTATCAATGCCTGTTCAACAATTCCATTTCAGATCTATGAAGTTAAATCTCAATCAGATTATAAGAGATATAAATCATTAACATCAGCATTAACTCCAGAGGCCATGATCAAAGCTCAGATCCTGAGAAAAAATACAATGGTCGAATTAGAGGATACTAACATCCATCAATTATTAGAGAGGCCTAATCCCATGCAATCATATGGATCATTTATCCAGGAACTAATTGCATTCGGTAAATTAACAGGTAACAGATATATTTATGGGATAGCCCCTGAAACTGGAGCTAAGCAATATAAAGAGCTTTATGTTTTACCATCTCAATTGGTGGAAATAAACTCTGGAGGGATCATGCAACCTGTTAAAGAATACAGCTTGCAATATAACGGATCACATAAGATCCCAGCTGATGTTGTTTGCCATATTAAAGATTTTAATCCGAATTATAACACATCAGGATCCCATCTATATGGGCAATCCCCTTTAAAAGCTGGTTTAAGATCATTGCAAACAAACAATGAGGCAACTGAAACTGGAGTTAAGTATTTGCAGAATCAAACAGCTAGAGGGGTTTTAATGAGTGATGAGGGGGATATTAATGAGCTCCAGGCTAAACAATTAAAACAGAAATTCAAACAGCAATACAAAGGATCAGATAATGCTGGAGATATAATCATAACTCCAAAGAAATTGTCCTGGGTAAATTTTGGATTGAATGCCTCAGATCTTAGTTTGATTGAGCAATACAATGCATCAATTAAAGATCTTTGCAATATCTACAATGTTCCATCTGTATTGCTAAACAATACTGAATCCTCAACTTATAACAATGTTAAAGAGGCCAAAAAATCATTGTATCAAAATGCAATATTGCCAGAGATGTTAAAGATCAGAGATGAATTAAACAGATGGCTGATGCCTCAATTTGGAGATAAGATAAAAATCGATTTTGATTTTACATCTGTTCCAGAACTCCAGGAGGAAACCGAGAAAGTTGTGAATCAAATGAGCTCAGCTTGGTGGCTAACTCCGAATGAAAAAAGAATTGCAACTGGATATGGAGTTGATGAACAAAATGATCAAATGAATACATATTACATTCCATCAAACCTTTTGCCAATTGAAAGCAATGATATAAGCATTGATCAGAATGATATTCAGCCAATAGAGCTGGAGGTTTCAGAACAAGAGGAAAAACAGATTCTAAGATCATTGATGAAAAAAAGAGCTGTTCCAGGGATGAATGATGTATATACAACTCAACAGGAGGCTGAGGATCGAGCTGAGGAATTAGGAGGATCTGGATCTCATGTTCATCAATTTGATGGGGAGGATGTTTATATGCCTTTTGATACTCATGAGGATTATGAGGATGCCATTGATAATGATCCAGAGCAAAAAGAATTAACAGCCAGATTAGAGAAAGCATTAAAAAAAAAAGCTGATGATCATAATGCAGATGTAAATTCTGAAAGCAAAAAAACAAATGTGAGAACTCTTTATGCTGTATATAAGCGAGGGATCGGAGCTTACAGAACAAATCCAGATTCAGTTAGGCCATCAGTATCATCTCCAGAGCAATGGGCCATGGCCAGAGTAAATTCATTTCTATATGTACTAAAAAATGGCAAATTTAGATCAGGAAAACATGATACAGATCTTTTGCCAGTTGATCATCCATTATCATCAAAAGAAAAATACAGAAAAAAAGATGAGGATCCATACAAAATGATCTTTGATGGATATCCTCAGTCAGCATCAAACAATGCAAAGAGAATGCTGGAGCTTAAAGATAAGCATGGATCTAAGGTAAAAGGAGGAACAACAACAGGCTGGAACAGGGCTAAACAGCTATCTAAGAGAGAGGATTTGAGTTTTAGGGATGTTCTGGATATTTATTCATTTTTAATGAGGCACAAGGGCAATGAAAAAATCAATCCTAAATACCAGGATGAGCCTTATAAAGATGCTGGATGGGTTTCTTATAATCTTTGGGGTGGAAAATCAATGATCCCTTTTGTTACCAGGATAAGAAACAAATATAAAAATGATTAAACTAGATAAATTCTCTAGGGATTATGATAAAAGATATAAAATTATTGAGAGATCAATGATCAAATCTTTTAATGATCTTTATTTCAATAAGTACATTTCAACCATTCCAGATTTTATTTCTACAAACAAAACAGATTTTCCTTTTTTGTTCAAGGATAATGATTGGACAAAAGCATATAAATTTTTATATGTTAAGGTGGGCCTCTCTTTTGCAAACTGGTATGCCAAAAATTTTGAATCATGGGTAACAAAATCAATTGATCCCAATGATTATCAAACTACATGGGAGCAAACTTTTGCAAATGTATCGGCTCAGATCTCAGCAAAAAGAATTACAGGCTTAACAGCAAACCAGAGATCCCAATTGAATAAGTTGTATTCTAAATTTATGAGGGATCCTAAATTCATGAGCTTAGGCGTTCCAGAGCAAACCAGGATCCTAAGGAGATCCATGAGAAACCTTAGTAAAGTACAGGCAACCAGGATCGTGAGAACTGAAACCACAACAGCCTCAAACATGGCAATGAGGGAATCAGCCTTAACAATGTTTGATAAGAGCTCACTAAATAAAACCTGGCAATCCTCATTTCTACCTACATCCAGGGATGGCCATATGGAATTGGATGGAGAAACTATTGATGAAAGCGAGCAATTTCTTGTTGTTGCTGATGATGGTAAAGCTGATTTAATGATGTTTGCTGGAGATCCAGCTGGATCGGCTGGGAATGTTTGTAATTGCACTTGCAAAACTTTTTACATCCCTAAAACCTACAATGAGAGAACAATTGGAGATTTAAATAATGTTGGTTTTGGGCTGGTTTCAAATACTGGATCCCTAGTAACAACAGGGATTTCTAATGCAATTCCAATTACAGGATCAACAACAGCAACAGCCTCAGCAATTGCCTCAATAGCTGATGATCCATTAGATCAAGCTATTACTGGGGATTTCTCCAGGATCAGCAATAATCTGGGGAAATATATTGATCAGATGGAGGGCTTAGATAAATCATTTTTGAGATTACTTAGTAAATCAAAAAATCAAATGGAGCTCAGATTAAGGAGGATCCCAGGGAGAGCAAATTTTAATGGTAAACAAATAGGGAGAAAAATCGGAGATACTATTCAATGGGTTGATGATAAAAATCCAGTCGTTTCATTAAACAGATTGAGAGAGGGCTTTAATACCAGCAGAATTAGAACATTTGTGCATGAGTTTGGCCATGCCATTGATCATTATTTTAATATTGGATCAACATGGTTTAGGCCAGGATCAAGAATTATTCAAAGATATAAAGTGAATAATCCTATTTTTAAGAGGTTTTTTGACAAATTTGAAGCAAAAAGCCGAGAGATAAGAGTTAAAATTTTGGATTCAGCACAAAAAAGGAGTGCAGATCTGAAAGCGTTGCAGAGCAAATTTGATGAGGCTCTTGATAGGGGAGGGAGAGCTGAGTATTACAGAGAAATTGAGAAAACTTTGAGAGCTAAATATGGGGATGATCTTTATGATGATTATGTGAAATTGGTTTCAAAACATGGGGATGATGTGAATCCTCAGCGTATATTGAGCCAAATGAAAACTGATGCTCTTTATGAGCTGGATATGCTGGAGGGATTAGTTAGTATTTACAGAGGCTCTGGCCATTCAATAAATTACATGACAAAAAAAGGCAAAGCTGAAACCATTGCCGAAATGTTCCAAAACAAATTTTTTGGAAATATCTGGATGGAGAAATTTAACAAAGGATTATTCAATGAGATGATCAGCGTTGTTGATGATTGGCTGGCTACATTGCCAAAACAATTATCAAACGCAATTAATTATTTAATGAAAAAAATAAAAAATGGATGAAAATGAAGTAAAAAAAGCAATCAATATCCTGGGAGAATATTATGAGAAATTCCCAGATGCCATGGATATTGATGATATTGAGATTCTTTTTGATCTTGATAGGGAGGTTATTTTATTAATGATGTTTGATGCATATAAAAAAAATAAATATTTGGATATAAAATATCCTGATATTGATGATAATATTTATGATGGAGGGGAAATAATTTTAAGAGATGGCAAAAAAGGGAATTAATTTTGTGGCTTATGAACGGCCAGCTAAAAAAAAACGCAAAGGGATCCATTCAAAAAATTTGAGTAGATCTAAAAGATCAAAACAATATAAAAAACCATATCGATCTCAGGGAAAAAATTAATAACTAAAATTTGATTAAATTTGTAATAAAATAAAGAAATGGCAATACTATTTAAAACAGCTCCATTGGGAGAGATTCGAGATGCTGATGATAAAAGCATGATCATCCAGGGATATGGATCTTATTTTGATAATAAGGATTCTGATGGGGATGTAATACGAAAGGGAGCATATAAAAAAACAATTGAGGAAAACGGATCCAGAGTTAAATATTTATATCAACATAAAATGGATCAGCCCATTGGGAAAATGAATGAGCTTTTTGAGGATGATAAGGGATTAGTTTTCGAGGCAAAAATGGCTGATACACAGCTGGGCCGAGATGTTTATACTTTAATGAAAGAGGGGATCATCAATGAGAACTCAGTTGGAATAATGCCAATTCAAAAAGAAAATAAAGAGGGATATCGAGAAATGACTGAGGTTAAATTATTTGAAATTTCAGCCGTAACATTGGCATCAAATGATGAAGCTAAGATCCTGGATGTAAAATCAGCCCAGGAAATTTCTGATAATACACTTAAAAGATATGATCAGCTTTGCAAACTGATCAGAAAGGGCAATATCTCAGATGATCTGGGATATGCTATTGAAGCAGAGATCTTAAAATTGAAATCGTTATTTGCTAAAACTACTGAGCCAGCTGTTATCACTACTCAGCCAGAGATAATAAAAGAAATCAATAATGATGAGATCATTAATTATTTGTATAACCGAGTAAAAAATTACTCAAAATAATATTTATCATGAACGAAGATTTAAAAAAATCGTTAGATGGTTTAGCTGGAGAAATTGATTCAAAAATTGAAACAAAATCAATGGAAGTAGTTGAAACTATCAAAGCTGATAATGCTGGAATTGTTGCTGATACTAATGCAAAAATCGAAACTCTTAATAAGAGATTAGATGATGCAGAGATGATCAACAAAAAGGCGTTTGAAGCTAAAAACCAGGCTCCTACGAGCTTCAAATCAGCTCTATCTAAGGCAATCGAGGATGGAGGATTAGATGCATTCCAAAAAGGTGCTAGATCAGCAGAATTAATTTTAAAGGCTGATATGAAAATTTCCTCAGATTTTACTGGGGATGTAATTGCTCCAACTAGAGTTGAGGGCGTAAAATTTGATCCATCAAAGCCATCTCATATTAGAGAGATTATGCCAATCGGATCAACTGATTCAGATGTTGTTAGATATGTGAAAGAAACTGCATACTCTGATGGAGCTTCATTCAAACAAGAGGGAGCAACATTATCTCAAACTGATTTTGAACTAGAGGCTAAAGATGCAAATGTCAGAAAATTAGGAACTTATTTGAGAGTTTCTGAGGAAATGATGGATGATTATAAGCAATTAGTTTCTTATTTATCGGCTAGAGTACCATCAAAAATCATGGCTGTTGAGGATGATCAAATCTTAAACGGAAATGGATCAAATCCAAATTTATCTGGATTATTTACTGATGGATCAGCATTCTCAGCTGGATCATTTGCATCAAGTGTTGCAGATGCCAATGAGTTTGATGTATTAGTTGCATCAATGAATCAATTAGCTTTGGCTAATTATCAGGCTGATTATATATGTTTAAATCCATCTGATTTTCATAAAATCCTTTTATTAAAAGATAGCAATAATGCATATTTAAAGGATCAAGTTTATGCTGGTTTACAGCCTAATTTTATGGGCGTTCCAGTTGTTATGAATACAGCTGTTACAGCTGGTAAATTCTTAGTTGGAAATTTTGCTCTAGGTACTCAATTATGGGTTAGAGAGGGAATCAGCTTAGGGATCTATCGTGAGGATGGCGTAAATGTCAGAGAGGGATTTGTTACAATTAGAGTTAAGGAGAGAGTTGCATTAACCAACTACAATCCAAATGCTTTTGTACAAGGAACATTCAGTACAGCAATAACGGCTTTAACTCCGTAATAAAATAATTTAGTTTTTATTTTAAAGGGCCTCATTTTTGGGGCTCTTTTTTTTTGTATATTTGCATCAATGGATCTGATTGCTTTGCATTGAGTTTGTTTACAGGCTAGATCCAGTAAAAGAAAAGGCAAAAAAACTCCTGAGATCCAGCAATTAACTAAACATAATTGGATCTATTTGAGGCCTCCAGGATCAATTTTGATCCATACTCATGGAAAGCTGTTCGGAGATCCTACTTTGTTTTACCTATTGCATTGATAATCAGGCTAGTTTATACTAGCCTTTTCTGTTTTCATTTATTTAAAAATTTGTATATTTGTTTCATGCATTGGCCGAATGATCCCGCGAGAGTTTCATTCTTCCATGTGGGAATCTCGATCCCATAGTGCATTATTTTGGGAGGCGTTTCGCTTTGGGATAAATTTTTAAATCCGTTCCTCTTTTGCCAGCAATGGTATTAATGAACAGATTTGAACTTTTTGAAGAAAGCGATCTAGCCTCCCATCTGATTTAAATAGGTTTGTGAAAAAATATTATCTTTGATTTATGCATTTCACAACAACAATTTCAGGATCATATTCATCAGTTTGTTATTCTTACATATATGATGAAAAAACAAATGATCAAGTTGTTAAAATGGCATTGAATATTATTAATGAGAGCTTTTAAGCTCTTTTTTTTTACTTAAAAATCAATGAATTGTAATATACAGGGGGCTCATGCTGAATATGGAGTTGCATTAAAATTCATGGAGCTTGGATATATTGTATCAAAGCCCATGCTGGATTCATCTAGATATGATCTCCTAGTTGATACAGGATCCAAAAT
>Ga0181411_1000382_pt1 | contig 15888 bp, 17 predicted proteins | sample 34SPOviralmetaG_FD_130114 | JGI IMG/M metagenome (GOLD analysis project Ga0181411, IMG submission 130114) | Marine viral communities from the oligotrophic San Pedro Time Series (SPOT) site, San Pedro Channel, CA, USA - 34 SPOT_SRF_2012-07-09 | ecosystem: Environmental > Aquatic > Marine > Strait...
ATATTTTTCAATAAGTTCATTATAAATCTCTAAAATACATAATCCAAATTGAGAACTTTTAAAATAAAAAAAATGTTCTGCTCTTCTATGTCCTAAATCTTTATTTATATTTTTTAAACTTTTACCAATAAATTTAAATACCTTTTCAGCATAAGCCCTTAAATCTAAATTTCTATTTAATTCCAAATCATTATATTCTTCATTTTCAGGATTATCAAAAACATATATGTTTTCGTGTTGTCTTAAAGGTTGTTTATTAGCACTTAAAAAACCAACCTTCCTAGATTTCTTCCATATCAAATCATATTTAAACCATTTAGGATTACTATCAATTAAAGCATATCCGAATTTAGTATTACAGAAAAAAACTATAACGGCGTTAGGCTTCATTATTCTTTTTATTTCTACCCACATTTTATCAAGGTTTATAGGTATATCCCATTTACACGCCGTACATTTACCAAATTTAAAATTGGCATAAGGTAAATCAAGAACAAATAAATCTATTGATTTATTTTCAATTGTTGGAAAAATATTAAAACAATCATCATTGAAAAGTTGTATTGACATATAAAATAATAAAATAAAATTTAATTTACTTATTGACGCTTACGCCTTGCGGACTCATAATAAGAGACTGCTTATTAAGGAAGAATAAATATAAGCCAAGGGTAGATGCGGCACTGCCATCAAGAGTGCTGTTGTCAAATTCAGCACTAAAGACTGTATTACTGAAATCCTCACCATTGCCATAAGCATCAAAGAGAACACCAGCACCGGAGCAAGTTCCTAATACTGAACCCCCTTGGTTCTGTGTCTGGGATCTGTTTTTAATACCATCCTCAAAGTTATTGTAAGCCACCATAGTCTTTCCAAACTGTCCAATAGGATTGACTGAAAGAGATTCAAAGTAATTCTTATCAACCATTTCACGCCCCTTAAGAGTCTGACCATTAAGAGCAGATACGACATTATTAGACTGAACATCACTGAAAAGTCTGTATTGGTTAGGGTGTAAGATACCATTTTTGGAGAACCTTAATTCTCTTAATTCACCCATATTGGAAAGTCGGGCAGAGTTTCTTAACTGGTTTCCTAAGTCAGCAGTATTGATAGCATTCATAAAAACACTTGAGACATTCTGTAATCCCGGGGTCACAGCAACAACACTAGCAGAAGAGTTGAGAGTCTGAAAAATAGATGTAATACTGTTAAAGCTAAATTCTCTATCAGCCTTAATCATAGCTTCGGCACTTGGACCACTAGCACGATAAGATGGGCAAGTAAGTAATAAATCACTTAATTCATATTGAACTGGGTTAGCTCCTGCGGCATCAGCACCAAAAGCACCACTAACATTTGGTTTAAGTAAAATTTCAATAGTAAGACCACCTGTGCCAAACTGAGAAATATCTAAATCTCCGCCAGAGTTAAAAATACCACAGTAGAGAGGGGCGGAAAATGATTTACCCTTAGCACCTTCTTGGGCTACAACAACATTACGAGCTAAAAAGTTATTAACACAATGACCAGCCTCATTCCATAACTGGCAATTAATATCATTGCTTCCGTGTTGTCCTGAGATTATAGTTGGTATCATTCTGGAGTAGTTGGTTACTCTTTCTAAAACACTATTTAATTTTTTAGATGAGATAGTGACATGTTCAATGCAGTTATTGATATCACCACTAAAACCATCACGAAAAACGGCATTTGTTGCTGTCACTTGAGCTCCTCCGGATTTGTAAGTAACTTTGCCACTAATTCTTAACTGAGATAAGTCAAGAGAGGTTGGCATTTCAGTGCTGGAGATGTCAAATTTAATCAATGGTAAACCACTTGATGGAGAATATACTCCACTTGAAATAGCATTGACAGGATTTAACTGTAAATTATGTCTTTTGATATCGGCAAGATTATTCATTATAATTGTTTATAATTTATATAAATAAAATAAAAATAGAAAAAATTAAGTATTATTAGATTGAGTTACTCGTTTAGCTCTAATACATTACTTGAACCCCCGCAGGGGTGACGCTGAAAGTTCTAATGTGAGCAACAAAGTTATGGAGTAATTTGAGATTATTATTGTGTCCAGGTAGGGTAGCATCATAGTTAAGATATAATATGCTAGATATACCCATAAGGTTTGTGGATGTTCCGTAAGGTCCTAAAGAACGACCAAGCACCCAGCATCCATCTTGTTCCTTAGTTTTAGTAACAAAAGTCATATTTCTTACTGGTATTCCAGCAGAAGCAAGAGCCTTTTCTAATTCATAAGCATGGACACCTCCGATGTTAGAGCCTAAAGCATATGGTGGCACTGCCTTAGTAACATTGTAAGCAGCATTATCAGCGGGGACATTGTAAGATTCTCTTACTAAGTCTACTAATCTATCGGGTTGTAAGATATTATTAATTTGGAACTGGTATGAGTTAGCTCCTTGTAATTCACCCATAAGACCATGTCTTGTATCTAATCTATTAATATTTATTTGATCAACTGGAACAGATAAGATTGCTTTAACACGAGAAAGATCAGCGGGTATTATGTTGGTTGATGAGCTAGTGCCACCAACAATAGCATTTTGATAATCAATGTATGAGATTACATCACACTTGTATTGTCCTTTCTGTATAGCTTCCGCCATTGCCTGAGCGAATTTAGGAGGAGGGACAACCTTAGGTATAACAAGTCGTGGCTGAGTCCATCTGTAAGTTGGTTTATTACCACTTAACATTCCGCCATTAGCATCTAATGAAAACATTTTAAGACCAGTAGCCGCAGCGTTGCCGTCATCAATAGCACCACCAGCTACATTGACTCTTAAAGCACCACCGGCTTGTAATTCAATACTGGCAATAGTCATAGCACCACCAGTTGCCGCCGCAGTAATACCACCAGCACCAGTAAATCTCACTCTTTCTCCGGTCTTCCAAGGAAAACACGCCACCACATTATTATTAGCATCAGTTGATGCCTGATTACCAGCACCAAGAGGAGCAATAGCACCTAACTGAGCAGCAGTAATATCAACAAAAGTATCACCACCAGCTGAACTATCAGCACAGTTAAGGTCATTAGCACAATCGGCAACACTTAAAACACTTTCGGCACTTTCCAAAATAAGTTCAACTTCTAAGGGCATTGCCATAAGAGGGAAAGCAGTATTTTTTTGGAAGATACCGCCTAAGAGTGGGATCTCAACTTGTCTCTCAACACTACGACAAGCACCAGTATAATTTACAGCGGAAGCAGTAACACTGTTCTGAATCCAAAATGGAGAGTCAGCAATTCTATTACTCTTGGCACATCCTTCCATCCTAGTTCTTTTATTTTCAATACCTTCGTTTAAGGAGGCAGAGTTGTGGAGTTTTGACCATAAATAATAATTATTATTTTCTTCTAATACAACACCATTAGATCTAATAGTGCATCTCTTAATAAATATATTAGCTCCGGCAATTCTATCAGGAACATACACAGGATCAGTAGCAGAGTCATTGATATCAACTTTAACACTTGTTAAAAGTCTAGCGTTCTTAAGATTAGCAAATCCTAAGTTTCTTGGTATATCAAAAACAACCTGAGAGTTTTCACCAAAGGTTAAGCCATTACGGCAAGGAACAAGAACGGATTCAACTCCAACAGCAACACTTTCTGATTTGGGTCTAAACATAGTTTTATAAATTAATAAAATATTTTAATTTTTAAAAATAAATTAACATTTAAAATAAAAAAAATAATAAATATAAAGTTGAGTTATTGGACTATTCCACCCAAAGGTTGTCTAAAACTAGAACTATCTAATGTCGGGGCAGAATCAAAACTCATAGTTGGTGCTACAACTGGAGGAGGTCCTTTGATTGGTGCTGGATTAGCATCCTCCTTATGTTTTTTACTAAATATATCATATAAACCAAATCCTACTGCTGTTAATGCTCCTAATACTGGACCAGCACCAGGCACTGCCATTTCTGCTGCTTCAATACCAGCAAAAAGACCAACTTGTCCTGCTATGTTAGCAACCTTTGCTCCTGTTGTGTCACTACTTTCTGCCTCCTCATATATACCATAACCAAGACCAGCAAGTCCTAATAGGTCACCGCCACCCATTCCTCCTCCTTCTCCTTCTCCTTCTCCAGTAGGTGGTTTGTCATCATCTCCTGTTGGTGGTTTGTCATCATCTCCTGTCGGTGGTTTGTCACCTGTTCCACTTGCAGGTGCTGGTGTTGATGATTTGTCATCTTCTTCTATTAAATCTAGTGCAGGGTCTCCTGTTGGTGCTGGTTCGGCAGGTTTTGGTTGTGCAGGTTGTGTTGGTTTAGTTGGTGGTGGTCCTGATCCATCCGGTGCGATTCCTGGTTCGGCAGGTTTTGGTTGTGCTGGTTGTGTTGGTTTAGTTGGTGGTGGTGCTTGTGCGGCAGGTCCAGCAGGTCCGGCTAATGTATCAGTAGATGGTGTTAGTTTTGGCGGTGCTTGTTCAGGTAATGGTGCGGGTGGTTCGGCTTGTGTTCCCGCACTTATGGTTTTGCTTCTTGGTCTAACTCCACCGCTTCTTGGGTCAAAACCTTGAAAAGGTCCGCTCTCTTCCTGTGCTGCAATTCTTTCTCTCATGGTTGACGACCTTGCTCTCCTTCCTACTGGTATATCAGGGTCTTCTGCTGTTGGTGGTTGTCCTCTAAGTGATGGTGCATCAGTTGTAAAGTCAGGTAAATTAGATATTCTTCTTAAGTTTGCTTCTTCGGGTGTTTCACTTATACGCTGGAAAAAATCAACTGGTTTTGTAGGTGCATCAGTTGGAAATCTAATTCTTGGTGGTGCTTCTCCTGGTGCTGGTAAATCAATATCATCAGGGTCTCCGCCTCTTTCTCTTATTTTTCTTTGTCTAGCAGCACGGCGTGTAACGCTAGTTTTTTGTAATTGTTCTTGTTGCTGGTCTAATTGTCTACCCAATTCATCTTCTCTTGATGAATATGTTTTATATCCTCCCTCACTTGCTTCATCTCTTACTTTAATCATTCCTGGTTGTTTGGGGTCATATATTAATCTGTCTTCTTCTAAAGGTCCTCTTACGCCTCCTTTTAATTTCATTACTGGTGTATCTGTTTGGGCGCTTGATGATACAGATGTTGGTTTACTTGTTCCACTTGCACTTGCTATGTCGGGCAATTCCACTTCGGGTGCTACTGATGGTTTAGGTGCTGCAGAAACATCACCGCCAACTCCTTGTTTATATTCTCCAGGTCTATAAATCTGATTTGGTTTTGATGATTCATCACCTGCTAAGGCATTCTCACGAGCTTGTCTTGCTGTTTTATATTGTCCATATATTTGCCTACCAGCTTGAATAGTGTATATACCAGCTTCAGCAAAATCACTACCAATTAAATTATTAAGTTGTGCTTTTGCTGCATCCTTTGCTTGTTTATTATATTTATTGACGGCATCTTTTTGTTGTTGATAGTTTATTAAAGCATTGTCATATTGATTTTCCATTGCTTCTTGTTTAGCAGCAAAGGCATTCTGTGATTGTGCTATAGCATCAAACATTGCTCGGTCTGACATTTTGATTTATATATTAGTTAAATATTTTTTATTTCTCCTTTATTTATCTCTTCGGCTTCGTTTTTAGGTTTCCAAGGATTTCCGTTGTCATCATACTTTGCCCACAGCATTTCGGGTCTGCTGGTATTTGCTCCATGTTTATACATTCTTAAATTTCTAAAATCACAAAGTAAACATCCATATCTTTGACTTGTTGCCTCTTCATAATATTTTCTGAAATTCTTTTCACCACCAAAGAAACTATGAAACTCCTCCACTTGTTTATATTCTTTATGACTAGGTATATAATAAATAACACTTATGGTTGTGTTTGCTCTTAATCCTGATGGTATACCTTTAAGTCTTTGTAATGAAAACATACATATAGTTTTCATATGTCTTACTACTGCTGTGACCTTACTTATATAATCCCTATGACTTTTAAAATTATCTAAACAATCATCAAAAAGACAAAGTGATAAACCCCTCTCTTTTGCTGGTATACCCATAATATTATCATATATACCCTTCATCAATGCTTCTGAGTAATCTGTTTCAATAAAGTCCATAGCGTCTCTTAAATAACAACTTGATAAATCATCATAGATAGTTGGAGATATACAATACATAGCACCATTAAAGCAGTCTTTAAAACATTGATCTGATAAAATTAAATTATTAATGTAAATACTTTTGCCACTTCCAGGTGGTCCTATTACTATTAAATTTCCCCCTCCTTTATTTACTAGTTCATCAAATGGTGCAATCAATTGCTTTGGTGGTTTGTAAAAGTCTTCTTGTTTCTTAATAGGGTAGATTTTGAAATCAGTAGGTTTTTTTTTTGCTTGTTTATTAGGCATCTCGTTATATATTAATTACTAATATATTATTTTAAGTTAAAAAGACTTAGATATGGATTATGTTGTGGGTGATTTGGGTCTGTCCTATCTATTTGCGGAATCTGCTGCGGGGGTGCTTGTTGGACTGGTATGTATCTTTGCGGTGGAGGTGGTTGAGCAGGTACGTAGTATCCAGCTTGAGATGGATCAACTGGAACAGTAGTTCTATGTGTTTTTTCTTTTTTTCTCTTTTCAAAATATGTATCCATTGTTCTATTCATTAGTGAAACTAATCTTTCCTCGTCCCACATTGCCTTTTCTTTTTGTTCGTATTCTGTTTCGGCATGTGCCATTATTAATGCCTCATCATCCAATTGTTTTTTTTTTCTAGCTCGTATATGTTTAGTCTTTTCAAGTTTATAAAGTTCTGCTTCTTTTTTCTTAGCAGCTGCTTTGGCTTGTCTCTTTTTTAATCCTGCTTCTCTTGCTCTAGCTAGGGCAGCAAGTTGCTTTTCACTTAACTGTTTTTTACCTTTCTTTTTAGGTTTTGGTTCTTCCGGCATTTCAAATATTTCATCTTGTTCTTTTTCATCATTGCTTTTAGCTGATACTTCAATATCCAATGCTTCATCTTCGGGGTCTACTACTGCTTCTGTTTTCTCTTGCTCTTGCTCTTGCTCTTGCTCTTGCTCTTCTGCTTCCATCATTGCTTTGAGTTGCTCAATTGGTATGGGTAGAGTTGATTGGTCCATTGCTTAAATACTTTATTTATATACTAATTATAGAAAATAATTTTAAGTTATTTACTGTTATTTAAAGCTTTTTCTATTTGTCTGACTTTTTAAATGCTTTTATTCGTTTGCCTTTAGCTTTAGTTTCACTTGCTTTCTTTTTTTCTGCTGGGGTTAGTTCCTTATGTGTTGCGGGTGTTTTCTTGGATATTCGCTTTGATGGTCTGTAATAGTCCCCCTTTTTTTGATATCCTGTTTTTCCTCTTTGATTAGTCCATTTTTCTTTATACCAAGTTGTTAATCCACCTTTGGCTTTGCTTCCTGAATATCCTCCACCTGCCGCTTTATATTCTTTAACTACTTGGCTTGATCTATAGGCAGAATGTTTGGGGTTCTTCTTATATACTTTGGCTTTTACTTTATCATAAAGTGCTTGATTAGTTGGCTTTGGTGATGACATCGTCGTATTCTATAAATTTATCAAAGATTTTTTCTGCTACTAAATATTTTAACATTAGATTAGATAAATGATCACTTTCCTCTACTTCCAATTTAATTTCATCAGATAAATTACATAATCTATCATAGGCGTGTTGTTTCTTTTCTATATGTTTTTTGGTTTTCAGATGTGTTCTAAAGCTTGATTTATTTGCATATTCTCTGTTACAAAATTCGCACTCCATATTTAATATATTGTATGATGAGAATTTATTTATGTGATTTCTGCGGATTTGTAAGATATATTATTAGGGTTTCCTTTTTGGAAAGGTTGCGTTTTTGAAGTGCTAATATACTCTCTCTAGAAAAAAAAATATATATATATAAAAATAGACATTCAAAAACGCAACCTTTTGAAAAAGGCAACCTTTACTCAGAATCAGATTCACACAAATCCTCAAGTTTTCTAAAATTGTATAAAATATTTCTAATCATTTTGTTATTTCTTTTAATGTGTTTCCTGTAGTTATCTGAATATTTAGGATGGTCTCTTATGGTTTTTAAGAATTCGTGTTTTCCTACTTTATCATTACTATTACATTTATATAACTCATACATATCACTAAGTTTTACATACATATCTTCTGTTGTTGTTTCATAGTTTGTTTCTATCCATTCAATAACTCCGCTGTCATTTAGGTATTCATTTGTCTTCTCTTTGATACTATCAGTTAATACAATATCTACATCTCTATATTCATTAGCCCATTCAATAATAAGCTGTAAACAAGTAGTGCTATAGTCTTCATAAAATTTATCAGTTAAGAAATAGTCATTACCTAAAAATATATTTTCTTGATCTCCATATTTTTCATAATCAGTCTTACTGACAAATTTAGATTTCATTGGTATACATATTAACCTGTTAGCAATTGCTTTATCAACTTTAGTCATCTGTGGCATTGTATTAGCCCCGATAACTATCAGTCCATGATTTCTAAAAGTTAAATTTTCTTTTTGAAAGTATCCCCTAGCACATAACTTATCACCTCCAGTTATTTGTTTAACTGCTGATGTATTTAGTTTTATGTTTTCATCAGGTTCTAACATTGTAATTATTCTTTTATGTATAATAGTTTGTAAATCATTTCTTGGTTTTGATGTGGAAAGACTTTGGGTTAATAGTTCACTATCACCCATGGCACATCCATAGGTATTAAATGTATGAGTGAGTAATCCAAGTAATGATGATTTGGCATTGTTACCACTTTCAGTTAATACCAATAAATGTTTTTGATGTTTACCAGTCAAAGCACAAGCAATTAAATTTTTGAATATTTCAAAATCATCAAGATTAGTTTTAAATATTTCTTCAAAATATTTTTCCAAATTATTTTTTTTATTTAAGTCAACGAATCTAGAATATGGAATATTAATAACATTTTTATTATACCAATCAGGAGATTTATCTTTTATAAATTTTTTATCAGTAAAATCATAATAGCCATTAGTAAAAAATAATTTATCATTATGATATTTATTGAAATCACTTTCATTTATTTCTTCAATGTATTCACCAAAAAAATCAATTACTTTATTAATACCAGTGGATAACATTGAATGATACCGAGCAACTAGTTTATGGTTTTTATCTCCATCTTCATTTTTGAATAATGGTAAAATAAATAAATCTAATTCCTCATCAATAAAATGTATAAAATCTCTTTTTTTGTATTCACGCCAAGTATTTAATACTTTATCAAAATAAAAGATGGACTTCCCGACTTTACGAAAAAATGTTCCAAAGTAATAACTACATTGTTTGGCAATAAGTTTTTCCGTTAATGTTTCTTTAGTCAATTTGTTTCTTTGATAAATACTGTTTACTTTTTCTTTATTGTAATGTTTAGCAGTATTCACCACAAACCCAGCGTTAATTTGGACCTTAACTGAGTCATAACATCTTTGGCAAGATTCAACAGAGTCATAGGAATCACCCAAACAAGATATGTTATGAAAGAGTGTAAAGTCAAAGTAGCATTTACAGAATGTCGCCAACTTAAACCATTCATTGTAATTATCCCAGTGTTCATTTGGTATTATATTTAATAAGTCTAAAAAAAGTTTAGTATCTATTTCTTTTTTATGAAATTCTTTTATTCTTTCTTGTATGTTTGTTTTTGCGTGTTTTTTTCTAAGTATTACATTAGTAGGAACAGCACATTTAACCTCTTGACCAGGTATTGTGTTGTTAGGGTTACAGAGTTCATAATTACCTCCTCCCAACCATTTAAGTTCTCTGTTGCCCTTGGTGTTCTTACTCACGACAGGATATAGCCTGTTTTTTGTATAGATGGATAAATCAACCACATCACTCTTATAATTTTTTTTAGATATATAATCTTTCATATAATATTTTAATGATAGTGTATTTTCAAAATCTAAGTTAGTATATAGTCTTTTAGAATATTTTGTCTCTCCAGTTCTATCAGCAATGCCAACAATATTTTTTTCAAAATCTTTTTTTATATTTTCAAATAATTGTTTTCCTTGATCAATATTATTTATATCTTTCCAGTCAAAATCAATTGATAATTTAATTTTTTGTTTTTCATCTGAAATATACCACATTGAATTAGATTCATAAGTATCTAAAAAATCATTTACAACTTCTTGATTTTTACACATCCAATATTCTTTATGATATAATCCATTAGTTTCACATAATAAAATATTATAATCTTCATTTGCCATTCTTTTTCTTATAGTTTCCAATATCCCTTTAGAATATGGCACAGATTGTATAGACAAACTTTGCTCTAACATTGTTTGTATCATTTGTAATATATATTATTAATATATTATTTTTAAATAGTTTAAAACGCAAATATTTAATATATATATAATTAATTTAATTAGGTTAAAAAACGGTTTAAAAAATATATTTATAATATATATAAATAAATATGCCCCCGCAAAAAAAAGCAATGACATCTGATGAAATATTAGCACATTATGAAAAATTAAGAATAGCTCAGAATGAAAGAAATAAAGCATATTATAAAAAAGTAAAGGATACACCCGAATGGAAGAAAAAAAGAAATGAATATTATTTAAAAAGAAAAGAGCTTAAATTACAAGAACAGGCTCAGGAACAGCCACAACCTCAGGCTCAGTAGTCTCTTCCACAATAGTTTCTAATTTCTCATGTTCCATAACTGATTCATTAAATTCGCAATCTGAGTTTTTACCATTTAATATTAATAGTCTAGTATAACTTTCTCTTTGGACTTCTATTTGTTGTGCCATCTCTTCTAACATTTTTAATCTACCATAGACATAATCACATTGTTTATCAGAGAGTTTTTCAAACTTCATACTTTCAGGAGTAAATTCAAATTCAGTCATATATATATATATATTATTTACAGATAATATTTTAATCAAATGAAACGATTATAGGATCTTCACATTTTTTATGTTCCTCAATTGTTTTACCATCTATTAATTTACGGTGGCCGTATTTAACATAGCATATCTTATCAAAATGCTTTATATCTCTTATCATATTACTCCAACAAGTAATATGATATACTCTGCTATCCCATTCTTGTGTCCGTGTTAATTTTCGTAAATCTTTATGACATATTAAACATTGTTTTTTGACGGATGCACAGTATTCTAATTCAGCTTGTTCTTTTTCCATATATAATATATATTAAGAAAATAATGACAAACCAAGCGACGCAGACCCAAGGTATAACAGACCAAGAATATTTAGAATTGGCAGAACACGCAAAATCAATTGTTGATTTATCACAATTAGAAACTAAAAAATTAAAGGAAGAAAATATGGAATTAAAAAAAACAGTTATTACTGCTTATAGTTTTATTAGAGTAATTGATGATCAATTTGATTTGGTTATACCTCCTGAGGCTAGTTATGCTTTGGAAATGGTAAGAACTTTTTTAAGTGAGTTTATTGAAAATAAAATATTTTAATAATATATATGATACCTAAAAGCCGTAGCCAATTATGTAAAGAATATTATCAACGAAATAGAGTAAATAGAATTAAACAGATTGTTGAGTGGCAAAGTAAAAATTATGATAAACAAAAGTCATATGCTAGGAAATACTATTATAAAAATAGGGAAGAAATAAATAAAAAAAAAAGATATATAAGTATTATATAAACAATGCTAGATAAAGATAGACCATTAAATAAACCATTTCCAAGCACTGTAAAGGGTAAAAAGTTTTCAGTAATAGTTATGAAAGATGGTAAAAGAAAAAAGGTAAACTTCGGAAGCAAGGGTATGGACGACTGGCGAAGTGGCACAGCAACTAAAGAGCAAAGAAAATCTTTTAGAGCTAGAATGAAAGGAATAAAACGAGCAGATGGTAGTTATGCTTATAAAGATAAAACTAGTCCTGCATATTGGGCTTTAAATTATTTATGGTGATTTATTTATTTCTTTTTTTATTTCAGCAACTATTTTATGTTTTTGTTGTGATTCTTTACGGATTAAAACCTCCTCAAGAACCTCATACACTCTATCACCATAAAGACTAATTAAATTTTGTATTTGTTTACAGTTGTGGCAGTAAAACCCAAGACTGGAAATGCGACTATTGGAACGGCAAAGATAACATTCAAACATATTATATATCTATTAATTATTTTTTATTTCGGGGATTAAATCGTTATTATAGGAACAAGAAGATTTAAAACAACAAAATAACCTACAACGGATATTCTTTAATATTTTTTTTATTGACATAATATATATAAATTAGAAAATAAAAATGGCCACTTCCGAAATTCTTAAAACTTATAATGCGGCGGAACTTAAAAGAATGATTAGGGCTGCTAATATTACTGGATATAGTAAACTTAAAAAAGATGAGTTAATAAAATTAATGTTAAGAAAGGAACATCAACCCAGATTTAAATCTATAAAATCTAAAAGTGAACGAACAGCCCCTATGCCACAACAAAAAAAAGTAATTGGAGAGTTAAAAAAAAAACAAAAAGCCTCCAAAAAGCAAGAAGAATTTTATAAGAAAAGCGGATTTACTCCACCTAAAGATTTACCACCTCCAGCTAAAAAGGTTATTGAACCAACTAGAGCTAAAGGAAAAAAACCACCACCACCACCATCTAAAGCCAAAGTAGTTGAGAAGAAGGTATTAAAGACGCAAACAAAACAAGATAGATTAGATGAAGCTGAAGGAAAGAAGAAAGGAATAAAGAAAAAAACCCAATCAGTAGCAAGTAGATTAGATGAAGCTGAAGGAAAAAAGAAAGGAATGGAAGCCCCATTAATAGATGGTGTGAAGGTAGCAAAAACCATAAAACAACAATTTCCAGAGTATGTAAAAAGAGTGGTGGATGCTACAAAAAAGGATTTATTACCAAATGGAGGAACACCACAAAAAAGGAAGTTTATGTTTTTATATGATATATTTACAGGATTAAAAAGTGAAGATGCCTCAGATGAAATGGATGCTCTTGGTTCAGCTTTAGAATTAATAGAAGATGATGATGATAGCTTAGAAGCTTATAATATTTTATTTGGTAAATTAAATAAAAATAAATTAGAAAAAAGATATATTGATTTAATATTTTTCTTATTAGATTCAGGAGATAGAAATAATATAAAACTTGGTAGATCAGCGTTAAATGATGCGGAAGTAGAATTACAAAAAAAAATGGTAAAAAAAAATAGAGCTGTATATTTGAAATTTGTTTCCACGATGGCAGATAAAACAGGAATAAAACAAAAAGAAGCAGATAAGGATAATATTGATACAGAAAAAAAAAAGAAACAATTTGCCAAAGATTTAAAAGCTAAAGAAAAAGAAAAAGATAAGGAAGAATTAGAAAATAAAAAAAAACTTGAGGAAGCCAAGAAGACTAAATATACTGTTTAATATTCAATAGTGTTCTGACTTGGTTTGGCGTGAAGTTCTAATTTTAAGTGTCCATTTATTTCATCAATATTTTCTTCTTGATCAGTTGAAAAGTTTTTATAACTTATTTTTATTATAAACTGATTTATAGGTATTATTGTTTCATTAAATAATTGTCTATAAATTAAATTATATGGTTCATATGATATATCTAAATCAAAAGACTCTCTAGGGTTCATATTTTCTTGTGGCACTGGTATTTGGGCAACAACACGAGTTATACTTGTGGTAGTGTAATTTGTGCCTACTAACTGACCGGCAATACTTTTTATTGCCATATCATTTATTTGAACGCCAATAAATCTAGGCATAGTAATGGTATTTGAAACATACCCCAAGAAACTTTCACCATTACTTGTAACTGTTTTTAAAGTTTTTGTTAGTTCATTTACTCCAACATTTATATTAAAGTTATCATTTACAACTCTGTTAAAAGTTTGTAAATATAAAAAGTTATTTATATTTTTACCAAACCCATTTTTATTTGGTGTATCATCAACATTATCTGAAATGTTAAAACCTAAATCATTGTAAAATTTAGCACCTAAAGCAGACAAATCAGTATCTAAGTAATCCATACCAGGTTGAACGGATATACTTGCTATTTGTTCAGGAGAAACTAAGCCTCCTGCTGTGCTATCTAATTGCTCTAAACTGTCTGTTGTTACTGGCACAACTTGTATCTCATTAACTGTTGCCCCTGTATTGTTACACATAAAAGTAGGTATCATAAATTGTATATTTGGGTATGAGTTTTGAGATGTATATATTAAAGTAGTATTAGCATCTGTAAAATCACTATTTACTGAGTTTTTAAATACCTGAAATTGATATGTAAATGGATTTTGTTTATTTATATTACTTCTTTCAAAATATATAAAGAAAGTATCATCTTCATTTATTTCAACTATTCTATCAAAAGGTATTTTATTATTATTATTTTCTTCATTTGTTCCGTGGTCATGAAAATGAAAACCATCTAAAACTTGAAGATATATTGAACCTGTTCCATTTTTATTTATTTCAATACCTATGGGCATATTTTCTAAATCATAATCTGCGGGTGTATTGCTTAATCCTTGATGTAAAGACTGAGTAAGACCAAAAGCAATATTGGTGTCAGTAGCTGGTAATGTATCCAATTTCATCTGTATCCAGCCACCGTTAGGATCAACAAAAGTAGAACAAGTTGCCACAGTGTCAAAATCACCTGTTCCATTTCCAGTAGTAGTAACAATTTGTCTTCCAGTGCCAACTGTGGTAATAGTAGGATTACCAATGACATTTATCCAATTGCTATTGGTAAGGTCTGCCGCAAGTTTTGATGGTTCATATACAGCACCAAAACCTAACTGCATCTCATATGGCATAATTCTGTGGACGATATAAGTATTACCGGCAAAAGTAATGGCATCACCAATGCTGTAATCTTCAGTAAATCCATTTGGTATCATATTAGGACTACTTTGAATATCATAAAATTTAAATTTACTAGCAAAAGCGTGGCAAATAATATCATTTATATTTCCTCTTGTTTTATAATCACCATTAGCATCTTCAAATACGATAAAATTATTTAATGGTAATAAAAATTGTTGCCCATAAAAAGTATTAATGTTTACTGGTTCAAAACCATTAGTGGCATCAAGAGCAGTATATGATGCGTGAAGTTCAGTCCAAGTGATGCTTTTTTCAATGCCATCAACAACACAAGTAAAGGCATTATCGCCAACAACAACATCAGGCATTCTAATATATTGATTTACTTTTATGGGAATTGATAAAGAGGCTTTGGTTAAGGCAATCTCACTATTTTTAGATAATTTAATGTTATCACTTAAATAGTTTTGGAACTCTGACTTATCAGATGTAAGAGTAATTGGATAGCTCATTATATATATATGTTATATTTTAATATTTTATTTTATTTTATTATAATAAACTATATAATGTATATTACTTTGAACTCTGAAAAAGAACCCAGTAATGCTGATTTCAGAAATTATTTTAATGATACTTTTACCATTAAACCTAACAGCTACATTTGCTTAAATTCTTTAGGATTAGCTAAAGATGACACAGATATAACACTAGGACAAGTAGAAACTTTTAATTTTCGTATAGCATATGGACAATTAGATTTTAGCAAAAATTTTACTGTTCCTGCCGGAGAATACACCGCAGAGACTTTATGTGATACCATGAATGCTTTAATAGTTAATGCCTCACCAGTTTGGACTTGCACTTTTTCATCTGAGATAGTGCCTGATGTCGGACCTGCCATTGTTGTAAGTTGGACTCGTGCTGAAAACTTTAGAGGTGTTGAGCAATATGCTAATAATTTTTTAGGAGTAGA
>Ga0181411_1000386_pt1 | contig 15808 bp, 27 predicted proteins | sample 34SPOviralmetaG_FD_130114 | JGI IMG/M metagenome (GOLD analysis project Ga0181411, IMG submission 130114) | Marine viral communities from the oligotrophic San Pedro Time Series (SPOT) site, San Pedro Channel, CA, USA - 34 SPOT_SRF_2012-07-09 | ecosystem: Environmental > Aquatic > Marine > Strait...
CAAAGACACGGTGCTTTGCTCAATTGTCCAACGATTTAAACCACGGTTAGCCCAATCAGCAAACAAAAGGTTAAGCGACCTCTTCGCTGTAGTAAGGTCGTATCCTGTGCGGACAGACATACCACAACGCTCAAATGCTTCTTCAATGTAATCACTTACATCTAACTCAAAGTCCGTAGAACCAGAGGTCGCCATACCTTACTCCTTATGAGTGCGGACCTTTTACCATTTTGCCACCGTTTTTCATCTTTTTGCGCTTGCCGCCCATCATGCCGCCCTTTGACTTCATCATGCGCTTGCCGCCCATCATGCCGCCCTTTGACTTCATTGTGCGACCACCTTTTGCGTAACCTTTTTTCTTTTTCATACTCTACTCCTTGTTGGCATAAAGATTGTTAAAGATCTGATTTACATCCATTGTATAGTCTAAATCAGATTTTGAATAGTGAATGTGTTGAGAAGGCTTGAAGTCAGGCGCACCATTGCCTGTTTCAAACCATGCAGGGTGTGTAACTCTAACCCTGTTGTTAGGTAAAGCTACCATATTTCCTGTCCATTCGCCAGCGTCTAAGAGTTCTAAAACATGGCTCTGTTTATGCTGGGCAGGATCATCAGCTACTTCACTATCTGTATAGTCTACCGTAAAATAGTATTTAGCTGGGAAAAAATCGCCACCTATTTTAGCCAACCACGGACAAGGTTGCGCTCTATTAATAGAATAAACAGCGTGTGTTCTTGACATACAATCCCAAGGTTGTGCCTGATGCACATCCATAGGTGAAGGCCACTCATCAAAAGGTGTGTCTCCCACAAGGGCGGTTATAGGCATTCTAGCCCACATAGCCCCACCGTGGACGTTTTCTTCACCGTCATCTGCTTCGTAACCTGTGAAAATAACTTGAAAACTTAAACACCTATTAGGTAGAGTAGTCACGGCTACCGCCATAGCGGATAAAAATTCACCATGATATTGCTCGTGATTACAGGTGTATTCTTTTCTAACCCAACATTTAAAATATGGAATATTGCTTTGTAAAAAACTCATGTTTTCTTTTTAGACGGCTTTTTCTTTTCTGGTTTTTTGCCCTTACCAAAAATATGAGCATCAACCTTTGCCGCCTTACCTCCCGTTAAGACACTGTTTACACGAGCCATCGCCCATTGGTTAGGCGTAGCTCCCGGACGATGTCCTGTTCTGTACGCCGCTAGACCTTTATTGTATACACGCTGGAGCTGGCCAGCCGTTACTTTCTTACCTTTTTTGCGAGCCGCCTCTGCTTTGTTAGCTAGAGCCTTTTTTACGCTTGGATTTAGTGCCATTTTTCTTCCTTTTAGCCGCAGTAATTATATCTGCACGGGTGATCTTTTTGCGAGGTGGGGCAATAGCGGCAAGCCGTTTTTGTTTTGGAGTGTATTTGCTGTAAGGCATTAGGCTTTCCTCTTCGTAGTGCCGAACTTTTTACGAAATGCTTTTGTGTACTTGGATTCCTTAGTTTTTCTTCTAACTCCAGAGCTCTTATAATCGCTAGGGAAAACATATGCAGAGGAATCCTTTGAAGACTTTTTAGCATTTCGCTGTATTTCTTTTTTACGCTTGGCCTTATCAGCAGAACTAAGACCAGCTAAATATTTGGCAGGGATTTTACGCTTCTTTTTCTTTTTAGAAGCGGGAGCTTTTTCTATTTGCTTTCGCATTTGTCCCCGTGTCATCGCCATTATTTCATCATCTTAATAAGTTCCAAAAGGCTACCACTGTTTGTCAAACCAATGACCACCACAGCTCCGATCAACATCCATTTTGCTTGGAACACCGCCTTTTTAACTTCTTTCATATCGTCATGAAGTTCATCAACATGACGAACTAGGTGATCTTGTTTTGTTTTCCACTCGGTAAACTCAATTTCCAAGTCATGTACCCCACGGTCTGACATGAATTTCACCACGCTTTGCATGACCAATACCTTGCCGAGAATTTATCGGAAGCACTGGCACAGTTATGGCGAGCTCTAAAAGACTTACGCCTAGCAGGGATACTCTTTTTAATTTTCATATTAGGGTCGCCAAATCGCACCAACTTTACTTGGTCACCCTTTTTAGCCAATACCGCAGATTTTTTCTTAGCTCCAGGAGTACGTTTAGGTTTATTGTACCCACTGAACGTTTCCCCCCTGTAACTTAGTTTACCACTGGGGGAGCGTTTGACATTTTTAGTTGTAGCCATTCAAACGAACCCCTATTGAAGCTCGAAGGGCTCGCACGTTTCAACTCCTGTAATAGAGCTAAGTTTGCGAGCCATTCGAGTCTCCTTTAATTATAAAACACCGTCATAGCAGTAATATTGGTGAAAGCAGACACATAGATATCTGTTACACGAATACCCTCTGCAGGGATGTTTACTGAGTGTGAATCAGACGCAAGGAAATCTAAATCCAAAACGGTAGCCCCACCATTACCATCTGTGAAGGTAAGGCGAGGTGTGCCGCTTGCTGTTAGAACTTGTATCTGACGGATACGCGCAGGACCAACACCAGCGGAGCCCGTGCTAGTTAAACGCTTAGATTGTACATCAGATCCAGCCATGAGTTATACCCCTCTTAGCTATCAGCAAAAGGAGTAGCAATCGTGCCTGACCCAATTAACTGTCCTTGAACCATGTACTCGGCAGTAGCCAAAGCAGTAACTTCAATATAGCTGTTAGCAATACCACCTGTGGTAGTACCATTCATTGAAATAACGTCATTAGATGCCGCTGGAACAAATCGCTTATGTGTACTGTTGGTGATACCAACAGAAACAGAACCAACGAATTTGTCAGTACCATCTGTCTTAATATCAAGATCTGAAGCGGTTGTGCCGATAAAGAAACGGTAAACTGCACCGATTTCAGCAGAAGCGATTGAAGGTAGGGTAACTGCACCATCTGCATCATTGACTTCAATGACGCGTCCAGCGTGTGAGTTAAAAGTAAGAGTGGTCTCAGATGTAATGTTTACAACAGAATCAGAACCCGCAGTAATGAATCCGTTGTTAGAAACAACTGGACCGGAAAAAGTCGATTTAGCCATGTGAATCTCCTTGTCGTGGCTAGTGTCTGCTTACGCAGTCAAGGTTGATATTTCAACTATATCACAAAAAAGGGCGGCTGAAAAGCCGCCCTTTTGTTTTGATGAATTTTGTTTAGGCTCCAGGAGAACCAAACACACAACGTGGGTCGGAAACACCGAAGCTGTAACGCTCACGAGCTTTGTAACGAACATTGCCTGTTTCGAAATCGCCTTCCATGCTGTTTTGCATGGGAGTCCGAACAAAATGCTTGAAGCCGTTAGGCGCATCCGTTTTAATGAAGAACGCATCTGTATCGGTCAGGAAGTGGTTAACCACATAACCGTCAGGAAGCATACCCATGTTACGGATAGCATTGATGTCATTGTCTGCAGTCGCAGGACGCAGATTAGATGCCATCAAACGCTCGGCAACAAACTGGAGGTTTGTCGGAATAACCAACTTCATACCACGAAGTGCGATCTTAAGACCACGCTCGTCAATAAAGTTAGAAATGTCGATCAGTGACTGCTCAAGCGAAGTTTCGTTGAGGTCAGCCGCAGTTGACAGTTCATTCCGGAAGTTACCACCACCAACAGTCGGGTGGTCAGTAGCACACAATTCCTTACCATCGCCGATAGCAAAGTTACTATCAAACGCATTGTTAAGGATTGAGGCCGCTTTCACCTGTTTGGTGTTTGCCATAGAACGAGCCAGCGCACGAGTGTAACGCGAACTGAGGCGGTCATAAAGGTTATCCTCTACAGCTTCCTCAGTGATCGCAAACGCCAGTGCCACAGTTTCGTGTGTATAGCGAGCGGTAAATGCTTCGTTAGCTGAATCGTAACTAACAGCCGCACCTTCACCTTTTGTTGGAGCTTGACCGAAGCCAGCAAGCATTACCTCTTCTTCGAAAGCCCGATCTGAATTTTCGGTCTCAAAGATTTCAGCGTGCTCGTTGTCGTACCGATCGTACTCCATGCCGAACAGAGCATTAAGTCCAGGCTCTAGCTCTTTTAGCAGTTGTGCTCTTGAAATAGCCATCTACGAACCCTCCTTAGACGCCCGCACCAGTACCGTTAGCATTGTAACGATAGAAGTGATTGTTGAGTTGTACGATCGCTAGACGACCTGCCGCAGTCGCATCATCGTTTGAAGGAGAATCTTCAAAACCGATAATACGCAGATTCAGGGTGTTCGTCGTATTTGCTGTTGATACAGCTAGTTCAGCAGAAGACTTACCAGTCGTCGCATCACCAGATGTACCGCTTGCAAAATTAGCGTTCGCGTGAACAAGTGTGTCAGCCGCCGCCGCATCACAATTGATGAGGAAGAGCTGATCAGGGTGAGCCGTAATCACAGCAGTAGCTTCAGTTCCACTCTTTACAGAGGAAGTTCCTGGCCACTTATTAGTCCAAACGGGAGTACCGTCAAGACCAATGTAATTACAACCCATAAACGCACCGAGGAGGGGTACAGTACCACCAGCCGCCGCACCTACAATATCCACAAGACCATTGGCAAGAGGAATGACAGGAGTACCTTCATAAATCACAGAAGATGTACCAGCCGTTCCTGAAGTCTGGATTTTGAAGGTCATCAAGCCGTTGGTGTTAGCACCAGCCCCGAGCATTTTGTACGGACGTAGTCCGAAAGCAACATCATTATTTGCCATGCTTTAAGATCCTTCTTAGTTTTCGGAGCCACCTTTAGCCCCGAAGGTTACACGAGATTGCCTATCTGGTTTAAGGATAGGCATCGAACTATGCTCTTCCCGAAACAAATCATTATCAACAGCTTGCATTTGATCCGAAGTTTTACCACGGAAATATGCGTCACGCTCTTGTTTCGATTCAATAGGGAAACGAGCTAAAAGTAGACCACCCACTCCTATGACTCCCGCGTGTTTACCGTCTTGGACAGTAGGGGATTCAAAGTCGGGGTACTCATCAGCGCGAACTAAATCAAAGCCTTCGCGGAGGCGAGCTGAAAGGTTCTTTTTGTCATCCTGACCCATAACTGATTCACGGATCCAGCGATGAACAAAACCTTCCGGTGCTGGGGGTGCATCCAATGTGGATGGTGGTTGCCAAGGTTTGCGGCGTGAGTCTTTCTCACGAGTTTTTGCAGTGCGTGGGGTACGATCCATGATCTTGTCCTTCACGAGTTTAAGCGAGCAAGTTGCTTCGCGTATTGTTCATAACTTACACCAAGTTTATCAGCTATTGCAACCTGAGAAGGAGTGAGCTTGATTTTTTTGCTCTGAACCTTACCAGAAGAACGTGAAGCTGGGGCTACTGGTGACCTAGAATTTGAGTTGCTGGGTTTAGCTTCCCCGAATTTATGCGGAAACTCACTCCGCATACGACGATCCAACTCTTCATAATAGTCGTCACTATGTGGATCGAAGTATTCTGTTTCTACCAAACGCTTATGAATGCTAAATGCCGTTAGCGTCATAGGCTCATCTTGGCCAAACCACTCGTTACGCTCTGCCCATGCCCGTGCTTTAGGGTCTGGTTGGGCAGGGGGTTGTGACTGTGATTGAGGTTGATCTGTTTTTTCAGGTTGGGCTTTCCGCTGTTCAAACTCTTCTTTAGCAACAGTCAACCGCTCTGTTTCGATAGCAAGTTTGGCAAGTTGCTTTTGTGATTCTATCTGGCCTTCTACATCGCCAGAATTAATAGCGTTAGTGAGTTTGGATTTTAGAATTTCTTCTTGCGTATTTACACGCTGATCATATTCCGAGAGATAAGACTCATCAATTTGACTAGATCTAGTCTGTAGATCGTCCATTTGTTTTTGCACGGACTTAGCATAATCCGTAGCGGCTCTCTCACGACGTTCAGCCTCACGCATTTTATAAGTCAGCTTTTCAATGCGCTTTTTGACTTTGTCGCTATAACCTTCAAGTTCCTCCTCAGAAGTTTCATCTGATGCTACTTTTTCAGGCTCTTCAGTAGATTCTTCTGCAGTTTCTACTTGGTCTTCTTGCTCGAGCTCAACCTCAACGGCCTCATCGAGTTCTTCTGCTTTTTTAGCCTCGGGCATAACTTACTCCTGTTATGTGTGCAAGATGTCTTCTGGGTTATTTATAGTAGCCAGAATCTCATCATCGTTTAGAAGACGGACTTCACCGCCATCTATTTTAAAGCGACTTCCAGCATATCTACCAAAAATCACCCAATCACCTTCCTCGCACCATGCTCCTGTTTCCCCAAATTTATCAGGATCTCTGTACGCAAGCGGTCCAACTTTAAGCACATAGCCACATACTGTAGCCAATGCCTCACGCTCAACTGCTTGGTCTGGAAGGTATATGCCACCTTCAGTTTTCTTTTTGCCTCTGTAGGGCAAAATCAAAATACGCCAGCCTGTCGGCTGTGGCATTTTTTCAACTGCGTGGTCTTGGGGGGAAGGGGTTGCTTCAGCTTCATCAGCTTTAGCCTGTTGCGCTTTCGCGATGTACTCGGGTACAAAAAGAGTTTTACTCATGTTCCACCTTTTTTAGCAGGGCTTGTAGCTCCTGTTCAATGTTAGCAAGTTCTGCAAGACGAGCTCGCAGTTCCTTGAATGCAGAAAAATCTTCTATTTGGCCTTCAAGTAATTGTTGTCCAAGAAGCTCTTTCCGTTCTCGTATTATATTACGGAGTTTTTCGTGAATGTAAAGGTCTGACATCTATTTTGTGACCTTTTTTACTTTTTCGAAAGTACGGAGGCCACCAAGACCAAGCATACCCATGAGAACTGTCATAAGCGAACCCATATCAAACTCAGGTAAATCGGGTATTTCTACCCCCGCCCACGACACACCGAACATAATCAAAGGGTTGAAAACAAAATGATAAGCTAATGCAATACCGCAAGTCCAACCAATAAAAGGACGCCAACCCGCTACAAACAAACTGCGGTGTTGTGCTTCCATTTTATTAACTTCAACCTGTGCCATCGCCGCTTCGTGTGCGGCTTTTTCTGCCATTGTCGCAATTTCATGCGCCATAGTATTTTTAGCATCTTTATCTTCTATAAATTTATCCAGTATGCCCGTAACTGGACCGATTAACGCCTGTAACATATTTACCTCCTAGTAAACTTTAACAGAGTCTTTCTCTATGTGCTTGGGTACACAATACGCTGTTACCCTATCCCTTGCATCCATTCTGTCAATATACCGATAGTTACCATATCGTCTTGCAAGGTTTTTCGCGTACCAATTACATTCTTCAAGGTCACGAAAGTACATATCACTACTGATTAATTTTCGTTCGTCTCCCGTCCCTAAATACACCAATAACAAAAAGACATGAACCACTTATTTACCCGTAAGTTTTACCCTCATGATTCATCCACACTGCAAACGCACCTGTCATAGCTCCTGTCACAACAGAAACCAATCCAGCCTGTGCATTGCTTGGGTCTTCAAGTGACATAAACCACTCTACAACCCGCCATGACATTAGTGTCATCACTAACATCATAAAGCGGGGCAGTATTTTCCATTTAAGAAAGGTTTCTACACTCATCTGACGCCCACGAATTTTGTGCCACGCAACGCCGCACCACCGCCTCGGCTAACACCACTCTTAGTCGCACGGTTGCTTGTGGCTTCCATACGGGCTTTATTGGCCGCACCGCCATTTTTCATTTTGAGTTTTTTGCCTTTACCAGCCATGCCACCAACGGCTTGGCCTTTACGGTCATCACTCATTTGGAAAAGCTCGGTTTCAATTTCGATGATTTTATCGTCATCATCGTTTTGACGAGCATCTTCCAAAAGCTGAAGTAAGGTTTCTCTTCTATCGTCTTTAGCCATAGCAATATCTCCTTGAGCTACTTAAATTTACCTAACATTTTATCTACAAAAGCCGCAGGGTTATCATAGATGTAATTACCTTGGGCATCTATTGTATACCCAGAACCGTCGTTTTCTTTTGAGTCATCTGAGTCATCTGAGTCATCTGAGTCATCTGATTCATCGTCACCCCCTACACCAATGCCTAATTTACCCATAAGCATGTTTCCTAAACCAATTCCTGCCGCTACAGGGCTAGGAATATTTTGCGCTAAAGCAGGAATATTGGCAAGAACCCCTAAAGGGGTAGCTCCTCCAGGAACAAGCTGGTTATAAACATTTTCCATTAAAGTGTTTTGAGGTAGCCCTCCCGCATAGTTTTTCATCATAGTGTTGAGATAAGAAGAAGGACTGGTATAAATATAATTGCCACCTGTATCTCTATACTGCGTCGCATAATTTTGCAAAAAGTTATCGGCTTGTTGATTACCCCCACCAAAATTATAGGTAGGACCAAAACCTTTTATAGAACCGCCCAACATATCAGCGGCAATAGTGTTTGCAAAAGAGTCACCAAAAATATTGACTCCCATTTTTTCAGCTTTTTCAATACGGTCACGGATTTGTTCTAAGCCATCATCTTGCTGGGGCTGGTTATTCTGCCCACCCGCAAAGTCACTAAAGTCTGACCCACCTGTGCCACGGTTAGAACCAAAATTTTGACTTCCTGGACCGTCTTCTCTAGCCATTACCGACCTCTACTCATCGTTCGTTGCATAGCAATCTGCGCTCGCATAGCGGCAATGTCTTCAGTGCTATCAATACGCTCACGGGCTAAAGCACCCTGCTGGGCTACCTTTTGCCTGTCTAGCTGTAGCTCCAACTGGTCTTGCTGAGCCTGTTGCATCTGCTCTTGCTGACGCAACTGAAGCTCTTGTGCTTTAAGGTCAACCAATGGGTCTTGCTTACCCGCCCCAAGAATCTGAGATTCCTGTTGGATGTATTCGGTCATAAGTTGTGCTTCTACCTCAGCCACACGGTTTTGCATCATTTCAGGCGGTACAGCTTGCCCCTGTTGTTGCATAGCTTGCATTTCTTGCTGGACAAGCATCTGTGCTTTCATAGCGATATGCTCAAAGATATGAGTTTGCAAAATCTGCATAGCCGCCGCATTTGACCGCACAACCATGCTGGACATGTAAGTCAAGTGCGCTTGGATATGGGCATCATGGTTTTGTTGTGGGAAGGCTTTGAGCTGTTGTTTACCCCCCAAAGCCATCTGCAACATACCGTTTTCCATCACAGGATCCATAGGTTGGGGCTGGGCAGGAGGCGGCAAGATTTGCTCAACATTATCAATACCCAATGCCATATACATACGGCGGTAGGCTTCATATACATTGTGCATCTGTGGATTTGCTTGCGCTAGTTTCAACTGCTCTTGGGCAAGGCTTACCCGCTGTGACATGCTGAAAATATTCGGGTTAGCCACAGGCACGATATCAACACGACCGTCAAAATCTTTTGCCTTTAACCCTGCTTGTGCGCCACTAACATTGTAGGGATAATCAGAAGTATCAGTAGCAATAATATCGGCAAGGAGCTTAAACTCTTGCTTCATAGCATTGTACAGGCGTTTATGCACCGCTGACATAATACGGCTACCACGCTCAAGAAGAGCTACCGTTGTACCTACAGGCATTTCCGTATTTTGGATGTTGCCCGTACCAATATCAGTTGTACCTACAAACTTCTGGGCGGCTTGCACCACAAAACCGAGGAGCTGAAACAAAGTCCCGCTAGGCTCTTTGTAGGGGAGAGGCAAAAGAGAACTGCGTAACTCTGTTCCAACAACATCGACATCTCGCCATTCTCCGGGCTGGAGCGGCTGATCGTCATCTCGTATGCGTAAACCGCGAGCTTTAAATCCTGCTGGCATATTAGCCAATGTACCAGCATCTACGAGCTGGCGAAGGTTAGCTGTGGCTGTGCGAGACAAATTACCGAGCAAATGAATCAAACCATTACCGTAAAACCCTAGTCCTGGAGTGAACATATAATGGACAAAATACTGTTTTTTGCGCTTTAGCTGGTCTACTTCGCTATAATTACGGTAAACTGACAAAACTTCGCCAGAATCACCCGCAACAGTGACAATATACGGTAATTTAATACCTGTTACCTCATCATCGGCCGTTTTATCCGGAAAAGCATCCAAATCTAGGTAACAATGGCACTCATACAGCGTAACTTCTTCATTATCCCCTGCTCTTTCCAAGCCAGAAAGCTCTTCTTTAGTCTCGTCTAGCTCAGTATACTCACCTTCACCCGCTTCTACCTCAATATCGCGATAAAAACCGCTAACTTGAAGTTTACGAAGCTCATTTGGGCTCATTTTTATGATATGTGTTACCCGTTCCGCGCTTGCAAGGTCGGTTGCATTGAATGGCACAAGCATATCTTCAGCCATTACAAACTTACTTACCTGACGCCCGAGCTGTGGGTCTTTGTAAACCTTTTTGAAAGCACTACCGCACAGTCCCAAGTAGTATAGCATTTGGTCAAATTCACTATCGTACTCAGGCATTTCATGAATAACTTGGTAATTCATAAAATCTTTTACCCTGTCTGCCTGTTTTTCTAGCTCAGGGGTAGTATCACCCAGCACTTGTGTCCGTACTGGTCCGCTCGGCGGCAATAGTTCTTTATAGGCTTGGCTTTGGAACTGGCTAACTGCTTCATTTAGCATCGGGTGGATAACGCCAGTAGCTCCACTAAAGGGTTCAGTGCGGTTTTCGTACTTAACCCCTAAAAGGTCGAGTCCTCTAGTGTATGTACCGATCCACTCCTTGCGCGACGATTTATCTTCTTCCACCTTATCAAGCACCATACTGGATATACCAGTAAGTTCATCATCATCTATAACTTCAGCAAGATTACCATCAAATCCCACCTCCTCCATAGATACAGATTCAGGCTCCGCAAACTCTACAGAACCATCCTCCATTTGCGACATTTCCAAACCATCGAAACTTGGTTCGGGGGCAGGGGCTGGAATCTCAACCTCTAAATCATCATCGGGCAATGTCTGCCCGACCAAGGTAAATTCACGTTCAATATTATTGTAAGGGTTTGGTTGTCTAGCCACGCTTTCCTCCTTGGATGACACGGAGAACTGGCCGTGGACGGAGGGCTTTTTCAGCTTGCTCCATCAAGAGTTTGAGGTTCTCAAGTTTATCCGTAATAGTTTGCAACGCTTGGGGGTCCCTCAACATAATCGTCATAGTCCTCTGGGTGCTGTATAAACCCTCCTTCGCGAAAGCGTCGGAGAGCCTGTGTTACTGTATCAACAAAATCATCGTTTTCGCCAGCAGGAAAAGCCGCACACTCTTCTATAACTTCTTCTGCCCATCTAGTATCCGGAGCCCATACTAACCCAGATTCAAGCAGAGGCGCAATGGAGTTTACTCGGGTGTACTTATCATTTCCTCTGGAAGGGCTGTAATTCTGTACTGGGATTCCCATCTGTCGCAACTCCTGCGTCAACGGCATACCACTCGCCTTTGCCTCAATCAACACACATTCCGGATCCCAATAAGCATACTCCTCCTGCGCTATCCGTCGTAAGTCTGGGAAATCCCATCGGCCACGCCGCGCATCACACAGAATAATGTTCGGTGGTCCACCCTCCTCTGGGTAAAACACACCCCATGTGGTTATAGCACTATAATCCGCATTCGTTTGCTTACTAAACGCCGTATCATAACTCTGCATAACATAACTTAATTTAGGGATATCTTCCTTTTCCCACTTATTCCACCACTCACGCTTGAGTATAGCACTCGTCTCAGACGTCGGGTTCTGTTGCCACTGCGCTTCCCACTTACCAACAGACAACGAAGCCTTAACCTTTAACAACTCTTCCTTTTTCCAAAACTGCGGCCACAATACCTTATCATCTTCCAATAACGCTGGGAACTCTACCACCTCCCACTGGTCTGCCAATACATCGCGAGCCTGTTGCTTCAACAACTTACCCGTCAAATCTATCTCAGACCAACGCGTCATCACAATCACAATAGCTCCTCCAGGTTGCAAACGCTGACGCGGACCAGAAGTATACCACTCATACGCATTCTCTAACGCCGCAGGGGATAACGCATCCTGCTCACTATGCGGGTCATCAATAATCATCAAATCCGCACCACGACCAGTAATCGCTCCTCCTACACCAGCCGCAAAATATTCACCGCCAGCATGGGTCTCCCATCGGCCAGCCGCAGAACTATCCTGTCGCAACTTCACATCAGGAAAGACCAGAGAGTACTCGTTACTATTCATAAGGTTACGCACCTTTCGGCCAAACCTCACCGCCAGTTCACCAGTATGCGTCGCCTGAATAATCTTCAACTTAGGGTTCAAACCCATCAACCAACTCGGCAACAAATAACTGGCAAATTCCGACTTCGTATGTCGCGGTGGCATATTCACAATCAACCGCTTAATACTACCATCAGCTAAACCATTAAACTTCTTAGCCATCACTCTATGGTGGCTACCCTCAACAAACTCAGGCCATACCGTTTTACAATAGGCCATAAAATTCGCTTTCGCGCGATCACTCGAACTGTACTGTCCACTCTTTTCAAGCAAACGGGCATACTGCCGCAACACATCTTCTGGAATGTTCAATGGAGCTTCTGCCACGGTCTCTTCCTCTGCGCTACAAACATCAACGTTATTATCAAATCGGACAAATCCTGCTCATCCAAATACATATCAAACTGGACGCCATCCTCATAAAACAAAGACAACGCTATCTCGCCATCTTCATTTGTCGTTACGCCCAAATACTCTGGTTCAATGTCCATAGATTCAAAATAGTATAAAAATTTCAAAACAGCAATGAACCTACCCATCATTTGTTCAAAAAGGGGGGTGGGGGTACGCAAATAATTATCTGAGTGGTAACGAAATCGAAAGAACCGTGTATATGCCTGTGCATACACACCCTCTCGTCTCTCAAGGGGGGTTGGGGTGTTGCAAAAATGCAACAGGCCATTGCTGGCCGCTGGGGGTACCTTAGGCGGCCATTGGCCGCCTAAGGCTGGGGTTAACCCATTAACACAAGCTGGCCGTAGGCCGTGCCATATGTGGCCGCTGTTTGTGCGCTATAGTTAAAGCCACCATTAAGCACCGCCGCTACCGCGTTTTGGTTGGTGTGGGTGCTGTTAGCATTAGCAAACACACTGGCCGCCCAATGCTGGTGCGCCGCCTGTATTGCGGCAAGCGGTACTGGCTTACCAAGTGCGGCTGGTGTAGTGGTGGCAATGCCGCCCACGTTAAACGCCTTTACACCGTTAACGGTATGTTGCGGCACACCGTTTACACATGCCCATAAAATAAGGCCACGTGCGCTAACAGTGCCAGCCTTGTTAGGTTGCATGGCGCGCCACATTGCACCGCCACCAAACAACGTACCGTTGGCAAGTGCGGCTGGTGCTAATTGCAAGCCTACATTGCCAAGGCCGTTAGCTTTAACAAAAGCCGCCATTGCCGCCACGTTAATTGGTGCGTTAACACCGTTTGCACCGTTAAAAGCCTGTGCCGCTTGTTTTGTAGTTTTAACCATTATAAACCCCTATTTGGTTAACGCCAGCGCACCATTGCGCTGTGCATAAATTATATATAGGGGTTAACGTGGTGTTTGTAAACCCCTACACAACACTTTTTTTACAATGCCAGCAAAATAATTAATAATGCGGCAACACTACCTAATGCGACCAATATCATTTGTGCCGCCATGCGCCGATATAACCGACCATAAAACTGGAAAAGCCGATAGCAAAAACCAGTGCGCTGATATAATGGTGCAACGGTGGGATGTTAAACAAGTCCACACTAGTGAACATTAGGAAAATTCCAGCCAACATTAGATAACCATAGGTAACGATAATAAGCATAATTAACTCCCCATAACAGTGCCATGCTGACACCATGCAGTAATTTCATCAAACAGTGCTTTCGGCACAATTTTGGTTTCGTCGTTTGGTCCCCAGCCAATATTTACGCACTGACTAATAGGCACACATCCAAGCTCACGATGATACAAAAAGTCCTCATCCGTTTGCTCTCGTAAAGTATCGTAGTCCATAATTAACTCCCTTGCTTTTGGTTAGGTGTTAACATTGCCAGCCGCCGCCACGTCTTGCCAGCGTTAAATTGTCACTGTGACAGCCTTGGAAAAGTGACGAGCAGCTCGACGACTTCGGCCGATGTCTTGACCCCTGAGAATTTTTGAGTATACATATTGATGTATACCGAGATCGTCATCGTTCTTCGTATAAAGAGGTCAATCAATCTATCTATCTTATATGCTCTTGTTTACCCGCAGGGGGATCGTCTTCCTCTTTCTTTGTCAATCAGGGAATCAATCCAATAAAAAAGGGCGACCGCGATGGTCGCCCTCGGTGGGAGATATCAGGTGCTATGCCGGAATGACATAAAGCTCCACGAAGTTTTTGCCCCATGTCGCTTTAGCCGAGGCTGACTGTCCACCGTTAAGCGCGTCCAGCAAGGCATGGAAACGACGTGCCTTAATAGAGCGGTGAGCCATGTCCACTTCCTGCAGGGTGACCGTCTCCTTGCCAGAGTTGATCAACTGCCAAACGACCTTGCCCCGTAGGACAGACTTAGGTGACCCGTCTGCGTCGTACAAGGTACGCTTGCTTTCAAAGGGGAAGGGCTGTTCCGCTTTGGGGTCAACGTCGGTAACAACACGAACGCCGACATTATTAGGGTTTCCACCTGCGTGTTCCTGGACAAACTTAAAGATGTCCTCGGCGGTTACGCCTTCACGCTTGCGCTCCTCAGGCAGGGCATTAATACCTGCGAAAGTGATTTCCTGAGGGGCGACTTTTTTAGCTGATTTAGCATTAGTCTTACGGACGGTTTCCATGATTTCTTGGTAACCGACTTTTTTAGCTGTCTTAGCCATGATAAGTTCCTTTCTACGAACTTGCGAGTCAAGCATTATTGCCTGCTACACATATAGAGTAGCAAATGGACCTTCCTATGTAAACACCTAAATTATCATAACGAACAAGAAAGACAGCTACACGACAACAGGCAGATGTCTATGGACTTCACGCGACTTCTACCGATTTCTTTCGTGACGGACGACGAACGAGGAGCCAGTGATCACTCTTCGTCAGTCTTCATCAATCTGTCGAGGACCTCTGTCCATCCATCTTTGTCCCTCGGCCAATCCATCCATCCATCCCACGTTGGATCATTCTCTATCAATCTCTTTGCGAGGTTCTTTCCATCCATAAACAGCAGGGTCTGGGAGGAAGGATGATGAACCAAGTTCCAAACGCATCCACCAACACCTGTTCTTGAGGTCTGCCAAGCGATTTGATGCGGACGCCACTTAGGGAACTTCTTGTCAGACTTTGTCGTGAGAACCTTTAACTCTACCCAGAAGTCCTTGCCATTCAAGCAACCATTGAGGTCAGGCACTCCTGGACTCGCCCATGACTCCATCCTTACCCAATGGACTCCAGTGTGGCGTGTTCCGTCCCGTAGGGCTTTCCATAATTTAGACTCAGGTTTCGGTGTTGGCATTTGGATGAACTTCTATTTCTGTGAAGTCGGCGTCTACAGGCTCTGTTGCCTGAACCAGTTGCGGGAACTCTTCTTGGATGCGGCGTATTTCTAGCATAACTTCGTCGCGATTCATTTGGTCTATTTTACCCATAAGGATTTCTTTGCGGTCAATGTACAATCCAGCGGCTTGGCCTCTTGACTTTTCAGCCGTGACTGCGGCGGCGTAGTTTCCGTTTTGCAGGGCTTGGTCGCGTATCTCAGCGAGCTTCTTGACATGGCTTTCAAAACTAACTTCAAACTTGTGCTGAAGTTCTACCTTGACTTGGCGCACTCTTTCCAAAACTTGGGGGTAGTCACGACCGTTCA
>Ga0181411_1000391_pt1 | contig 15732 bp, 23 predicted proteins | sample 34SPOviralmetaG_FD_130114 | JGI IMG/M metagenome (GOLD analysis project Ga0181411, IMG submission 130114) | Marine viral communities from the oligotrophic San Pedro Time Series (SPOT) site, San Pedro Channel, CA, USA - 34 SPOT_SRF_2012-07-09 | ecosystem: Environmental > Aquatic > Marine > Strait...
GAGTTTGCAAAAACAATGAGGGGTTCAATTAAAAACAACCCTACAAAAAAAATGACTGAAAGTGGCTACTAGAGGAAGAACAAAGAAAAGTAATAAGATTTGTCCAGCAGGAATAGCTTGGGCAAAGCGTACCTTTGAAAAATATCCGTCTGCTTATGCAAACATGGCGGCAAGTAAATATTGTAAAGACCCTAACTATGGCAAAAAATAAAATGGACTATAACGGCATTGGCTTTTCAAACAAAAACATTGACAAGCTAACCAAGAAGCAAATGTATATTGCTAAACAATCTGGCAACCCAAACAAGATTGAGGGCTCAGACTTTAAAGCCTTGAGGAAAAAGTAATGGGTGAGCTCAAAAAATGGCGTGAGCAGAACTGGGTTCGCATAGGAACGGACGGAAAAATTAAAGGGGCTTGCGGCACAAGCAAGAACAAAAAAAATCCTGACCGATGTCTTCCTATGGCTAAAGCAAAAAGATTAAGCAAGCGTGCTCTTGCAGCAACGGCAAAAAAGAAAAAAGCTTCAGGAGGCAAAAGACAATTTGTTAGAAATACTGAATCAGTTAGAAACGCATGAGCACAATACCTACAGGAACAAAATTTCACGGAGTAGCCCCTAGTGTAGACACGGTAGACAAGGGCTCTGCCCTTATAGATACATTAAGAGAGGCTTATACTATAGACGATATAGCTTCTTATACCTATACAGGAACAACGGCTATTTTAGAGCCTGAGTTTATAACAGTAACTCCAGGAGGTTCATCGACTATAACAACAGATAAGAATATAGTTGATTTAACATGGTCAGGTGGTTCAGGGACTCATACTTTAACTTTACCTTCAGCAGCAGCGATACCCTATCGTTTTTTAAGAATTGTTAATAATTCAACTGTTGGTGCGCAGAACAAGGTAGATATTGCTGCGCCTGGCACTGAAACAATTGACGGCGTTGCTACTTATGAAATAAACAAATCATATAATGGTATTGCTGTTTGGTCTGATGGTTCAAACTGGATAGTAATACAAGCAAAATCAACCTAATGGCTAAGAAATTTAAAGTACACAAGATGTATAGTAAAACGGGTATAGCAAAAACAGCTAGGACTATGGCAGACCATAACCGTTTAAAAAAACAAGGGTACACACATAAAAAAAAGTAAATGGCATCACCAAGAAAAGGTAAAGCAAAAGTAAAAGTTACTTCAACTGGAAAAAAAGTTAGCTATGGTCAGGCTGGTAAAGCTAGAGGCGGTGGTCCTAGAGTTAGACCTGGGACTTCTAAAGGCGACAGCTACTGCGCTAGAAGTCTAGGAATAAAAAGAAGATTAAGTAAGAAAAAACAAAACGACCCCAATACTCCAAACAATTTATCAAGAAAAAGATGGAAGTGTGTAGGGGCTAAGTCTAAAAAGTAGACAAGGAAAATATTAGTATATTTGTAGAATAAAATTTAGAGAATGAAAAAGCAAGGTTATAACTCAAGATTAGATGAGTCTTTAGGAGCTCGCAATGGAAAAAAATCTCAGTCTATGAAAGACAGAAGAGATGAAAGTAAAGCTATGTCCAAAAAAATGTACGGTCATGCATATGGCGCAGACAAAGGAATGGAGTATAGAAGTGATAATTTACATTACAAAACTCACGACCATTTAAAATAATATGGCGACAAAAGGTAGAACATCAAAGTTTCCTCAGATTAAAAAATCAAGAGAGGGAAAGTTTACTAACTGGGCAAAGAAAAATATGCCTGGCAAAAGTACCTGTGCGGCAGCATCAGCTGTGATGAAAAATACCGGAAACTATTCTGGGAGTGTTGTTAAAATGGCGAACTATGCCAATAATTTTGGATGTAAAAGATGAGAAAGTTATCAGCTTGGTTATTAAAAGCAGCTAATTGGATTAGTAACTTTTGGGAAAGATGTAAATGTAAATGGAATAAAGCTTTGTTATTTATTTCTATGACAACAAAAAAATGTGACAATAATTTATGTACTTGTAAAAAATGAAATCAAGAGGATTAGGCGATACGATACATAAATTTACATCAGCTACAGGTATAAAGCGTGTGGTAGATACTGTTGCTAAAGTAACAAATACCGATTGCGGATGTAATGAACGCCGTGATTCTTTAAATCGATTAATACCTTATAAAAATTAATTATGGCTTATCAAAAATTACAAGCATATCGTGCGGCTGATGTTACTCCAAGTGACACTGTAGATATCCCTAGTATTTCCACAGACCCTGGAGCAGGTAAAAACAACGGATGTGTTTTATTTGTTGGAGGAGCTGGAACATTAAAAGTAAGAACAGTAGGTGGTGATGATGTAACCTTTAACGGCATTAATACTGGAGCATTTATTCCAGTACAAGTTGTTAGAGTTTTTGCAACGGGAACATCTGCTACCAATATAATTGCATTGTGGTAATTATAATAGCAATATTATGATAATTTGGATAGCTAGTTATATAGGTTCAAACTTAATTTCTCAAGCTCCACCTATTGGTAGCCAGGAAATAATAACAGAGTTAAACATACAAATGGTTGATGAAGCAACCTTACAAGACTTAATAACAGAATAACATGGCAGTAAAATTTTCAAATTTTCAATTAGGCTCAACCGCATCAGACATAGATTTTGTTGTTGGATATAAGTCTACAGCAAACGTAAGAATCCCTATTGGGCTTGTAACGGCTAATACAACTTATACAGTAGCTACTGCTCAATCAGGTTTAAATGAAACCTTAACTCTTACCGGGTCAGATGCAAGCACAGATGTAATTACATTTACAGCTGGTAATGATATTACTCTTACAGATGATGGAGCAGGCAATGGATTTACTATAGCCTCAACTGCTAGTGGAGAAACATATGACTTAAATTCCACTACAGATGGAGCAAATGTAGATGTTAATCTAACTTCCACATCAGGACTTGATAATTCTTCAGTAAAACTAACTCCAGCAGGTGGACTTACCATTACCCAAACAGGTAATGTAATTACATTAGACACCTCAGCTTCAGGCTCAGGAACAGTAACAAATGTTGATTCAGCGGTAACTTCTATTCCTGGATTGACTTTAGTAACGACAGACCAAAGCACAACGCCTACAGTAACTTTAGGGCTTGCTGCATCTGCAGGAGCTAATGAATATTTAGACGGAGGAACAGGAGAATGGACAGCTTTGCCTTCAGCGGGTGGAACATCAAGACTAGTAACAACAGATACGGGAGACGGAACTACGCTTATATTTACAGACATAACGGGAAGTCTTACCTTGCCTGCGTCTAACCCAGAGTTTAATATTGATATTTATATATCAGGGGTTTATCAAGCAAAAGCATCTTACACCTATACAACAGCTACAAACGGAACTATAACATTTGCGTCAGGCGGAGCGCCACCAAACGGAGCTGCAATTGAATATGTAACAACAACATAATAATAAAGCTCAATGGCAACAACCAAAGTAACTACAGATGTAATTGACATGAGTGGTAACGCTGGAGGGCTTACCTGGGTAAAGGGCACTACTGCTCAACGTACAACGACTACAATCGGAGACCTCAGAGAAGACACTGACACTAAACGCACACAAGTATATACCGACCAAACGGGCACAGCTGAGTGGAGGAATCTAAAGGAAGAGGCTGTTGATAATTCATTTACAGTTGATTATTTAATAGTCGCAGGCGGAGGCGGCGGCGGTTCTCGCTTTGCAGGCGGCGGCGGTGCAGGCGGATTATTAACAAATTATAATGGAACTTCATTAAGCTTAACTCCATCTACCGCTTACACCTTAACGGTAGGACCAGGAGGGGCAGGCGGTGTTACTTCTGGAAGTTCAGGAACTGATGGCGCAGGCAATGGGACGAGTGGTACAAATTCTGTTTTTTCTGGAACCTTCACAGGTTCTCCTTTAACAGCTAATGGCGGCGGCGGAGGCGGCGCTGGAGATTCTGGTAATGGAGTCTCTGGAGGTTCAGGCGGCGGCGGAGCAGGTAGATTTAGTAGTACAGGCGGAGCTTCCACAGGAACTAGTCAAGGTAACGCTGGAGGAAGTCCAACAGGAGCATCTATATCTGGTCAATTTAGAGGCGGCGGCGGCGGCGGTGCAGGAGCTGCGGGAGATAATGGTATATCAAATGGAAATGGAGGGAACGGATTAGAGGTTCAAATTACAGGTGCGACAGGAGCAACTGCAACCTATGCTGGAGGCGGAGGCGGCGGGATTGGAACGACCGCTACTATAAGTGTAGGTGCAGGTGGTTCAGGCGGCGGTGGTGCAGGTGGTTATGATGTAGCAGCTACAAATGGAACACCAAACACAGGCGGCGGCGGCGGCGGCGGCGGATATTATGGAACAACATCTACAAATAAATTAGGAGGCGCTGGAGGCTCAGGAGTTATTATATTAAGATGCAATAAAGCCACAGCAACATTAGGTGCAGGGATAACAGTAAATGGAATAAGCGCAGCGGGCTCAGTAAGTGGAGTAGCAATTGGTGGAACAAGTGACTATTATTATTCGGCAACAGGAGGAACAGGAACAATAACATTTAGTTAATATGGCATACTACGCAAAAATATCAAATCAGGAGTTCACAGTAAGTGAGAGCGCTAGGCTTAGGGAAGCGCAGTCTGAAAAGAGTGTTATTGAAAATGATAACAGAGCGAGTGATGGATATGTAGCTCTTTACAATATGTATGGAACTAAAAATACAAGTGATACATTAGAAAGTTTACAGGCTGAACTAAATGCATTATATGCAGATAGAGAGAATCCTCCGGCTCAAGAAGATGTGGATGCATTAAACACAGCCATACAAACTGAGAAAGATACTCTAGCTGAAGAGGCTCAAGAGCTTTTAGAGCAAATGAAAATACTAGAAGAAGAAGGTACTGAAGACCTAGTAGCTGAGATTGAAACACTTAACACGGCAATAGCCAATGCGCTATGCAGAGTAACGGCAATGTACACGGGAGCCGATGAGATTGTGATGGTGGCGGGAGACTCCTCAGCAATACAAGCAGAGATAGAGGCTCTTGAAGAAAGCAAAAAAGATATTGACTATACTCAAGATGAAGAAGTATGGAGAGCAGAAACTGAAGCTATACAAGTTCAAATACAAGCAAAGCTTGAGGAGATGAATGCAGTGCCTCAGGTAGAGTTTGACAACTCAGTATACTGGGAAGGCTACTACGGCGGATGCAAGAGAACATCATACAATACACAAGGGGGAGTGCACAAGTTAGGCGGCACACCTTTTAGAAAAAATTATGCAGGGGTAGGATATATCTACGACCCTGTAAGAGATGCTTTTTATGTAGAGCAGCCTTATGCTAGCTGGACACTAGATGAGTCTACTTGCTACTGGCAACCACCAACACCTAGACCTGAAGGAACAGATTGGTATTGGAATGAGGCTACTGTAGAATGGGTTGAACACCGAGGCAAACCTTATAAAAGTTGGATTTATGATGAAGATTTAAAACAGTGGGTTGCTCCAGTTGAAAAACCTAATGATGGGTCTAATTATAACTGGAATGAAGAAACGTCTGCTTGGGATTTTGTAGAATCTACACAACCTTATCCTAGCTGGATATGGAATACAGAATTGTTAAAATGGGAAGCTCCGGTAGCAAAACCTGATAACAACCCATTAGAGGGTATAGAATATATATGGGATGAAGAGACATTAACTTGGGTAGAAAGATAAATTATGGCAACAACTAAGGTAATAAAAGACTTAACGGAGTTCAATCCAGGTAATCCTGATTATGTTTTAAATGCAACTAATGCAGTTACTGTTGTAAATCCTGGTAGTGGAAATCAATATAACTTTAACGGTGTATATGGTAAGTTTGGTCTTAGAATAGGAACTACAGTTCTAACAGGCGTACCTAGTGGTCATCCATTTGCTGTTTTGAATAATGGACTTACAGGGATTACATATACTGGAACTGTTAATGAGGGTACTTTAGCCGTAGGCGGATTTACATATACTTTTTACTCAGGTGATATAACAATAACGGTAACTGCTGATTTTGGTGTTGCTAGTTATTATTGTAAAATCCACGGGTACATGGGAGGTGAAAATAATTTAGTTTCTGTTTATTCAGAAGCAGGTCTTAGAATGCCTACGGGTGGAGCTTTCTCAGGAACACCAGCAGAGGGTATGATGCGTAACGATACAACTCAAGCTTCAGAAGGTTCAGCATCTACTATGCAACACTATACGGGAGACAACGTATGGAAAAACTTTGTAAATAAATCTAATTCAATTAATACTGATTATTTATTAATTGCAGGCGGCGGCGGCGGCGGACCAAATCACGGCGGCGGCGGAGGAGCTGGAGGGCTTTTAACCACAACTGCTTACGGAGGTAGCCAATCGCCTTTTGTTGCTTCATTAGGAACAGCATATACAGTAGAAGTTGGCATAGGAGGTGTAGGAAACGATAGTGCCATTGGTAGTAATGGTGTTAATAGCAAATTTGGAACAGTAGGTAGTGAAATTATTGCAACTGGCGGCGGCGGAGGAGCTAAAAATAATGGCGCTGGAGCAACTGGTGGTTCTGGTGGAGGCGGCTCAAGAGGTGGTGGCGGCGGTTCTGCAACAACAGGACAAGGAAATGCAGGAGCATCTGGCGCAGGGACTGGCGGCGGCGGCGGCGGCGGCGCAGGCACAGCTGGTAGTAATGGTGGCTCATCACAAGTTGGTGGTGCTGGAGGAAATGGATTAGCGGTTAGTATTACGGGTAGTTCACTTTCTTATGCAGGCGGCGGCGGCGGTAACGGATACAATGCTAATGGCGGAGCTGGTGGCACAGGCGGCGGCGGTAAAGGCGGATATTATAATGGCGGTGGCGGTAACTCCCCTGCGGATTTAGGTTCTAGTGGTCTAGTAAACACAGGCGGCGGCGGCGGGGGTAACTTTGTAGGTAGTTCCCTTTTACTTAGAGGGATGAGTGGTGGTTCAGGAGCAGTAATACTGCGTTATCCAACATCAAGTGTAAATAGTTATTCAACAACAGGCACTTTACTTACTGCAACAAATGGAGCTTATCCTATTGCAAATGAAGCTTGTTATACATTAAATGGAGATTTATTAGATTCAAGTGGTAACGGAAATAACGGAACTAATAATAATGTAACTTTTAGTACAGGAAGATACGGGCAAGCTGGGTCATTTGATGGTAGTTCTTCATATGTTGACACAGGAATAACCGGCACTACGGTAGCGTGGGGTTACAGCGCTTGGTTTAATACTTCTGTGGCAGCAGGGGCAATTCTTGCTCAATTAAATGGGTCAGGGTCAAGTAGCGGCGTTGATATAGTGGTGCAGGCTGGCGGTCAGCTAAGGTGTCTTTTTCATCAAAATGGAAATGCTATTAGCAGTACTTATCTTTTTGGCAGTGGTCTAAACGATGGAAATTGGCATTTTGTAGCATACACTTGGGACGGAGTAAGTGGAAATGATGCTATTATAAATATAGATGGTACAACATATGCGCAATCCTCTTCTATTACAGGGGGCACAAATGCTGATGCAAGTTTAAAACTTGGGAGGTTTGGCTCTGCAGCAGGTGGAGGATATTTTAATGGTCTTCTTAATCAAATAAGAGTATTTTCAAGTGCGTTGACTGCTAGTCAAATAAACTCTCTTTACAGTGAAGGATATGTTCGTGAAACTACCGATGGAACAGATTCTATTTTAGAATTTACAGGAGGAACAGGAACAATAACATTTAGTTAAAAATTATGGCAATAACAAAAATAGGAACACCGGAATTATTTGACTTTAGCGCAACAAACACAGCGCTACAATTGCCAACAGGTGATACGGCATCAAGACCGTCAGCACCAAGCGCAGGAGAGTGGCGTTTTAACAGTGAACTGAAATACGTTGAGTATTGGGATGGAGGTTCGCCAGGCGAATGGAGACAGATAGACACTGAAGCTCCAGCAAACCCCGATGACTTTCCTTCTCAGAACTTTAACGTCAACACATACTTCGGTAATGGAGGCACTCAAACAATAGACGCTAAGTTTAATGAGGCAGCGAACTTTAATGGGAGTAGTAGTAAAATAGATATTGCTTCAACAATAACAGGTAATAATTCTTTTTCAGTTTCATTTTGGTTGAATCCTACAGCTAACAATATTACACCCTTTATGATGGGTTCTGCTTCAACAGGTCAAGCATTTTTAACTTTTGTTACAGGAAACACTTTAAATTTTGGTAGAGGTGGAGATAGTTTAGGTAGCACAACGTCAAACACGATTCCTAATAATACTTGGACACATATTGCTGTTTCAAGTAATGCAGGTAGTGTAACTGTTTATGTAAATGGAGTGAGCAATTTAACTTTTTCTACAACTTATAATATAAGTAGCGGTGGTACTTTTATAGGTTATGCAAGTGGCTATAGTCAATATTTTAAAGGTAAAATAGACCAAGTAAGAATATTCAATACAGCAATAACGGCTGCTCAAGCAGAGGATTTATATACAGATGAAACAACAACCACAGCAGCTACATTAGACTTTCCAGTGGGAGCGGGATGTTTTGCTGCTTACCAGTTAGATGGTGACGCTTCAGATATAAGCGGCACATACGGAGGAGTAACAACAGACATAGGATATACAGGATTAAGATTCCAACCTGATTTTGTTTGGATAAAAAATCGTCAGCCAGGTGGAGTAGGATATTCACATCAATTATATGACTCTATACGAGGTGTTAATGAAGTTATATTTTCAAATGATACTGACCAACAATATACCCGAACTCAAGGATTGCAATCTTTTAACACCAACGGATTTACTGTTGGCTCAAGAGCAGATACAAATTCTGGTAATATGGTAGCTTGGTGTTGGTACGCTCCTACTGCAGAAAGTATTAGTGCAAGTGGTTCTCAAATTGCTTCAACTGTAAAAAAAAATGTAGATGCAGGGTTTAGTATTGTACAGGGAAGTTTTGCAACTAATGAAGCATCTACTAAAGTTGTAGGTCACGGACTGACATCTCCAAAATTAATTATTTATAAAGCAACAAATATAGTTTTACCGTGGTTTAATTTCGGAGTACACGGAGGAAGTGTATTTGGAAATAATAATGTATTAAGATTTAATACTGATGCAGCAGCTAATGATAGCACTTTTGATATAACAGGTACAACATTTAAAGTAGGTTCTACTAATACTGCTCACACTTTTATAGCTTATTGTTTTGAAAATGTAGCAGGTTATCAGAAGATAGGGAGTTATGTGGGCACAAATGCCCCTGGAAATATTATAAGTACAGAGTTGACTGTAGGAGACGGAGGATTTGAGCCAGCTTTAGTAATGATAAAATCAACTGGTGCAACAAACGGAAATTGGATAGTTTTTGATAATAAAAGAAATTCAGTAAATCCACGCACAGATGTTTTAAAGTGGGACACTAATGGCGCTGAAACAACAGAGGCAGCTTTAGATGTTACTTTTGCTACAAATGGATTTGTGTTAAATGGTGCTGCAGGAGCAGGAGGAACAGGACAAATAAATAGTTCAGGAATTACTTACCTCTACCTAGCTATAGCCGCTGACAAAGACACATCAGTGCCTACGCAAGCGAATAGCTTTTCACCTACTATATATACCGGTAATGGTGGAACGCAGAATATATATACTCCTTTTGCTCCTGATTTTACATGGATAAAAGGGAGAACTGGAGCTGCGGAGTCTCATGTATGGAATGACACTATTAGAGGAATAAGTAATGCGATTAATTCAAATACTACAGGAGGCCAATATTTCGGTAGTGGGTTTTATAATACGTCTTTTAATCCTAATGGTTTTACAGTTGGAGATAATCCCGCTGGTAATTATGGTGTAAACGGAAATGCAGCTCCAGGGATTGATTACGTCTCATGGAACTGGAAAGCAGGAGGGTTGCCTACAATTAATAATGATGGGTCAATTACAAGTATTGTAAGTGCAAACCAAAATGCAGGATTTAGCATTGTGAAGTATACAGGAAATGGTACAGCAGGAGCAACTGTAGGACACGGATTGACATCATTAACTCCTTCGCTAATAATTTGGAAAAATACGTCAGCTACATCTAATTGGTTAGTTTATTCACCACTTATAGGTAATGATTCACAATTTCTATATTTAAATTTAACAAACGAAGCACAAACAAGTGGTAATCAAAATGAATATCCAACAAATAAAGTAAATCCAACATCTACATTAGTAACTGTAAATGGTGCAGGTTCTTCTAATAATATAAACATCTCAGGGGAAAATACTATTATGTATTGTTTTGCAGACATTGCAGGTTATCAGAAAGTGGGGAGTTATACAGGGAATCTTACCACACCGCCAAGTATTACAACAGGATTCAGCCCAAGATTCTTAATGATTAAAAAAATAGATAATGGAACAGGCCCTTGGGTTTTAATTGATAGTGCAAGAGCTTCCACTAATCCAGCAAGTGCAAGATTAAGAGCAAATACTTCAGATACGGAATATTCTAATTCAGCTGAAGCAATATATCGTTCGGTAACTGGATTTACCGTAGGAACTGCAGGGAACCTTAATACTTGGGATGGAATGAATGCTAACAGCACCAACTATCTTTATTTAGCAATAGCATAATGGAATATATACAAACAAATAGCGCACTTTTAGATATTAATGTGGTATACCACATAGTTAAACCAAACAGCAATGTCAATTAACGATATAAAAATATTGGGAATAAATAGTTTAGTCTTAGGAATTTCTATGACACATATAGATGTGATTTTAAAAATTTTATTACTTTTAGTATCAATTGGTTACACAATACACAAGTGGTACTTAATGTATGGAAAGAATAAGTGAACATATTTCTTATAAAGAAAGTATAAAGTCGCACACGGCGACTCGATTAAATATAAACAATACACCCGATGGTTATCAAGTTTCTAATATGGTTGGTGTTGCTCATAATGTTTTCGAGCCTCTTAGAGAATATGTAGGTGGTCCTATAAAGATTACAAGTATGTTCCGCTGTGAAAAATTGAACTCTGTTTTGGGGGGAAGTTCCCGCAGCCAGCATTGTGAGGGTCGAGCTATGGACCTGGATGACACCTTTGGCCATAAAACAAATGCTGAAATGTATAGGTTTATAAAAAACAATTTAAATTTTGACCAGCTTATATGGGAGTTTGGAGATGATACAAACCCAGACTGGATTCATGTAAGCTATATCTCAGAAGATGAAAATAGAAAAAGATGTTTAATAGCTGATAAAGTTAATGGCAAAACATTATATAGAGTGGCATGAGCAAAACTAAAAAACCATTTAAAGAAACGGGCGTAGGAAAATTTCTTATTGAAAAAGCTCCTTCAATACTTGGAATAGTAGGGGATGCTTTTTTGCCGGGAAATGTTATATCAGAACTTATATCTGGAAACAGTCAGCTATCAGAGGCAGACAAAGAAATAGCTCTTGAGAAATTAAAACTAGAGCGTGCTGAGATAGATGGGGTAACTAGGCGTTGGGTGTCCGATTCCAGAAGCCAGTCTTGGCTTGCAAGAAATGTTCGCCCCCTTACTCTTGCTGTATTGGTTTGTTCTTATGTTGGTGGGTGGTATATGGGACTGCCGACAGATGACACAGCTTCACTTCTCACATGGGTTCTGTGCGGATACTTCGGAGCGAGAACGGCAGATAAGATAGGCGTAAAATTTCCAGGCAAATAATTATTATATTTGTATTAATAAATTTAATACAATGGATATTAGAAAGATATCAATAGGTCCAGACTATAAGTCTAGCGCAATGCACTATATTGTAGGACAAGAAATTTTAGGAGGCTCACACAGCATTCACTTAATAAAACAAGACGAGAAAAAAGGCTCAATAAAAATATGGATTCAAAAAAAAGATGAAATATTTTTATGGAAAGAATTTAATCCTACTATGCCAATTGCTGTAGAATATAATATAAATTTTTAATGAGGTCTCCTTTTTATTTTATAGTAAAACCTGTAAAGGGTAAAAGATATAATAATTCAAAAAAGATAGGCGGCATAGATTTTATAACCAGCACTTCAGAAGAAAACCATATAGCGTCTAACAGAGAGGCTATTGTTGTTTCTACTCCTCTAGGATATGATGGAGAGATAGAACCTGGAGACATATTATTAGTGCACCATAATGTTTTTAAGTTTTATAATGACATGAAAGGTCGTCAAAAAAGCGGTAAAAGTTTTTTTATAGATGATTTGTTTTTTGTAGACAATCAACAATTTTATATGTACAACAAAAACAATAAGTGGCATTGTCATGACAAGTATTGTTTTGTAGAGCCAATTTCAGTTACTGAGTCTTACATACATAAACCTTTTGCTGAAGAACCACTTATGGGTAAGATAAAATATATAAATAAAACATTACAGAAATATGGCGTAAAAGAAGGTGACTTAGTTACTTTTAGACCAGACACTGAATATGAGTTTAATGTTGAGGGTGAAAAATTATATAGAATGTTTGACCATCACATTACAATGGTATTGTGAAACACTCCATCAAGTGTAGTCAATGTGATGAAACATTTGCTGGAGGATTTGAGTATAGAATGCATTGGGAAAAGTACCATTTAAAAAACGCTTTAAAAGAAAATGAGCTCAGAAGAATTAAAGAAAAAAATAATTGAAGCAGGAAGAAAAGCTGTAGAGCAGCTTATTAAAGTTGCTAAAGAAGATATTATTAAGCACGACCCTGAAGATGAGCTGGCGGCAGATAGATTAAAAAATGCAGCAGCCACAAAAAAACTAGCGGTTTTTGATGCTTTTGATATTTTAAATAAAATAGATGCTGAACAAGAAAATATTAATATATCTAACAGTACCGAATCTAAGGTAGAAACAAAACAAGGATTTGCAGAAAGACGCTCAAGATAGTATATATAGGGTATTAAAAGAATACATTCCTAAAGGAGTTTTAGCTAATAAAAACAGGGCTAAAACCTGGGAGTATGGCTATAATGTAAAGTATGATTTTATATGTATTTCTAAAAATGGAAAGGTAGGAGATGTAGTAGAAATATCAGGATTAAGAATAGGGCTTCCATTGATTCCTAAAAAACCTTATAGCCGTTCTGCAACTAAGTCGGAACAATATTGGGAGCGTGAAGAGTTACCAAAAGAACTTTTTAAAATACAGTCTATATTTCAGTGGAATGAAATGCCTTCGGTTTTTAAATCTAAATGGGTAGACTATATAGAGTCTGAGTTTGATAGAAGAGAAGAAGGACATTGGTTTTTAAACAACGGTACGCCTACTTATATTACTGGCGCTCACTATATGTATTTACAGTGGTCTACTATTGATGTAGGCTATCCAGACTATAGAGAGGCTAATAGAATTTTTTATATTTTTTGGGAAGCAAGCAGAGCAGACAAAAGAAGTTTTGGAATGGTCTATTTAAAAATAAGACGTTCTGGATTTTCTTTTATGGGCTCTTCAGAATGTGTAAACACGGGAACACTTGCAAAAGACTCAAGGGTAGGGATTCTTTCTAAAACAGGTTCAGATTCTAAAAAAATGTTTACAGATAAAGTAGTGCCTATCTCTAACAGGCTTCCATTTTTTTTTAAACCCATTCAAGATGGTATGGACAAACCAAAAACCGAGCTTGCCTTTAGGATACCAGCCTCTAAGATTACTAAAAAAAATATGTATGAAGTAGTGGATAATGAATTAACAGGCTTAGACACTACTATTGACTGGAAAAATACAGATGATAACTCTTACGATGGTGAAAAGCTTTTACTTCTTGTTCATGATGAGAGTGGCAAATGGATAAAACCAAATAACATTCTTAACAACTGGAGGGTTACTAAGACTTGTTTAAGATTAGGTAGTAAGATTATTGGCAAGTGTTTGATGGGGTCTACCTCTAATGCATTAGACAAGGGTGGTAATAATTTTAAAAAGCTTTATGAAGATTCAGATGTAAACAAAAGAAACGCCAACGGACAAACAAAAAGCGGTATGTACTCTTTATTTATTCCTATGGAAATGAACATGGAAGGATTTATAGATATATATGGACAGCCTGTCCTTAGAGTTCCTAAAGAAAAACGCAAAGGTGTTGATGGCGAGTGGATTACAAACGGAGCTATAAACTATTGGGAGGCTGAAGTAGATTCTTTGAAGCACGATGCTGACGCTCTCAATGAATTTTATAGACAGTTTCCTAGAACAGAGTCTCATGCATTTAGAGATGAAAGTAAATCATCACTATTCAATCTTACTAAAATATATCAGCAGATAGATTACAATGACTCGCTAATTATGCAGCACCATTTAACAAGAGGTAAGTTTTATTGGGAGAATGGTATAAAAGATACTAAGGTAATTTTTAGTCCTGATAAAAAAGGACGTTTTTTAATAGGATGGTTTCCTTCAAAAAACTTACAGAATAGAGTAATAAAAAGAAACGGATTACATTATCCAGGAAACGAGCATATAGGAGCATTTGGCTGTGACTCGTATGATATATCAGGAACTGTAGGTGGAGGAGGCTCTAATGGAGCGCTGCACGGCATGACGACTTTTAGCATGGAAGAAGCTCCAGCAAATGAGTTTTTTTTACAGTATGTAGCTAGACCACAAACAGCTGAGATATTTTTTGAAGAGGTGCTTATGGCTTGTGTGTTTTATGGAATGCCTATCCTTGTAGAAAATAATAAACCTAGATTGTTATACCATTTTAAAAATAGAGGCTATAGACCTTTTTCTATAAACAGACCAGATAAACATAAGTCAAAACTTTCTAAAAGTGAAAAAGAGCTGGGTGGCATTCCGAACAGTTCTGAAGATGTAAAACAATCACACGCTGCTGCAATAGAATCATACATAGAAAAAAATGTAGGATTAGATTTAGAAGGCACATTTAGAGAACAAAATGAGATGGGCAATATGCTCTTTACCAGAACCTTAGAGGACTGGGCTAAGTTTGATATAAACAACAGAACTAAGTTTGATGCCAGTATTAGTTCTGGACTAGCAATAATGGCAACACAAAAGCATATGTACCAGGTAGAGAAAAAACAATCAAAAATAAACCTTAACTTTGCCAGGTATACAAATAAGGGAACTTTAAGTGAATTAATTAGATAGATGAAGGATGTTACAATAGACATTGCATCTACAGGCTTTCCAAGTCAATTTGTCTCAGACGCTGAAAAAGCTACAGACGAATTTGGTTTACAGATAGGACAGGCTATTCAGTACGAATGGTTTAAAAAAGATGGAAACCAGTGTAGATATTATAATCAATGGCGGGACTTTCACAGACTGCGATTATATGCTAGGGGCGAGCAGTCCATAGCCAAATACAAAAACGAATTAGCAATTGATGGAGACTTGTCTTATCTAAATTTAGATTGGACACCTGTGCCTATACTTCCAAAGTTTGTTGACATTGTGGTCAATGGAATGCAAGACAGAGAGTTTAAGGTTAAGGCTTATGCTCAAGACGCATTATCACAAGCTAAAAGAAGTAAGTATCAAGACATGATAGAGGGTCAGATGGCTGCTAAAGATATTCTTACTACTATACAGGAGCAGACAGGAGTAGACCCGTTTATAATGGACCCTGATGATTTGCCCTCTTCTGATGAGGAGCTTTCACTTTATATGAACCTCAACTATAAGCCTGCAATTGAGATAGCA
>Ga0181411_1000392_pt1 | contig 15720 bp, 8 predicted proteins | sample 34SPOviralmetaG_FD_130114 | JGI IMG/M metagenome (GOLD analysis project Ga0181411, IMG submission 130114) | Marine viral communities from the oligotrophic San Pedro Time Series (SPOT) site, San Pedro Channel, CA, USA - 34 SPOT_SRF_2012-07-09 | ecosystem: Environmental > Aquatic > Marine > Strait...
CTGCTACATCTTCTACAGTAGGTGTGCTCACAAACAACTTCAGTGTGGCTTTAACATGCGCTGGGTCATTACCAACAGGCTTTGCTAACAATACGTTTACTGCAGCACAAACGCGCGCTGGGGTGGCCGCGGCTAGCACCACAGATAGTGTTACGCTAACGCCACCTTTGGGCAATGCTATTACAGTTAACTTTAACGATCTGTCTGCTTATCCTGCTTATGAGCCTGATGGTTCACAAACTACTGCCGAAGTAACTGCTATACAAATTGCTACTGCATTACAAGCAGCTCATACAGACACTACACACTTTACAGTAACTAGAAATAATGCTGTATTAACTTTCTTAGCTACAAGCAGAAAAGCTATATCAGGTAACTTTGCGTATACAGTAGTTAATGGTACTAGCAGAACAGGCACATTACTAACTGGGTTAATAACTAATTCCACAGGTAGTAATATAGCTACAACAGAGGGGGTAGATATTGCTTATGCTAGAGGGACCCGTGTTACTCTTAGTGCAAATACTGCTACTGGGGCTAGCGTGCTATTTGATAAGCATTATGGTGAGGGGCCTGGACGACTTTTAGATCCTTCATTTACTAAAGCTGCAAACGATAGTGACTATGGTCAAACAAGTCACAGTAGTAACTCAGCTTACTTAGCTGCTTATTATAATGCTGATGCTACACAAGATAGTACAGAACTTGCTAAGCCTAATGGTGGCGTACAAGCTATGCAGCAGGCATTGTTAGATATACTAACTGCATTGACTAATAACGCTTTGCTATCTTTAACGCCTGACAGTTCTAGTAGTCCTACTAATATAGTTATTAGTCCTAGTCAGTTTAGTTCTACTGCTAACTTTATCACAGCTTTTGCGCCAGTAACAGAGGTTGTAGCTAGTAGAGTAGCGCCATCAACTACAAACCTTACTAACGCTGCAGAAGGCACGGCTGTTTCTGATGCTGCTCCTACATTTAGCACAAGTGGTACAAGTATTAGCACTACATTTGATATTATAAGACCTTGGGAGGCAACAAAGATAAATGCCACTAAGATATATCCTATACTTTTACAATCTGAAACTGCTGCTAATGGTGATATTACTAACAGGATACGTGTTGCAGACTTAGGATTTACTTTTGCTGGTACTAATTATATATCTTATTTTGAAAGAATAGAGTTATCTATTAGTCCTACGTTTGATACTGAGCAAATAAACAGCATGGCATTATGGGCTGATGGTGGTAGTATTGAGACTGTAGGTGGTGAGCCCGTTAGAGCTACATTACGTATACGTGCTAGAGCTACTAACAACCCTGGCCAACTATCTTATTTAACAGTAGCAGAAGATAATACACAAAGTAACGCTAAAGCTAATAAGTTAGTTACAAACGATTTTAGTGTAGCTAGTAACTATAAATCAGATATGCGAGTGTTTGGCCGATTAATTAACTACAGAATAGATGATGCACAATCAGCTAGCGCTACAACTGCAGCTAACAACAAAGCTTGGAATGTATCTGGCTTACAACTAGATATTAAGAAGGGAGGAAAGCGCTAATGAGTATTAGTAATCCTCCTAGCACAGGAGATGCTAATCTAGACTTTACTTTATTAGAGTTAATTAGAGCACTTAACGAAAGACAAGAGCAACACTTAAAGTTATTGGCAGACATTAGAGCTGCCAGTAGCCTTGCAGACCTTAAGGAAAGGATAGATAAGAAATGATAAGAGCTATAGGCCAAAATGATGTTTTGGAAGCAATATTATTAATGAAAAAATCTAACGAACAAAATGATTACAAAGATGTTGAGTATAACGAAAATGCTTGGGTATCTTTCTTTTGTAGCTTAGTACATAAACAAAGTAAAAAAGATCCTAACGCTTTAGTATTAGGATATTACGATAATAACTTAAGAGGGTTTTTATCTGCTTCAACGTTTGTTAGTTATTACAATAACCAAACAACAATGGACGTTAGGGATTGCATAGTAGATAAACAGTATAAGTATAATAGTAAAGTAGTACATGAGTTATTTACTCATATGATAGACCACACAAAAGAACATGGTGGTAAGTATTGGAGAGCAGATTCTATACAACCCTATGATGATGCTTTACGATATGGTAAATTTTTAGAAAAACGTTTTAATGGTAATTTACATATTTCTGTTAGAGGAAAAATAGGAGATTAATATGGGAAGTGGAGGTGGAGGCGTTGCTACTCAAGTAGTAAACGCAGGTATAGCAGACCAGTTTGCGCCTTACGTTGAGGGAGTTCTTGCTGATGTTAAAGCTAAGTACGATGCAGATAGGCTAGAAGGTCCTGATGCTGTAGTAGCTGGCTTTACAGATGAGCAAAAGGACGCATTAAGTGAAGGAAAAAGCCTTGCACAAGATGCTATAGCTGGCACTGGAATATACGATATGGCTGCTGCTAGAGAAGCTGACCTTAAAGGTGTATTAGGAAGTGGTATGGGTCAGTCTAGTTTTGGTGGTAACTTAGGATCTGCTAGATCACAGGCTGCTCTAAATAGTGCATTAGCTGATAGGTCTTTTGAGTTTCAAAAAGATAGACAAGATACTGCTGCCGGTGGCGTAAGTTTACTAGGAGACGTAGGTAGTGCTCAACAGCAATACAAACAGCAGCTATTAGATGCTGATGACTTGATGGCTTCTAGGTTCTTTGGTTATTTAGGATCATCTGCCGTTCCTACTACTACAACTACTACACAGCAGGGAGGCGGAAAATGATAAGCTTAGCAAGACCTAGAGAACCTATGCTACCTACACAAAGCACTAACAGAGCTGCCATGCCTAATCCTGGTATGATGCAACGTAAACCTTCACCTTTAGGCATGGCTGCTGATCTTGCAGAAACTAAAGCTATAAATTATGCGTTAGGACAAGTAGGAAAAGAAGGAGCAAAGAAAGCTCTTGCTGCTGCAGGTGGTGCTATGGGTGGACCATTAGGCGCTATGGCAGGAGAGATAGGTGGTGAGTTACTAGCACCATTTTTAAAAAGCTTATTCTTTGCAAGAGGCGGTTATATAGGACCCTTAGGTATGGAAGCTGGTGGTAAAGTACCTCCTAAATACAAAGGGTTTGCTAATTTACCCGAAGCTGTACAGCAAAAAATAAGTCCCGATCTTGCTAGAAAATATAATGAAGGCGCTTTTGTTATGCCAGACTTTACGCCTACGTACGCATCTAAGCCAGACTTTGCAGGGCTAGATAATATGGGCATGTCACCCACTACAGTTAATGATCCTAATAGATTTAAATCATTTATGGAAACAGGTAAAATGCCATTAGGTGCAGGATATAGCGTTAAACCAGATATAGGTAAAAAAGGCGGAAGCCTAACGTTAGAATACGAGTTTTCAAAAGACCCTAGTAGAAACATGATGACTGGCATAAAGAATATGTTTAACAATTTTAGAGGAAACTGATATGGCAGTAGGATTTAGAGGCAGTTCTTCATCAGGAGGATCAAGTGGTATAAACTTTGATAGTGATTATTTTAAGGTTGATCCATCACCTTTAGGAGTTAAACTATCAGCAGCTGAAAAAACTAGTATGGGATACGATGGAGGAGGTTCTGGGTCAGCAGGTAGTACAGGACCACTAGGAGGCTATGATCCTATACCAGGCAAAGGCAAAAACAATAACGTTTCAGGTATAGCTGGTAATGAGTTTTATGGCAGCTCTCCTAGAATTACAGGTGAAGGTCCTCCTACACTAGGCACTCCCGACTACTTTACTAAAGAGGGTATATTAACTCAAGAAGATAAAGCTAGATATTTAGATGATATTGGTGGGTTTGTATATAATCCTGGAACAGGACAGTTTGAGGCAGGTAGTTATTTATTAGATAATATAGCACCTGAGTACTCTGATTACTACGATACAATGTTGTTAGGTTTAAATAACCCAGAAGGATTAACAGGAAGTCAGTTACAAAATATAGAAAATAATAGATTAAACGTGCAAAAAGGAATATTAGACATTACTGCAAATAATCCTGGTGCTAACGCACAAGACGTTATTGATTCATACAACGAAAGCTTTACAGGCTTTGACAGCTCAGGAAATTTTACAGGAGCTCCAGTAGATCCTGGTACTGCAGCTATGAATGCTATACCTGACTTTAGTCAACCTACACAAAGTGTGTTTGATGATGGTGGGTTATTTAGCTTTTTCAACAAAGGCGGAAAAGTTACTACAAGTAACGGAGGAAAGTAATGCAGCTTAAGAAGTTTACAAGAAAAGACCGACATGGGAATATGATGTCTTTTGAATTTGACGTACCGCAGGCTAATGTGCCTGCTATGCAGTCAATACCTATGTATGATCACCCAGGCGATCCTAAAGGTACAGACACTGTGCCAGCTTGGCTTACTCCCGGTGAGTTTGTAGTAAACAAAGAAGCTACAGAAATGTTTGGACCTGCAATAAAAAAGATGAATGATGTAGGCAGACAAAAGCAAAATCAAAATAAGCCTATGTATGCGCAAGAAGGAGAGTTAGTAGCTGATACTAGTTGGATTACAGACGATTTGCTTGATGCTTTACGATTTGTAGAAACAGGTAACTTAAAACCTGAAGATATGGTATCGCCTAAAGGAGCTATAGGTCCATACCAAATTATGCCAAGTAATTTTGGTGCAATGGAAGGTAGTAAAACTTTAGGAAAAGCAGGCTATGGAACTCCTATAGTTACAGAAGACTTAGCTAAAGATCCAGAGTTTGCTAGAAACTGGGCTAAAAGTTATCTTGAAGGCATTCAAGAAGCGAATCCTAACTTTACTAAGGTAGATGTTTTAAGAGCCTACAACGCAGGTGTAGGAACAGTAAACAAAGTAAAGAAAGGTGATACTAACTTTATACCAGAAGCACAAGAGTACCCTGGAAAAGTTATAGCTTCTTTACAAAACATAAATAAAAACAAAATACCTGGTGTAAGTATGCAAAGAGTAGCACCAGATGCTATAACTAGTGGCGCACAGATGCCCGCTGACGCGAAGTTCGTACCTCCCATGAATGCTAATATGCCGCCAAGAGACATGTCTTCTATGGAGCCGATTCCAGGGCCGAGTTCTGGTAGAATAGCACAGGTTATGGGTAACTTACAGCCATCTCCTACAGTAAACATAACTCCTAACAATCAAAATGTTACTACTGATTTAAATGAAATAGCTGAAGCTATGGCAGGAGAGTATCTAGGAGAACGTGGCGTACTAAGAGATATGGATAGAGGGGCAGAACGAAGAAAAATATTTAGAGATGCAGGCGCGAGTTTTGCTAATGAGTTTGTTGGCATACCTGTTCCTGGTAGTGATCAAGTAGTTGCGCAGCCTAAGTCTGTACAAGATGCACAAAACATGATGAACATTAATAAAGGTATACCTGATGCTGCACCTTATGTACCTAGTATAACGAATGATATGCTAAACCGGCGAGCTTTACAAGAAGATGCTGAAGCTGCAGTTAAAGCTTCTATAAACACTAAACTTCCTACAGCAAGAGTTATGCCTACCGAAAGAGACCTACAAAACTTTAGTGGTGATATTGATAAGTATATACCTCAAGTTGATGGACCAGGTAGAAGTTTTAAGGAAGTGGTTAACGAGTCTTTTCCTGGATTTAACACAAGATTAGAAAAAGAGTCTGAGTATCCTGATAGAATACTGTCAAAGGCTTTAGAAAAAGGTAAAGACATTAATGCACCTATGTTTTTTCCGCCAGTACGAACAGAAGAAAACCCACAAGGAGTATCTACTGTACCTAAAGGAGAAACAGAAACATTTAGAGGTACTATAAATAAAGGTGAGCCTAACCTAGAAGCTGCTGTTGAAAAAGATAAAACCAAAGATAACGTTGCAACAGAAGTAGTAAACAAAACAGACAACGATAAGAAGCCAGAAGAAAAAGACACTAAGCAAGTAGAAGAAACTGGTGGTAAAGCTTCTACACAAGAAAAGAGTAAAGCAGAAGGTTTTCTAAAAGGATTGTTTGGCAGCTTGTTTGATTCTAAAGAACTTAAGCGTATGGCTGTAATGTACTTAGGATCTAGAGTAATGGGGTACGGTCACAATGGTAGTTTAAACTTTGCTGTTAGAAACTACTTAACTAGAGTTGATGCAAAAGAAGATGCAAGAAGAAAGTTTGCAGCTAGCGCAGAAGGTAAACGTGATTATGAAGGCGCTTCATTACAAAAATATCTTGAGACTGGAAACGTTAGTGATCTAATACCTAGACAAACTCTTATGCCTACACAAGACTTTAAAGACTTTTACACCAGAAATAAAGCTGGTGATGTTATAAAAGTAGTAGGACAAAAGTACGAGAAGATGATAGGTGGCGTAAAATATCCTATATTCTTAGATGGCAACGGTAAACAAATAGATCAACGTACGCATAGAGTAGATCCTATATATTTTAGAAATAGTAAGGAAAGTAGAGATGCTGTTATAACCTACTCTCAAAGAATAGAAGATACTATAAGAGGTTTACGAGATCAGCTTGGCGTTGTAGGTAAACGTGGAGATGGAAAACTTATATATGCTTCTGGTATAGAACCTAGAGATGAAGCAAAAGCATTAATTAATTATGCTCTTGAAGAAGGATTAGATATAACTAGATTCGAAGCTGCTGTAGGTATGGCATACAAAGCTATGATTAATGATCCAGAAAGAGCTGGTAAGCCTAAAGTTACTAGTTTGCTTGGGTATATTAATGATGTATACATGGAACCAGACTTAGTAGAAAATAAAGAACTATTTAGAGTTGAGCCATATACTAAATCAGAAAAAGAAGCTAAGAAAGGCGCAATGGTTTCTACAAGAAGGATGGAAGAGTTACGTCAAAACGTAGCTACTATGACTAGAATTAAGTTAGGTGATGATGTAAAAGGTGCTAGTGATGGAGAACTATTTTCGTCTACTGTAAAAAGACTTAGAACTAAATACGATGCTTTATCTCCTAAAGAGAAAGAACAGTTTGAGCGCAAAGCACAAAAAGTAAAAGGCCGTAAAGTAGAAAATGGTTTCTTTGTATATGTAAGAGACTATACACAGGGAATGATGAACAAGCAGTAAGGATAACATAATGGTAGATGATGTTTTAAATGCCGTTAGAGATGAATACGTAGGAAACACTCTTGGTGACGACCATAGATTCTTAGATTCTGATACTATCGCATCTACTACAGAAGTAAATAAAGATGGAAGCCCTGTAAGATACAGACTAAAAGGTATTGATGCGCCTGAAACTACTAAGTATCTTACTAAGGGCGTTAAGCCAGGTACTGCAGGATCTGAAAGAGCTAATGCTGCGTTGCAGTCTCTTGCTAAGAAACAGGGTTTTACTAATGTAGTTAAGACTGGACAACTAGATAAATTTGGTAGAGAAATAGTTGACTTAAAAAACGACAAAGGTCAGAGCTGGGAGGAGACTGTACTAAGAGCAAACATACTAAGACCTACAAAGTATAGTTCTAACGATGCTATAGATGCATATAAGACTGGCCTAATGCTCGGCACTGGTGGTATGGATGATTCCTATAGTGTTGCTCGTAACGCAGTAGCAGAAGCTATATTTGATGAAACAAGGTTTGAGGAAAGACTAAAGCGATTAGCTATAGATGAGACTCAGCTAGCTTATGGGGGTAAGTACTTTGCGCCTGGTAACGTTATGTTTAGAGATACGTCGAAAGGTTTTGATAATAAAGCTACTAGTCCTTTTTCTACAGCATGGGATGTAGGACTTACAGGTGCTATAGAGGGAATGTATGGTGCTGCTGAGCTTATAGGAGAAACTACTGGTTGGGACTGGGCTAAGAACGTAGGCGAAGCTGGTATATATAGAGCTAGAGAAAAACTTTCTAGAATGCCAGAAATAGTTACAACATATAAAGACATTAATGGGTTCTTTGGTAAAGAAGGTTTCTTACAGTATGTTGCTAACAACGCTGCTATATCTTTACCTTACATGGCAGCTACAATATCAGGTGCAGTTGCTGCTCCTTACGTAGGGGCTAGTCTTGTAGGAGTTGCAGCCACAGGTGCTGTGTTATCTCCTGTTGCTTTGTATAGTGGTACTATATGGAACGATCAAGAAGGCGAAAATAAAAATGCCTTTTTAGCTGTAGCTGGTGGAGTATCACAATCTATATTAGATAGAGTAGGTCTTAAGTTTTTAAGTAAACAAGCTTTGCTTACTGAAAAAGGTAGAAAAGAAGTTATAGACGCTATTATAGATCCTGAAAGACAAACTGAAAATTTAAGAAGATTTGGTACAGAAATTACAACAGAACAAGCTGCTAAAGATTTAATACTTACGCTAGGTCGTAAAGAAACTGCCAAGCTTATGGATGATGCAGCAGCTTTTGCAGCAAAACAAATTACATCTAGAAACGTAGCCAGAAGTATGGTTAAACGAATAGCTGTAGGTGGAGCAGGTGAAGGTGGTACTGAAGCATTACAAGAAGCTATTGGTTATACAGCAGCTCATACTGCAGACGGGTTTAGAGATTGGAATGCAGAAGAATTTGTTGATAGACTAACAGATGCTACAATTGCAGGAACTACATTAGGTACATCATTTAGTGTACCCGGAGGAATTTGGGACTATGGTGCATGGTACGATGTACAGTATGGTTTAAGCCCTGACACTGGTAGACAAATATCTAAACAAGGTATGAAGGCTGAGCAAGATATTAGAAATAATAATAATCGACAGTACAACATACAAGAAGTAAACGAGCAGTTGCGATTAACTACACAACGACAACAAATAGAGTTAGATTCGCTTCAAGAAATGCTAGCTGCTAACCGTGTACCACAAAGAGATAGAGCAGCTGTTATAAGAAGAATAGAAGAGTTACGAGGTACAGATATAAATGATCGATCTGAAAAGTTTGAGGAATCTCAAGAGCATAGAACTGCTCCTAAAGTTTTAAAAGACTGGTGGAGATCGTTACCTAGACTTTGGAGAGGACAAACCAGATCTGCTTTTGATAATGGTGGAGGAATACAAGACGATTCTTTTACAGCTAGACAACTTGCCGAAGGATTACAAGGTAACTTAGAAAGATCCTATACAGGTTCTAGCTATGAAAATAGAAAGCACCATGAAATAACTAAGCTAAGAAATAAGTTTGGTAGTGTTGATGAAATACTAGCGCTATTTGGTAGAACAGATCGTCGTAGTTCTAGACAAGAGTTTAGTAAAATATATTATGATGCATTTAGAGATGCAAAAGCTGCTGCTGATGCAGAAGGTAGGGCTATAAACTGGGATACAGATTTACCTGAATCTTTAAGACCTCAAGCTAATGCATTTAGAGCTTTATATAATAAGTTAGAAACGCTTGGTGATGAGTTGCATAGAATGCAGTCATTACATAGCCCTCGGTTAGGTAGGATAGAAAACTATTTATCTAGAAAAAAGACGTTAGATAAATTAGCTATTGAAAACGATCGTAAAGGTTTTGAAGCAGCACTAGTAAACACTGCTGGAGTTAATGCTGCACAAGCAAAAGCTATTACAGATTCTATACTTATACAAGATGGTGTAGATCTTCCATCAAATTTTATACCTGAAGGAGGATTTTCTGTAACATCTAAGTTTACATTTAAACCTCAGTCACATAAACGGAGAACATTAGACTTAGCAGATAATGCGGCATTTGACAAGTTTATGGAAAACGATTTGTTTACTAATGTGTCTAACTCAGCTAAATCAGCTGTAAGATATTCAGCATTAGAAGAGTTTGTAGGTAGTAAGAACGAAAAAATAAATGCTAGACTAAATAAGATACAAGAAGAACTTATGGAGTCAGGAAACTGGACTGCTGAAAAGGCAGAGGCAAGAGTAAACAAGCTAGCTTTTGATATGAAGAACTACTTTGATGCTGAGTCGGGTAACTACAAAAGAATTAACATACCACCTATATTGCAATGGGCACAAAAGAATACTATATTCGCTACAACTATTACATCTTTACCACTATCTACAATATCTAACTTACCTGAAATGGCTATGACTACTGCTGGTTTAAGTGCAGATCAGATATTTGGTAAGAAAGGTAGTATAAACTCTATAGCAAGATCTTTTGTAGACGAAGTAAATAACACTGCAAGTAGAATGTTTGGTACTCTTACAAACAAACCAACACCTCATAAGCGTAGTGAAGGTGGTCATGCTGTAGCTAAAGACTTAGGATTTTTTGATTTTGAAGTTGGTGCTGCTCATACTACTGGTGTTAGTGAAACTGGTAGATGGCACCAAAGAATACTTGATATGTTCTTTAAGGGTATATTACTACAACAGTGGACTAACGCAGTAAGAGCTACACGAGCTGGTATTGCAGCTGACTATGTTGCTGATCATTTATCTGTTGCAGTTGCTAACAGAACTGCAGGAGTAAGAACAAATGAGTCTGTTGCAGCAGAAGAGCGATTAAGAAACTTAGGCTATGATGTAGAGTTTATGATTAAGTACCACCAAGATGAAGCAAATAGAGTAAGAATATCTGAAGCTGATAGAAACTACTGGGCAGAGCAAAATAGAGAAGGCTTTTTTAACTTTGTTAATGATGCTATAGCTCTACCTCAGTCTGCAAACAGACCATTAATCTTTCAAGATCCTAGATTTGCTTTGTTTACACAGTTCCAAGGCTTCATAGCTACGTTTACAGCTAATCATATACCTAAGATGTATGGTCAAGTTGTAAAAAGAGGTACACCTGGTATGAGGTATAGCTTATTTGCTACACTATCTACTATGATTGTATTAGGTTTTGTATCACAACATTTAAAAGATTTACTAAAGTACGGGGAAACTACGCCTTATTTTAAAGGTATGGAATACTTTAGAAGAGGAGTAGGTGCTAGTGGGTTATTAGGCACAAGTGAAAGAGCTATTGACTTTGTGTTTCCTATGTATGATAAGAGATACCAGACAAACGTTGGATGGTTCTTTGGTACATTAGCTGACGAATCTGCAGGAATAAGTAAAGCGGTTAGAATAGCAGACTTAAGTTTTGACGTTGCAACCGGCCAAAAGCCTGCTGAGCAGTTAGTTAAGATTAGTCCTTTAACACAAGCACTACAACAACAATATAAAGTTTTACCTGAATGGAATTTCGGAGAATAATATGGCATTAAGAATAAACCCTGTAACTGGTTTACAAGAGCAAGTAAAGGAAGAAGTATCTAGCGCAGCTAAACTAAGAGAAGCTACTACTGCTAAGACCGCAGTTGAAAAACTAGTAGACGAATCTAATATACCTTCTCTTAGAATACAACCAGCCGATACATCTAATATTGCTCAGTTGTCTCAGGTAGGTCAAACACCTAGGGGTATAGGTACAGTTCCTGGAACTTTTCCTGATAGAGATCCTCAAAGAGCAAGAGAACAAGCTAACCTAGAAAAAGCTAGGTTCCAGTCTTTCTTAGCAGAAGATCAGGCTAGACAACAAGCAGAAGTAGAAAGAATACCTGCGTTATCAGAACAGTATCCTGAAATAGTTAGGAAACAAGACAGGATATTTAATGGTGATTACTCTAAAGCTTCTAAAGGAGATGCATACGGACAAGCTATAGAAAGAGCTGATGACTTTGCAAAGGCTTATTTAGGTACAAGTGATAAGGTTAGAGTAAGAGGTAGTAGTTTTACACCAACTGTTACACAGGAGATGTTTCAAGATGTTGAAGGCTTAGGCGCGTTTCCTACTGCTGATGCTATAGGAAGAGGAATAGAAGGACAAGACTCCGCATTTAAAGATCGTATTACAGAAGGCGCAGGTGGTTTAGGTAGGTTTGGTGTTAATACTATATTGTTAGATCCCGATGGATTTAACGCAGGTACAGTACAAAACCCTAAAGCATTACAATCTGCAGGTATGAAGATACCAGATGATGGAAACTTAAGAACTGTAATAGACCCTTCTTTTGCTAGAGTAATGGGACTAGTTACAGAAAGGTTTGTGTTTAACAATCAGTATGCTGCAAATGAAAGTCCTGAAAGTAAATCAGATGATGGTGATGTGTTTGCTTCTACGAAAGACGAAGGCTATATGTCTCAGCTAATGCAAGAGAAAGAAGGCGTAGATGTAGAGTCTGATGGCACAATAAGACGAGCAGCAGGTAATCTACAATTAGGTAAAGAAATATATAGAAACTGGAAGCGCGAACAAAATAGAATGATGGGAGTTCCTACTGACCAGTTTAGTGAAAGCAATTTAACTACTGCTGATTTTGAGGTAGTTGGTGGTGTTGCTAAACAACTGTATGCTAGATTAAATCCTAACTTGTATACAGAAGTAAACTTAGGAGTAGTAGATCCTGCGACAGGAATAAACGCAGTAGGATACCAGCTTACACCACTAGGCAAATCAACACTAAAAGAAGCTGCTGACTCAGCACCTGAAGCATTTACAGGATACGAAATACCACCACTAAACGCTCCTGAAAGTGTTCTTGCAGGTACGACGACTGGGTTGGGTGAGTCAAGAAGAATGAGAAAACAAAAGACTACGTTTCTAGTAAACAGAACTATGGAAAAGATCGAGTTAGCTAAAGCTAATATGAGTAGAATAGAACAAGTAGTAGATCCTCTTAAAAGAAAAATTGTTACTCAAATGGGTTTAGAGTTATTAACTGGATTAAAAGCTGGGCAAAACATACCTAAGATAGGAAACTTTTTTAGAACTGGACCAGAAAAAGCTGCTACATTTGTAGGTGCAAAAGCACGTAAGGTAAGAAATCAAGAAGAAGGTGCTGATGAATACAATCCTAAGTATGAGTTCCAAAAGCAGGTTATAAGATTTATAGAAGACTTAAACACTATGGGTAAGTATAGTAATAAGTCAAACCATCTTACATTTGCTGTACAAGAACTACAAAGCCGTATGCACGCTACACAAACAAGGTTTAACCCACAACTTAAGCCGTTAATTAGATTTGTAACTAGTGGTGCAAGGCCTTCTACTGTAAATCCAGGGCAAAGCACGCCAGCTACTAGAGCATTTAAAGAACTTATGACTGTACATTTTATGAGCTCAGAAGCTAAAAGGGCTAAGCCTGAAACTAGAGTAGCCATGTTCGATAGAGAATGGGCTCAGCCTGATCATGGTATATTTAAACAAGTAATACAAGAAGGCCGAGATATTGCTGAAAGCTTAATCTCACCTGAACAAGACAAGCAGTTTACCGACTTACTTAAAGATATAAAGCTAGCTAACGTAGATGTACAAAGTCAAAACATACAAGGTAGTCCTGATACTGTAGCTAACTTTACTCGACAATTTGACACTGGCCAGCAATCAGTCCCAGCGGTTAGAGTAAATCCTGCTTTAATGAATACACCTAAACTAAACGTATCTAACAGACTTATGAATCATGCTGTTAAAGACGATTTAGAAGCGTTACGACTTGTTGAAGCAGCACATGAGTTATATAGATACGATAGAGTAGAAAAGAGTAATGATGCTACGTCTTTTACTAGTCACATGAATGCAGAGGTAGATGGTATCACCCATGGTCCTGCAAGTAATCTAATGGTACTAGGTATTATATCTGCTGCTTATCGTGTTGGTGTACTAAGACGACCTGATGCTCTAAAGAACATAGATACATTTACAGTTAGTGATGTTGCTAAATTAAATCCTAAGTATGCAGAGCAAGGTCGTACTGAAGACCAAATAGCTGGTGACATAAGACAAGCAATGGCAGAATACATGAGGCAAAACGGTGATATACATGCTGGTAACTTTCTTAGAAACGAAGATGTAACAAAACCGCTGTTTGATATGTTGATGCTTGCTACTAAGGATCCTGAGTTTCTTAAAAAGCCACCGATGACTTTGGCGTACGGTCAGCTAATGAAGAATCTTGTTGGTCAAGTTAAAGATACAATAAGTACTGGACCTATGGCTAGAGAAATACAAAAGATAATCAATAGTCCAGAAGTTAATACAGCTTTAAAAAAGAAAGCTTTTGAGAACCAAACACCAGAAGATGTGGCTGCTACTTTTCTACACAATGTGCTAGCAGATTCTATTATGCACGAACTTGATCCAGCAGTTATCCAAGTCGGTCAGCTTCTAAGAGCTAACGCAGGTATATCGGCTTTAACTAATGACGTAATAGAAGTTAAAAACGCTATAGGAATACCTAACTACATAGGTGGTAGACAGGTTTATATGTCTGATCAAAGTACTGGTGGTGTGTTAGAAGATCCTAATACAGGGAAAACTATAGGCTCTCCTATTCCTTTGTACGAAAGTATGGCTGAGGGTAGTGCAGAAAAGATGGGTCCGTCAGGTATGACACCTGGTGGGTTTGGTAGATCACAAATAATTCCTTCTGTTATACAAGGTATAGACGGTGCATGGATGAATGCTATGTTTACAGATTCATTTAACACATTGGGTAACGGTAGAACTTACATGCTACCTATTATGGATGCTGTTGTTACAAGTTTAGACGGTTTAGAAAAGGTTAGAGCAGAAGCAAATAAGAACTGGTTTAATGTTATAAAAAATTACTCTTATACAGATAGCATTATGGGAGAGTGGTCGCCTAAAACCCAGAAAAAGTTTAGAGATAAGGTTAGTAGACTAGGAAATCAAGAAGTAGAAACTAATAACACAGGTTACAGAATGTTTAAGTTTTTATTTTCTGTTCCTGCTGATCAGCTATCAGCTGACCCACAGGTAGGCGTATCTCCTTTGGTAGCTTTTCTAAATGATACAATGAAGCTACCTGATAAACCTATTGTGTTAAAAGGTAAAAGCACTGAAGGTGAATCAGTTGCTAAATACGAAAAAGGTAAACGTAATGCTGCCTTAGTAGCTGCTAAATCTATTATGACTGAGCTAAAAGATATACCTATTACAGATAAAAAGAAAGCCAGTGATATTCTAAAAATGTTTAACGTTCTAACAGGTCCTAAAGGATTAGATGTTGAACGAAGAAATGCGGAGGAAGTTAAGAATACAGCAGAACGCAAAGCGGCTCTATTAAAAGCGGCTGAGGGTTCTGCCATATTCCAGATTGATATAGGTTAGCCACATATATCGTGGCAATATAGATGGTGTAGATCGTTGTCTTGCATGTATCTTCTTATTTTAGTTTGCGAACATTGTATTTCTGTTCCATCTAAAAAGATTATGCCGTACTTGTATATCAAGGCTATATCTTCCTCGTTTATACCGATTATACCATCTTGTTTTGTAGTAAATTTCATGATTATGAAAAGAAATAGTCGCTATCTTGTATAGCTTCTACATCTAACTCCCCTAGTTTATAGTTATAATTAAAGTTCTCAGGTTCTAGCAATAGCATTTCAGCTATATCCTTGTAGAAATCCTTATGATTGTACATTTTAATGAACACTTCTTTAGTTAAACTTAATAAGCTAGCTACATCACAAGCGTGAGTAGAAAATGAATCATGAATCGCGGCAAAGTCACCGTCCCAATGATGGATAATGAGTGCCATATGAGCCGCATCCATACTATGTATGAAGTTAGGGCTTATACCTGATGCAAAGCCACCAGGACTAGGTATCTTTTTACCATACACTAGCCTATGTTCTTTGCCTACGTGTTGTATCCTCATATCAGAGATCCAGCTTTTCCACTTTACGTCTTCCATTACGTAGTTTTCATAACGTACTGGGAAGCCGGAAGGTGTAGTCCATTCGAC
>Ga0181411_1000405_pt1 | contig 15442 bp, 3 predicted proteins | sample 34SPOviralmetaG_FD_130114 | JGI IMG/M metagenome (GOLD analysis project Ga0181411, IMG submission 130114) | Marine viral communities from the oligotrophic San Pedro Time Series (SPOT) site, San Pedro Channel, CA, USA - 34 SPOT_SRF_2012-07-09 | ecosystem: Environmental > Aquatic > Marine > Strait...
TTAGTCAGAGAAAGTTAATTAAATGGAATTACCAGTAGTATCATCACTAGAGTTTGAAGAAGTAAGAGATTCTATTAAGAATTTCATAAAAAATAAAACAGATTTTCAAGATTACGATTTTGAGGGATCTAATCTTTCTATGTTGGTTGACATTCTGTCGTATAATACATTGTATACGACATACAATGTTAATATGGCATCTAATGAGTTAAATTTAGATACTGCCGTATTGCGTGATAATATTGTTTCAATATCTAAGAGATTAGGATATACACCATCATCTTATACATCATCTAGAGTAAAGATGAGTGTAAATGTTTCTGGTGTTAGTTCATATGATATTGTAAGATTAAAAAAAGGTTCAGCATTAAGTGCTGCATCAAATAACAAAAATTATACTTTTATTTTAACTGAAGATATTGATTTATCAGTTAAAGGTAGAACTAATGTTTCATTTGAAAATATTGAAGTAGTTGAAGGTACTGAGTTTGTAATATCATATACTGTTGATGAAAGTAATGAGCATCAAAGATTCTTTATTCCAAATAACTTTATAGATTCTGAAACTGTTAGAGTTTCTGTAATTTCCGATCCTACAAATACTCAAGAAATTGAATATATGAGGAAGGATACTATTGTTGATGTTTCTAATTCAGATACAGTTTTCTTTGTAGAGGAAGTTCAAGACCAAAAATATGAAATTGTTTTTGGTGATGATGTACTGGGTAGAAAGGTTAGAGACGGTGAAGTAGTAAAAATAAGATATGTCATAACAAACGGTGGTGAAGCTAATAATATTACAAATTTTAAATTTATTGGTAGAGTAGAAGGATTAAATGTAGAAGGTGGCGGCGGCCCAATTACCTTAGGATATAATAATATTACATGGTCTATATCAACTACAACTCCAAGATCTGACGGTGGGTCAGAATTTGAATCTTCACGATCTATTAAATTTAGAGCACCAAGATATTATGCATCTCAAGAAAGAGCTGTTACTTTAGCTGATTATGAATCTTTAATTGCAAAAATTTATCCAAATACTGATTTAGTTAAAGTTATAGCGGGTGAAACACTAAGTCCACCACAATTTGGAAAAGTTTTTATTGTTATAAAACCTAGTATCGGCGAAGCAGTTAGTGCAAGTGAAAAATCAAGAATTCAAAAGGAACTCATTAAATATAAAGTTGGATCTATTGATGTTAAAATTTTAGACGCTAAAGGAATTACTTTTGTGATTACTCCAAAGATAATTTTTGACACATCAAAAACTAGAAATAGGGAAACTGAATTAAGATCACTAATAAATGACTATATTGCTGATTTTATTAAAAAAATTGGGTTTAATAGTTTTGGTGGTGCTTTTTCTGACTTATCGTTAAGATGTGGAATTAAAGGACTAGATCCCGCTATAACTTTTGTTGGAAATAATGTATATCTAAAACAAAACGTAAAAATTACACCTAGTATATCCAAAAACTATATTACTGAGTTTTATACAAAGTTAAAATCAGATGTAGATGGTGAATTTTACGCAATATCCGAATATTTTTGTCATAAAGGAGTTGCAAGTCCTGTATTTTTAGCATCAAAGACTAAAGAACTTATTGATGATTGTTCTGCAGATACAAACATTTATCTCGTTACTGAAGGTGGTGATGTTTTAAAAATTGTTGGTACTATTAATCTTGAAACCGGAAAACTAACATATACAGTTCAAGGTTGTGACGATTCAACACAAGACATAAATATTCTAGTAGTGCCAGATGTTCTAGATGTAGTTGTTGGACCAGATGTTGTTCCAGACCTAGATATTGATGATATTGAAGTATATGAGGATATTACTGATCCTAACGATTTATCAGATATTCTAGATCCAGATTCAATTACTTTACCAATTATCAGTCCAGGTGATACATCAGGAGATGTGAACATAGTTGTCAATCCTCCACCACTGATCACTCCTGGCCCGGGTGGAGGAACTGTTACTATTCCTGATCTACCATCTATTATTGATGATGAAACTGGTTTACCATCAACAGATCCTGTTATCAACGATCCTAATGATGTTGACATTATCGAAGACTACGTTCCAGAAACCGACCCATATCTGTGCTCATGAGATACTTAGAAGAAAAAACTTCAATTATTTCTACAATAATTGAAAACCAGTTTCCTCAACATGTACAGGAAAATAATCCGTTATTTTTAAGTTTTCTATCTGAATATTATAAATCACAAGAGGGCAAGTATGGTCCTCTTGATATTGCTGCAAATTTAACTGATTATTATAATATAACTTATTTTAGACCTAATAGATTAGTAGAATCTGTTAAGTTGACATCTAATATTAGCGATAGTGATACTACTATCCCAGTTTTTAGTACCAAAGGTTATCCCGAGAAAGGATATATTAAAATTGATAATGAGATAATTTATTATGAAGATAAAACGAGTAACTCATTTACTAATTGTATTAGGGGAACAAAAGCTTTAGTTTTAAGTAATATTCCAAAATCATTAGTAACATTAGAGACCTCTGTCAAGACAAGTCATCTAGAAAAGGTAAAAGTATATAATATTGCATATAATTATGCAAAAGAATTTTTTAATAGAATTAAATCTGAAGTTGGAGTACAAATTCCAGAAGTTTTAGATGAGTCTTTAGATATAGGTGAGTTTTTAAAAAGAATTAAATCATTCTATTCTGCGAAGGGTAGTTTAAATTCTCATAGAATAGTATTTCGTATATTATTCAACGATAGAAGGTTTGACCTAAAACTAAAATCTAGAGGTGCTGGGGCAGTTTTAGATATACCTAATTTAGACGGTAGTATTCCAAATCCAACAACTTTCCAAATTCCAGATAGCGTTTTTATTAAAAATGGTGGATCTGGATATGATAATAGAAAAGTAACTACTGGTGGTGCATTGGTGAATGCTCCTATAGTGGATATTTTTGGTACAGGTACTGGAATTGTAAATCAAACTACAAAAATTAGAGATAATACAACTGCTGTCATCAAAGTCACTGATATTGATGATACTGGAACTATTACTAACATTTCTGTAGAGGATATTGGTGAAAATTATTTTGGTCCAATTAGAGCAAGAGTAAGACCAACAAAATTTGAAGAAGATCAAATTGTTACAAATATTGATGGTACTGGTGTAGCAAGAGTAGAATATTATGAAGCTAAATCCGACAATGTAATATTGTATGATGTAATTGGTAATTTTAGACAAGGGCAAGAAATATTTTCAACTTCTGGCGAACAACCAAGAGCTTTTATATCCAATTTACCAGATATAAATTTCAAAACACGAAAGGGTGTAGAAATTCTTAGTGAAGATCAACAAATTGAGTTTCCTAGAGAATATACATTTAGGACTTCGAATACACAAGCATCGACAAGAAAAATTATTCGTTGTAAGTTAATTGATGGTTATAATTTACAAAATGATATTTTACCAAATGTTTTTTCATTAAAGCAAGACTCTGATAAGTTATTTGGTGTAAAGGGAGTAGACATTGAGATAGACAATAGAATTTTCTTGACTGATAATATTTTTGAATTTGAAATTGGTTCTAATAGCGATATAAGTGACATTTATCTACAACCAGATACAGTAATTACAAAAAGTACTGTTATTAATAGTAGTACTGATATTATTACTGTAGACGATGCTTCGTCATTTCCGGTAACAAATGGCATTTTAAGTATTAAAGGTAAAGAGGTAACTTATAAAACCAGAACATCACAGCAGTTCTTTGGATGTTCTTATACTGGTACTGCTTTTAATGTTGATGTTAAAGATGTTGTAATTTCGTTTGGTCGTTACAAATTAGTTGAAAGACAGGAAGATGATCCAGAAAATCCTGGTAGTACAGTAGAGAAAAACAAATGGACAACTAATGTTAGAGTTTCTATAGGTGATTATAGATTCTATGAAAACAATCTTTATATTGCAGAAACTTCTGGTATATCTGGTTCAATACCACCAACACATACAGTTGGAATAATAACTGATGGTAAGATTGATTGGAGATATTATGATACCAATAGATATGATCATTTATTCTATATTGAACAAAATTTAACATCTGTCCCAAATCCAAGATTTAGAATTTTTGGATTGCCTGGAGAAGTAATAGTTGAACAGAGTGGTTCCTTAAACAGTTTAACAAAATACGAATTTGCTAATTTTGATAGTCCTAATATTGATGTATATAATTTTCAATTAGATAATGAATTAGCAGCAGATAGATCTGATAGACTGGCTTTACTTTTAAGTTCAAACTATAATAGAGATAGAAATACAGTTACTGATTCTAGAATACCTTCGTTTGGTTCTTTGACTGGATTTAATAGTCATTATGATTATGCTGACCATGTGTATATTGCAACTTCATGTGTTCCTCCATGGTGGAGTGATATCATTTCTTATCCATCTCCAGGACAAAGTATTCCTGCTAATGATTTAAAGAAAGTTTCTTTTACAAATCAAAAAGCAGTTACTAGATGGGCAAAATCTACTATTCTTTATAGTACTCAAGGTGTTTCTCAGTTTAGGACTAATAAAAAATTAGTTGGTCTTCAGGTAGACGCAATTCAAGTAAATTCATATAAAGGTAATACTGTACAATATGGATATCTTGATAGATTCTCTATAGCACTAGGTGGTACATATGGAGTTACATATACAGAGACTGGTGGTATAGCAACTTCTATTGACGTAACAAAAAATCCAAAGTTAGCTTTAACTGAAGGAACTACTACTTTAAATATTGATAACTCAAATAATCTAACTAAAATTTCTGCTGGTATAAGTAAAATTAATTTTGCAAACTTATTTGCTCAATACTCATCAGAATTATCTGGTTTTACTTCAAAACCATCCATAACAGTTGTTAATCAGAATCCACAAAACGTAGTTAAATTTGTAAATGTTTCATCATCTGGTAGTAATACATATCCAGGAATTAATGTTACCGATGATATTGTAACTGGATCTTCTCATGGATTTGAGACTGGGGATAAAGTAAAGTATATAAGTGAGGATAATTATTTCCAATCACTAACTCTTAATACAGAATATTTTGTTAGAGTATTGGATTCCAATACATTCACTTTACATAAAACTAAATCAAATGCTTTATTAAATAACGCTAAAGTATCATTAAAACCAAATTACATGGTACCAGAAACAGCTACTGTTCCAGGTGTACCGGTAGTTCAATCTAATGTATCATTTAGATTTGAAGGTGAGTTTAAGAATCCATATACTGGATCCGAAGACGCTGTGCTAGAAGTAAGTTATACAAATGGAAATATTGATAACATTATAATTAGATATTCTGGTAAAGGATATGTAAATCTTCCTAAAATTGTAATTAGCAACGGTGGAAAATCAGATTTTGAAATTCCTTTTAGTAAGAATGGTGTAAAATTTGTTGAAATGAGAGGTCCACTAGTTTCATATCATAATTTTGATAATAAGAACTATAATACAATTCTAGTAAATGATACTGCTGGTGTATATGCATCAATAACGAATAGATGGGAAAAAACACCATCAGTTGAAGTTGTTAGTGGTAGAAATGCTGCAGCGACTGCTTTCCTTGCGAATGGAAAACTTAATTCAGTAGTGTTATCAAATGCTGGTGAGTTTTACGATATAGAACCATTAGTAGAAGTTCTTGGTGATGGAAAAGATGCTGCAGTAACTGCATCTATAACTGCATCTGGTGAAATCGAACAATTTACTATTGTCAACCCAGGGTCTGGTTATACTACTGCACCTACTATTAAAATAACACCAGTAGGTGCCGGTGGTGCAATAACATCATCTTTAAAAGAATGGACATTTAACTTAGTAAGACAACTAAGTGAACTTGGTCGTATTGATAATCATGGTGGATATGTATTTGATTCTGGAGATTCTATCCCGACAACAAATAATAATAAGTCATTTAAGTTAATTGATTATAAAAATGATTTTCCAACAGATATTAATCAAAAACAATATTTCTTATTAAAACCAACTGAAAAATTAGCAGCACGTCAGATTAAAAATTCTGCTCCAGATGTTCTGTTGGGTGCTATTGCTGCAGCTGCAGGTAAAAGTGTTGCGAATTTGTCTGATGATGAAATACTTGGAACCACTGGAACTGCTATTGATCAAATAACATCAGATGCACATTCTTTACCATATCTTGTTTCATATGATGGTATTCCAACGTATCACGGCGGAAAACTTTTACAAAAAAGAAATATAGCTTTTGATGCGGTCAATAATCCTTTAGAAGAAGCAGTATCACAATATAAGTTAAAATATACCACTTCACCTACTAATGATGTTACTGAAACATCTAAAACTATAAGTGGGACAACATATTACTTTAGTAGGGTCGGTGGACCATCTACTGCAGATTATCCAATTGGAAGTTTTATTGAAGATTATCAATTTGTAGAAGGTACTGATAACTCATTAGATATTCATAATGGTAAATTTTCAGTAACTCCAGAATTTCCGAGTGGAAGATATATCTATGCATCAACTAAAAAATCATATGATGTAGCAACTAATACAATTGTAACAGATAGTGGTATCGACTTTGGTGGATTCCCTTATTTTGTTGGAGATACATTTGCATCTGAATATGATGATTACATGAATAATAGATGTAGAACTAATGATAAAATTCCAAAGGCATTTAATAGAGCATTTGAAAAAGATGTTCTTAAGGTCGTTTCAAATGGAGATGCTAAGTATTTCGGAAGCATTCCAGCTGGTGCAAACTGGTTCAACGGATTAGATCATAATGATGAGTATCCTAAAGAAGATACTGATAAAATTAGATCAGTTGCAGGAACTTTAACAGTTTCCGGCGGTGCAGTTGATGCAGTTATTTTAGAAAATAAAGGATCTGGATATAATGTAGGTGATAGATTAAAAATTGATAACTCAAAAACTTTTGGTTCTGGTTTTTCTGGTTTTGTTTCTAAAATTGGTGGTAAGGAATTATTAAATTCTTTTTTAAAAACACCAGATTATAAAACTGTTACATTCCAAACTAAAGTTGCTAATGAGTTAGCCATTGGAGATTTAATTGAATTTAAATATAATACTACTGGTTATGATTTTTCAGATTCTCCAATTTTTCTTTTAGAAAACAGTACTTCTCAACCAATTAGTTCAAATGTAGTTAAGTTAGATAATGTAGAAGTTTCGATCAAAGAAGGTCAGTCTATAGATAAACTAAAAGATAAACTAATATATGCAGTTTCACTGAACTCTAACTTTAAGTATGAATTACAACTACCGGGAAGTAGTGAAGTTAAAGTCACATATGATATCGAATCAATAAATGAATATTTTACATTAGTTCCTTCACCAACGGATACTGTAAGATTTGATATGACTACACTACCAAATAGAGTGTATCTACATGTTACATCTGCTGGTAGTACTGATGAGTGGATTTACCAAATTGATAAAGTTAGAGACTATCAAGGATCCCATCAAATAATTGATGTTAATCCAGTGTTAAAGCAATTCACTGTTTTATTCCAAGAAAGTACATATTCATATGAACAAAGATTCTTAAGTTATGATGCTCAGTCATATGGTGCTGATGGTCCAATTGAAGAAATAACAATCGCCAATACTGGTAATAATTACAGGAAATTACCACAAATTGTTGGTTTGATTAAAAAAGGAACAGTTGATACTGATGCCGGCGATGGAACTGCAATAATACAAACAAATTCTGATAGTATTGGTAAAATAAAAAGAATTTACTATGATTCAATTGGAACATCATTTACAGCTAATAATAATGTAAATTATTATTTAAATTTACCAGCTACAGCAAAAATTATTAATAATTTTGAAATATATGATGTAGAAATTGTAAACTCTGGTCAAAATTACGATAATGTAATTACAATTTTAGTTGATGGTGCATCTGATAAAGCTACAATAGAAGCTACAGTTAGATCTGGAACTATAACTGAAGTTAAAGTTGTTGATGGAGGAATGAATTTCTCCAAGGAACCAGTATTAACAATTTCTTCAACTAATGGAACTGGTGGTTTACTGAGATCTAAAATTAGAAGAAAAGATATTGCAACTGGACAGGAACTAACTGGCAATATTAATTCTATTTTGTTCCCAATTGAAGTAAAAGGTAAGACAGTATCATTTGATAAATTTACGTCTGTACTTGAGTTTGATGAAGTTGCTGGTCAGTTTAAAGATAAAGATATAGTTTATCTTGGTGGTAAAGTATATGGAAAAATTGTAAGTATCAGAAGAAATAAAGCATATGCAAATGTTAATCCTTGTGCAACATTAAATGTACAAAGATCTGATGTTCAGGGTAATACTAGTGAATTTTTACAAAAAATAACTGATAGTAATTATTATCAGGACTGGTCTTATTCATTGACATCTTCTAGAGATATAAAAGAATGGAGAAAAGATCAGGATAGTCTTACCCATCCAGCTGGATTTAAACAGTTTGGTAAAAAACGTATTGAAAGAAGAAAATCAGTATTTAAAGATCAACAAGAAATATTTAAGAGTAATGTTGCTTTTGCAACTAAATTCTTTAATAAAATTGATTTAAAAACTAAACTTGGTCAATGTGATACTCAAAGATTATTTTTTAGTGACACCAGTCAGTTTGTTGTTGGAGATTATTATTTTGGAATTACATCAACTGCTATCGGTGAAATTATACAAGTTACTGAGTTCTTTATCCGAATTAAAATCAGAAATAATGCAAATTTCATAACGGATGAATCTATTGTAAAAATTTCTTTAAATTATGCAGTTGGTTTAAATCCAGGTACATATAAGTCATTAGTTATTGCTAATGGTATACTACAGGAACCAGTAGAGTCCTATGATGTATCTACTGATTTCTTAAGTGTTCAAAGTTTTATTCCCAGATTTGATTTAAATACAAATGATGAGATTTTATGGCATAAACTACAAACTCCATTTGTTGACTTGGATGATCAGGTTTTATCTGCATCTGCAACTACATTCTCTCTAATTGAAAAATCAAATGCAGTTACTATAGATGAAACTACAAAAGAGAAATTTATAATTTCTATTGCTGGATCTGTCCAAAATCCATCTAAATTTACAGTATCTAATAATATTGTAAATGTTACTAATTCTCCTAACTACGACAGTAAAGTATTTGCTATTAAACAGGATAATTTACGTCAATTAACATTCACTGGTTCTGGTACAACTTATACATTAAGTTACAATGGAACTGCAGTTACTCCAACTTCACATTGTAATCTTCTAATTTTTGTCGAAGGTGCCTCTCAGTCACAACTATTAACAGATTTTACACTATCTGGTAACACAGTTACTTTTAGTGAGTCTTTTGATATCAATGAATTATTTGGTTGGGAAATAAACGAAACGGTTACGTGCGAGAAGATAAACGTCAATGATCTATTGGGTCTCAGGACTACAATGATACTAGATTGTATAACTAAGAGATTTAGACAAAATGTAGAATCAAATGCCATTAAGAAACCAGATTCAATTTATGAAATAAGAAAGGATCAAATTACAGGAACAGTTATCCCAGAGAGTAGTACTCTTGTAACTGGTTTTGATACTAAGTTTACATATACAACTCCAAGATATTCTAAGAGTTATGTTGATGTCTTAGATCCATTGACATTTAATGGATCAACTAAATCATTTACTTTACAGAAGAATGGAGAGAATCATACTCCTCAGAATGGTGAAGAGAGTTTAATTATTCAAACTAACATTGGTGGTACTAAACATGTTTTAGATCACACAGAATATACTGTGAGTGGTTCAACGATAACCTTTAATACTGCATATGCTGCATCAGTAAAATTAACTATCCTTGATTATGAAAGCACATTCTTATCAAATGTATCTAATGAGAGTGGGAGTGTATTAGATAGACTCTTTACGAAACAGGATGGTTCTAGAAGAACATTTAGTGTTTCTGACGCTGGTGTTCCAATCTACTCAAAAAATGTTGGTGATATCTTTACTATCAAGAATGGAAAACTACTAACTCCAGATTCTTCACAACATAGTATAACTGATAACAAAATTACTTTTGTAGATGCACCAACTTCCTCCGATTCTGTAGTTTTAGCCCACTTCAATAGACAATTGTTACCTGACTACACAAACAACGTTGTTCTAGACGATTTTGTGTGCGCTGATGGAGTTATAACAGACTTCCCAATAACTCTTCCTGGCGCCGCAAGAGGGTCAGTTATTTGGAATAACATAAATCATATCTTTATTGTTAGAAACGGTGTGTATCAAAAACCAGGTACAGATTTTACTCTAGTTAATAATAAAATTATTAGATTTACAACGGCGCCAACTAAAGAAGAATCTGGTTTAATCTTTGCATATGTGTCTCAGGCTGGCGGCGCAACTCAAAATCTATTGTTAGATGACCTAACTGGATTTAATGGATCCACTTCGACATTTAATTTAACGCACAGTGGCGGAACTGCATTCACTCCTCCAGATATCGATGATATATTTGTAGTTAGAAACGGTGTTGTACAAAAACCAGGTGCAACATCATTTGATGATTACAACATTCCTTCAAGTCCTGGAAATACAATATCCTTTACCAATACTCCAGTTGCCACTGATGACATATGGATTCTTTATACTCACAATGCTACAAGAGTAAATCATAATGCTGTTCTCCCTCAAAATAGTAATACAACCATAATAGCTTGGCCAGCCTCAGAAGTCGCTGATCCACTCGATATTAATGATTATGTAGTTTATGCAGACGGGGTTCCTAAATTTGCTCAAAGAGGTGATTGGGTCTTTCAAACTACAGGCTCTAGTGCGTATAGATCATTATTATTAACACATAGTGACGGTTATGTTCCACAGAGTGTATTTGTTATGAAATATGCTAATACAACTCTAATTAATGACTTGGAAGAATGTCAGGATGGAACTAGAACTACATTTAGAGTTCTTGAAGATAGTGAGGATGCAGTAGATGCTATAATCCAAACTACAGATATATTGGTAGCTAAAAATGGTATTGTACTACAAAAAGATGTTGATTACACAATTTCTGGAACTTCGGATATAACATTCACAACTGCACCATTGCATACTGATGATATTTTATTAATTAGATCTGATGGTATGGTACATAGTACACTTACCAATACTTCTGGAAATACATATACTATTAGTAATTCAGAAACCACAGAAAAATCAAATGTAGTTGTCTTCTCCAATAATGAATTTAAATTTGAAGAACTTGGAGATTTTACCTGGAACAGCAATTCATCTATTACATTAAGTAGTACTCATACAACGGGAAATCTATTTGCAATTAAATTTGATGGATTATTTAAACTACTAGATCCAATTAACAATATCTTCAACGGATCTAATACCAAGTTTAACTTAATGGATGGTCAAAAGTTCTTGACTCCTACTGCAGCAACTTATACTGCTAGTACTGGTAATATGGTTTTGACTATTGCAAACCATGGATTATCTGCTGGTAATGTAGTTAAGATTGCTGCAAATTCATTGAGTTTTACATGTTCAATGGATAATAATTATAGTCTTAAGACTTATCCAAGAACTACCGATCCTGTGTATGGTAATAATATTACAATTAGTTCAGTAACTACAAATACTATTACTCTCCCAATTGGATCTTCCCCACTTGTTAACTACACACCAGGATCCAACACCGAATACAATACAGTTACTGGTGATTTAATATTGGATATTGGAACATCTGGTGCAACTGCTAGATATGTTGGTGAACATATTAAGTTATCAAATGGTGCAATTACATTCACATGTGCATCTGATGGTAACCAAACACAACTATCTCACCCAAGAGCTCTCATCGATTCTCATACCCCAGAAAGTGCATCATATACAGCATCTACTGGAATTGTAACCATAACACTTGATGATCATGGTTTTGTGAATGATGATTGGGTAAAACTAGAAGATAATGCATTGACATTTACATGCACTAAAGATAGTGATGGTAGTAACCACGCATATCCTCGTTCTACTGATCCAATTAGTGGTAAATTTATTCAAATATCAAATGTAACTACTAATACATTTGATATTAATGTCGGTGTATCACCTGCAGGTGAACAATACCAACATACATTTGTTAGTGCTGTAACAGATTCATTAAAGAGAAAACGTGATAGACATGACACTCCATTGGTAATTACTGCAATCAACGCAACTGCTGGGACAATCACTGTTAATGTAGGACCATCTCCAGAAAAAGCGCCACATACATTTGTTAGTGCTTTGTCAAATTCTGTCATTACTGGTGGTAATTATGTTCATACATTTGTTTCTGCTAAACCAAGATCTGTAATTATAGGATCTGCTCAGGAAAACTTTGTTCCAATAGGAACTACAAGTAATGATAATGTTCCACATGAAACTGGAATAATTGTTGTTAAGAATGGAAGTGTACTAGATCCAGGAGTTGATTATACATTAACTGGTGATATTAAGAGTCAGATATTACTCACAACTGCTCCGGTATCTTCTGATGTTATATCTGTTAGGGTAGTTGGTATGTTTGATAAACTTGACACAATTACAAATGGAAGTGGAACTACCTTTAGTATTACTAAGGGATCTACAGCATACTATGCAAATAATGATATTGATCGTCCAGAAAAACTAGAAAATCAAATCACGGTTATAATGGATGGAAACGTACAAAGTCCTTTGTATGATTATATTATCAGACATGATAAAATTATATTTGAAACTAGTGTATCATTTACTAAACTTGTACTACTAGATTTCCGTGGCACACCAAATGATGTTCAAACTTTATCTAGATCATATGAGGTTTCAGTTGGAGATAAATTATATATTGATGGAGAAATTTCTCCTAGAACAATAACAACAATTAAATCTCCAGATGTATTGGTTACTAATAGTTACACTGATACAACTCCATCTGGTTATGTTGGTTCTTCTACACCAAGTAATGGAGTTCTGTCTACAGTTACAACAACTGCGAATGGTTTAAATTACAAAGAACCAGTCATCATGAGAACTGTTGGTACTGGAGTTGGTGCTAAATTCTTAGGAACAACTAACTATAATGATGGTGGTACTGTTACTCCTGGAGAACTCTTATATCCAGGAAGAAACATTCAAAATCCACATGATGTTTATGCAACTGTATATGCATCAGTTTATAAAGAACTACCAATAAGTAAAACAGAAATTAGACGTGCAACTAAACTGGATGCTGATATAAATGCAACCGTGGAAACAGTTGCACTTGATAATGTTTCTGGATTATCTGCAAACACCCCAACTATTACAGTTACTGGTTATAATGGTGGTGGTTCAGAAGCGGTGTTAAGACCTTATATTTCTAATGGAGAAATAAGAAAGGTTGATATTATTAGTGGCGGTGCTAATTATCAAGATAAAGACTTCAGTATTACTTTAACTGGAGGAGGTGGAACTGGATGTGTCTTAAGAGGTACATTAAATTCTAGCGGTACAATAACTGCTGTTGATGTTGTAAATAGTGGTACTGGTTATGATACAAATAGAGTGATTCTATATCATACTTCTGGTGGTGTTGTAACATCAGAAGTAATTGAATATACAGAATTATCTTCTACATCTGGAACTGCAAATCTTCTTGGTTGTACAAGAGGTGCATCGGGTACTACTGCAGTTTCTCATAGTGCCCAAATTGAGTCTCCGGACAATGCATCGACATATACTCTCGTATATTTCGACAATTTTCTTTAATAAATAAAAGTATAAAATAAAAAAGCGGAAGAATAATGCCTTCACTAGTCACTGACAACTTCAGGGTTTTTGCTGCAGAACAGTTTATCGAATCACTTGAAGAACCATATGATAGCAGTAATAATGCGGAAGCAGATTCTTCCGCTGCAGCTCAATCATATAGGAGTAAGATCTATTTGTTTATAGGTAGATCACAAAATTGGACTCTGGAAAGATATTCAGGGCAGTCGGCAGTAACTGAGTTTGCTCCTCCAGATGTATATGACTCATTTAATGACTCTAATGAAGTTTATGATGATATGATTGCTGTTAAGAGGATTAACAGTACTGATGTTTCTAAAGTTATTAAAAGACTTACCTGGAAAACTGGTGTTAAGTATGATATGTATGAAAATGACTATACATCCACAAATTTGTCGTTGAATGGTCATTCAAATTTATATGATTCTCAATCATATGCTGTAAACAGTAACTTCCAGGTTTATAAGTGCATTTACAATGGAATTAGTCCTACTTATCCACAAGGTAGAGCATCTACAGTAGAACCATCTGGTACTGCAACTTCTATCATTGAAAGTAATGCAGATGGTTATAGGTGGAAGTACATGTACACTATCAATATTTCTGATTATATCAGATTTGTTTCTAGTGATTTTATGCCAGTTAGAGTTGACTCCACTGTTGCGGCCGCTGCTGTTGATGGTGCTGTAGAACAGTTAATTATTGATAATAGAGGAACTGGTAATACAGCAAATGCTATATACTACTGTCCTATTATTGGTGATGGAACCACTGATGCAATTGCAAAAATTGTAATCAATGCTGCCGGTGGTATTGATACTATTGAATCGGAAAGAGTTGGTGCAGGATATACAAGAGCAAAAGTCATATTGACTGAAGCGTATACTACATTAGCTAATGCACTTTCTAGATCTGGAAGTAGTGTTTCACTTTCTGGAACAGTAAGTACAGTTATTTCACCTCCTGGTGGTCATGGTTCAAATCCTCCAATGGAACTTGGTGGATATAGAGTTATGATTAATAAGAGTTTAGAGTTCTTAGATGGAGATGGTGATATCCCAGTAAATTCTCAATTTAGGAGATTTGGATTGATATCAGATCCGAAAAATGTTTCCAATACAGATTTAGTTTCGGACACAGCAACTGCTTGTTTTGCTATGAAATTTCCTGCTGTAACTAATGTCAATTTTGATATTGGTGAAGTTATTACTCAAACAACAACTGGTGCAAAAGGAAGAGTTATTCATTGGGACTCAATTACTAAGGTATTGAGATATTACCAGAATGAACATATTGACGAAACTCAAAGTGGTCAAAATCAATATAAGTTGGTTCCTTTCAGTGGATCAAATATTGTAACTGGTGGTACTAGTGGTATTACTGCTACGCCAGATACCGCTGCATCTGGAACTGGATCATTTTTTGGTGTTGCATTTACTACTGGATATGCACAACCAGAAATTAAGAAAAATAGTGGAAACATTATTTACGTTGAAAACAGAAAAGCAGTAAACAGATCTACCGACCAAACTGAAGATATCAAATTAGTCGTAGAATTCTAAAATAAATAGCAAAA
>Ga0181411_1000406_pt1 | contig 15437 bp, 18 predicted proteins | sample 34SPOviralmetaG_FD_130114 | JGI IMG/M metagenome (GOLD analysis project Ga0181411, IMG submission 130114) | Marine viral communities from the oligotrophic San Pedro Time Series (SPOT) site, San Pedro Channel, CA, USA - 34 SPOT_SRF_2012-07-09 | ecosystem: Environmental > Aquatic > Marine > Strait...
ACTTCCATGGGCAAAGGTATGGTCACATGCTTTTCAAGGTCCCGGAGGTTGGTACATTGAGAACAGTCTCACCACACTAGGTCAGAAAGATCCAGTGTCGGAGTACAACAGACTACTATGGAATAGTGGTAGTGATGATGATAAAGATCAAGCAAGAAAGCAGAAGAGAAAACTCTCATATATTTCTAACATATATGTCGTAAAGGATCCTACTAACCCACAGAATGAAGGTAAAGTATTCTTATACAAGTTCGGTAAAAAGATCTTTGATAAGATAACTGCAGCAATGCAACCTGAGTTTGAAGATGAGGAAGCAATCGATCCATTTGATTTCTGGCAAGGTGCTAACTTCAAGTTGAAGGCAAAAAACGTTGCCGGATATAGAAACTACGATTCAAGTGAGTTCACAAAAACTGAAGCATTATTGGATGACGATGATGCATTAGAAACCGTATGGAAAGACCAATTTTCATTGGAAGAATTCACAAAGGCAGATCAATTCAAGTCCTATCAGGATTTGGAGAAAAGAATGAATGCTGTATTGAATCCATCGACTACAAGAAAGTCACTCGACCCTGAAACTTTTGATGAGCAAGAGCAAGTTACCCTCAAGTCTCGTGATCAAATCAAGGAAGAGGCAAGTGTTCTAAGAGAACCAGTCGCTGTGGCAGCAGATGACAACGATGATGCACTCTCATACTTTCAGAGACTAGCAGAAGAGTAAAACCAAAATCGACTTTTAGTTCCAAAAATACCGGAAAAAAAACTCCGGTATTTTTTTGCCTTAAGGTTTTTTATCTAGGTGACAGTATTCTAAGATTGTCACCTTTTTTAGTGCGATCATCAATATATTGCGAACTATTGGTATATGTCATGATTTCCCTCATATCGGTAAATACGATATCTAAGAAATTTGGTTTTAGAGTGTATATTTTTCTTTTTTCATCATTTTTGGCAATTTCGTACTGATAGTGAGAAACTGAAGTTACGATATCAGACCCAGATAACTCTTTTGGTTGACCATCGAGATCACTATAACGAAACTTGAAAGATGCATCTACATGCAATCCTTTTTCTAAAAGTAACATACTAGGATGAGTTCTAATTTCCTTTGTCTCATAATGATGAATCTCTTGTAGTTGTTCTGTAGAGTATTTGTTATCAAGATATCTTTCAAGGTCGTATTGTGACATTGGCCACTCATCTCTTACATTAATGATGTTATTAGAAAGGAGAACAATCCAATCCAACTCTGAATCCCCATACAATTTCTGAGCAACATTATCAGGTCTATCATCACCTGTTATGGTGTAATAACCAAAGACAGTTGCAGTATCAAAGAAATCATCACGTATTTTTGCACGTTTGAATAAATTCTTAGATTTGGAAAAATCAGAAGAAGAATTTCTACCATCTGAGAATGATGGTAGTAAAATGTCGGGAAACTCGTCGAAATATGCCATTAGAAACCTGTATCCTCCGTAGTGATTGGTTGCATTCCACCATCACCCATACCATCATATATGTCATTGAATGTGCTTTTATCTACAAAATCGGCAGCAGTCATGACTTCATCCTTACCGAGGTAATCGTCTTGGAATATTGGTGTCAATTCTGTAAAATTCATGGTCATTACAGTTCTTACGGGAGATGAACCTGCTGCTGAATCTTCGTAAGATTGATAAACATTATCTGGTGCATAGTTTACCTCACATTGTGTTAGTGCACAAATTTTATGCATGGGTAGACCTTTGATTCTGGTTTTTTCTTGAGTGCGATACCTGAGTCTGAATACATTTGGAGATCCTAAAAATACTAGATTATCTGAATTTCTAACAGGTGACATACCCATCTTGAAGAATTTTTGTATTCTTCTCATAATAGAAGCATCTAATTCATCATTTGGAGCAAATTGGAATGAAAATGTGAAATTTCTCAATTTTGGACCATTGAACAATAATTCTAAATTGGGGTTGATCGCAGCACCTGTTCCTCTTGTAAGAGCAGCATTTCCATCAACATTTAACCCTGCTCTTCCGAGTGCGAATTGTGCTAGGAATGAAGATAATGCTAAGTTTGCAGGTTCTCCTGCTCCAAGTGCACCATCTTTTACACTTCCTAATAATTGAGAAACATCTTTACCCAGTTCTCCTATACCTCCGGTTATATCATTATTTCCTATAGCTTTTGTGATTCCACCAAATGCAGAGAAAAACGCTGCTGCTTGAACAGAATTTAGTTTACTATCACCCCATGAAACACCATTAGAGAAAGTAAGGTTATTAGGAATTGGCATTTTTGTTATGCCAACAAATTTTTTGATATTGCTATTTCTCCTCAAACCATTTAGGTATGATAATGTGGTTTGCTTTGATTTCGGATCTAAAAATATTGATTGAGGAGCTTGATATTGGAATTGTTCAATCACAATGTGATCTTGACCTGCAACTCCCGGTGCACCATATACTGCATCATGAGGATATTTCAATGAAACGATTCCACCCTCTACACCACCAAATGCTGTTGGAAATTCATTTGGTGCTTCATCAAATGTCTTAACTATATTTTCTACATCACCAATACCTATAGGATCAGTTGAGAGATTGCCATCTTCATTTTTAAATCCATCAACTTGATTGGATAAGTAAGTTCTTGCATCTTTTATATCATCTTTGGTTGTAGCAACACCAACTGACGCTCCAAAATCTTTATCATCTGCAGTGAGATTGTTTATCATTCCACCCTCTATTATTTCGGAATATTCAATATTACTGTCAACTAACAATTTATAATTATTTGCCAAAAACTCATTATCATTGTCTGCATTGTCTCTAAGTCTTTTTTCAACTTCATCATGGGGAATTTTATGAAAATCTGCCCATTTTTTCAAAGACATCAACTGTAGTTTTAATGAATTTACAGTATTAGGATGAGCTAGTATAGCATCAAAATAAGGTTGATCACTTCCTCTATGGTCTTGATATACTCCCGCACTCATAAATTCTCCGGCACCAATCAAATTCAGTGGACTTCGACTTAATTTTGTGTTTTTGAAACCATAATCTCCGTCAATTCTACCAAAATTCTCACTTTCCCAGTCTAAATCTATAAAACCATCATAACCCTCTGCCAGTTCTCCTCCTTGTATATCGTTACCACTACCATCTACATAACCGGGTATATTAGGGAATGTTACATTCATACCATCTATATGTCCAATTTCCCCGTCATGGACTGGATCTTCCCTATGAATAAAAGTTGTAAAATGTCCTGTAGGTCTGCATTGTGATAAAGGACCACCTATCGCTTCTGCAAGCGGAGAGGCATTAGATATATCGGTTCCCGGATTCAGATCTTCGCACTTACTTGACATTATTGATACCTCGCTATATTTACAGGCATTTCAATACCACCTAAAACTCTTACGAATTCTGATAGTGATAAACTAAATGCTTTTTCCCAATCTGACATAGGAACTTCTGAAAAATTTGATCTTACGTAACCGTAGAGATATTTATGGTATCCTGCGATGACTGTTGGATCATTATTATCATCAAGATATCTCATAATTGCCATTCTGTTTGCTGGTTTTGTGTAATGAAGGTTTATACCGTAAAAAGCACCTGATTCTGCTGCCAGAACATAGCATAAAGGGTGCTTATCATAGAAAGGGAGTGTTTCTTTATACTTTGCAGAGTATCTGAACAATAAAAGTTTGCCCGGGCTGACCGTTGATGGTTGAGTGTTGAGTAGACTAGATGCCAAGTTCTTTCTCCGTGATTATTTGAAAATTCCATTTACGATCTTTGCAGAATGACTTTGCTGCCTCCCATTTTGCTTGATTTTTAGCAAATTCATATACCTCTGCTATATACCTTTTAGTTCTTCTCTTTTGTATGGTAGGACCTTTGACCTGTTTTTCTGGTTTCACCTCGATGAGTCTTTCCTCTATTTTACCAGTAGAACTCTTCATTTTGACATAAAAGTCTGGAAAATATCTATGATAACGATTGTCAATAGGTGATTTGTATGGTATAGTCACCTCTTCACTAGACCACTTCAATATATTTACATTACCATCACACCAACGCATAAATTTCAGTTCCCATAAAGAGCGATATATCACTTTTGTGGGATCACCTTTATACTTATTAGGGTTGGAAGGTCGAAACTTCCCCTTATATGACATACATAGTATATACTGTCCATCTATTTAGATGCCAAATTCAAGAGTTTTTTCAAAAGATAGATTTTATTTAAGAACTGAGGAACTACTAAACCTCGGTGGGTTCGATAATGCTGTTCCTGCATTCAATAATGTATATGATGTTTATATCAATTTCAATACTCAAGGTGGTAACCCAAATCTCATGCAGTTCCTGAAACAGCATGTATTGATACCTGCTAATAATGTAATGAATGAACCCGGAGATAATCTAGCACTATTTTGTTCTGAAGCGGTTTTACCCGGATCATCACTACAAACTGCTTCTGTAAATGGTTTGAGACAAGGAGTCACTCAAAATTATGCTGTTTATAGAAGATATCCCGATTTCAACCTTACCTTTTATTCTCAAAAGGACTATTTCACACAAGAAATATTTAATGGGTGGTTAGAATATATTTCACCCACTCAAATTGAAGATCGTAATCATGGGTCAATTGATAGACAAAGATCGAGAGATAATGCTTTCAAGAAATTAAAGTATCCTAGATCATATAAGTGTGAAATGGAGATCACAGCATTCAGTTCAGATTTCTTGATGCCTGAGTCCAGAGATAAGGAACAATCTCGTGTTGATAAGAGAACTCCGAATTATATCACTTATTACATGAAAAACTGCTTCCCATCTAACATTATCGCTGCTCCATTAGCATATGGTAATGCTGAATTGGTCAAAACTACAGTTTCATTCAAGTATGATTACTTTACTATTAATAGGGGTGCTAGAATAGATGATGGAGATCGTAGTCTCAGAGAAAAGGCACGTAAATTAATAAGTCCGTTTATGCTTGCTATATAATATACTGAATTAGTAAATTATGCCATTACCAAAGGTTTCAACACCGGTATTTGAACTAGATCTCATATCGTCCAACAAAAAAATAAAATTTAGACCTTTCCTTGTAAAAGAAGAAAAATCACTTCTTATGGCACTAGAAAGTGGTGAAGAAAAGACTATTATTAACACTCTAAAGAGTGTATTGAAGTCATGCTTATTGACTCGTGGGATAAAAATTGAAGACTTACCTAGTTTTGATCTGGAATTCTTATTTTTAAACATTAGAGGAAAGTCTGTTGGAGAATCTGTAGAATTGATGATTACCTGTCAAGATGATGGAGTTACTCAAGTTCCTCTTTCATTACAGATGTCAGATATAAAATTGGTCATTCCAGATGATCACAGTGACACCATTGATTTGGGTGATGATCTACGTATAAAATTGAAATACCCATCATTCTCACAATTTGCTGAAAATAACTTTTTAGCATCAAAAGTTAAAGAGAATGAATTGATTAATAAAGCATTTGATAGTGTTTGTGATTGTATAGATCAAATTTATAATAGTGACGAAGCATGGTCTGCATCAGATTGCACAAAGAAAGAGTTATTGGATTTTATAGGGCAATTGAGTTCTAATCAATTTCAATTAATTGAAAATTTCTTTACCACTATGCCAAAATTAGTATATAAAACTACAGTGAATAATCCCAAAACTAAAAAAGATAATGAAGTTGCAATTGAGGGTTTATCAAATTTTTTCGCATAATGATGTATCATGATTCTCTAGAGAATTATATGCAAAACAACTTTTCATTATTACAACATCACAATTGGAGTTTGAGTGATATAGAGAGCATGATACCGTGGGAGAAGCAAACTTATCTAAAGATGCTTCAAAACTTCATAGAAAAACGAAACTTAGAATACGAACAGGCAAAAAATGGTTGATCAACCAAATTCAAGAATGATCATGACGGGAGGTATGATGCTCCCAGAGGAGATGGTGCGTTCAAATACACCTATGATTCCTACTAGGCAGCAGGAGAATCAACTAATATCTAAATCAGAAGGAGTACAACCTTTATCACGAAGGATGTCTGCAGCATATGATAGAATGAAAAGTAATGAGAATACAAGTAATAAGATAACAAGTAAAGATACTGTCGCAATAGGTAAGTTAGTATTAGAAATAGAGCAGGTAAAAAATAACTTGAACTCTATAACAACTGAATTCAGAAATGCTAATAGGAAAAAGGCTGAATTGGATGCAGAGGAGAATGAAATACTAGAAGAAGAAACTGATAGACTTACTGCATTGGGAGCAAGTTTTAGAAAATTTAGACGTACATTAGGTACAATTGCTGCTGCATTATCTGGAAAAGCATTCCTTGAAGGTGATGCACAGGGGGGAATACAAAATGCCGGTATTGCAATAACAGCGTTCTTGCCAGAAATTATAAAAGTTGTCAGCACAGTTGTGTTAGGAAGAATGATGTTGGGTGGTAGAGGTATGGGTGCTGCAAGAGGTGTAGCATCAGGTGGTGGTAGAGGTAGTTTATTACCATTACTGTTGGGAGGAGGTGGACTTCTTGCTGCAGGCACTGCATTAGGATCAAGAGGTGGTGGAGATCAAAGAAGATTAGAGTTGACAAAAAGGCAAGCAATACCTCAATTACTTTCTAGAAATGATGTTAGAAGATTTAGATCATCTACTACAAGATTTGATAATATACTAACAGGGTTGTCAGGCAATAGTAGTATGGCGTTTAGTCCAAACTCTGCACTTGAAGTGGGCGAGGATATAAAAGAACCTAAAGGATTCATGGAAACTGCAAAAGATGTAGGTGGTGGAATTGTTGATTTCTTCAAAGGAGATGACACAACAGAAACAGATGAAGATGATTCTGATAATGTTGATGGAATCGAACCTACAAAAGGACTTTTTAACTATTCATTGAGTGACTTTGAAAACGATATAAAATCTGACTTTATAGATATTTTTGGAAAAGAACCTCTGAGTATTTTTGGTATTGGTGGTGAGGGAGAAAGTCAAAGTAATGTATTTAAAATTGGATCAGAAGATAAACAAATTTCAAACAATTCAATTGATACACCTAGTTCAAGTAATGTGTATGTAAAACCAACTTTTAATGATAATAGTAAGATATCTTACATTCTTGAGTATGGAGGAGGGGCAGTTGTATGAACATAACAACACTACTTAATAGAAAACCCTCATTATTAGTTTCTGCTACGAAACTAACTTCTTTGGTTCTAAGTAATAATAGACAAGAAATTCAAACAAAATCTCTTTTATTGAGGAAAAGAAAAGAGATATCTAAGCAAAGAATTAGGACTTTTGCAGGACTTCAGGCAGATGCAAATCGTGGAGATATTGCAAACAACGCTCTTTTAGGTGGTGGTCTTGCTGCCGGAGGTGGTTTGTCACTTCTTAGAGGTAAACAAATCAGGAAACCTATCAAACCGGGAAAACTAAGTGGTCTTGGTAGACTAAGCAAAGGTAGTGTTATTGCTAACACACTCTTTGCAGGACTTGATTTTGGAAATAGAAAATCAGCAGGACAAACCAATCTGCAAGCAGGACTGGGTGCAGGTGGTGGAGCAGTAGGTGGTATAGCAGGTGCTGCGATAGGACAGTCACTTATACCAATACCTGTGTTGGGTGCTCTTATAGGTGGATTTGTAGGATCAACTATTGGATCTTCAGTCGCTGATCGTGCTTCAGGAGTTACTGGCAGTGACTTTAGAAGATTGCAATTTGAAAGGGAATCTATCAGACTATCAGGTAGAACAGAATTTACTGATGGGTTGGATAGATTTGATAGTGCATTAGGTAAATTTAGAAAATACGATGATGATCTTAAAGGATTCATCTTACGAGCAACTGGAAATGATAATCAAGATCGTGCCTTTTCCCCTATAATTCCTAGACGAGGTGGTGGTGCTACTCAGGCACAGATAGATTCAGCATATCAAAAGGGTATAGGAGTTGGTATTGGAGGTCTTGCTACAGCAGTTATAGGCACAGTTGTAGCAATCAAGGCAGGTGGTTTCCTACTAGGTGGTGCTGCTCTTGCTAAGTTGAGAGCACTTCTTGGTTTGGTTGTGAAGAATAAAGGTAAAATAGATGTAAAGGTTCTTGGGGGAGGGTCTCTTAACAAAATTATTAAAAAAATCCAACCGAAGGTAACAAGATCTAAAACAAAACCCTTTTCTAAAAGAAAAATTCTCAGAGGTCAGGATAAAGTCACATCTTCTGATAAGTTAGATGTGAAAAAAATCACATCTCCAAAGGAAAATGAAATTCAAAAAACTTTGGAAATAATTAAGAAATTCAATAATAAATTGAATAAAACTAATAGTGGTAAACCGAGAACAATACAGAAAAACTTATTCAGAAGTAATAAAAATGTTGAAAAAATCAAAGAGCAATTTAATGTAAAGGATATAAAATCAAATGTGACACAAAAACAAATACAGGAACTTATCGAAAAAGGAAAAGAAGGTTTATCACCAGATAGTCCTCTATACAAATTATTGAAAATTAATAAAGATAATCTAAAATCTGATAATACAATCATCAAAGAGGGTGATAATTATTTTGCTAATAGCATATCAGGTAGCACCACTATAGTTGGAGGTGAACCAGATCCTTACTTGGCATCTCTAAATACTATCAAGGCGTATAGTGAGTTGACAGCATAATGGCGACTTTTGCAAGAGGGTCAACAATAGAGAAGATTATTGTCAGAGATCCTGATGATACCAAAGATCAGGACTTGACTCTGCAGGTTGGTCCTATGGCATTTTATGAGGATATAATTGATGCATCATTTCATGTAGAGATTTTGATTGCTGATGTTTTTGGGTGGTTAGAGAGTTTTCCTATAAGAAGTGGGTCAAAGGTTTATCTTCGTATCAAAACTCCCACTGGTGTGATAGATTTTGAGAGAGAACCATTATACATCAGTAATATCAAAACAGCAGGGTCTACAAGTAAGAAAGAAGTTTTTGTAATGCAACTTGAATCTAAAGCAGCATTCACCAATCATTTGAGAAGACTGTATAGAAAATACAATGCCCCCACTAATGAAGTTGTAAAAGATATATTGACAAATGATTTAGAGGTTCCAGATACCAGAATATTGGAAGTAGAAGAACCCAGTAATAAAATAGAATTTTTGGGTGTTTACAAGAGACCATTACAAACATGTGTGGGGTTAGCAGTCAAATCGATACCTAAGAATCATACTAAGAAAGAAATTACTAGCGGTGGATCAGGAATGTTTTTCTGGGAAACTATCAAAGGGTTTAGATTCCAGAGTCCAGATCAAATATTTAAAAAAGCATTAGACGATAAGGAAAATATAATCCAATATGAGAAAGTTGCCACTTTCGATGCTCTTGATCCTAGAAATAATTTTAATATAACAAATGAACCTTCATGGACTAATAATCACAATTTATTTGAGAAACTCTCGATGGGACAATATAATTCTCGTTTTGGATTATTTGAATCGTCTGCTAGGAAACATATAGTAATCGAAAGAGATAGTGCAGCAATACACGATTATAATGCTGATGATGATGGAGATATATTATCAAATTCTGAATATTTTCAACCGAAGGAATTCAGTACAATGCCTTCAAGACATATGTTATTGGTAAAGGATGATCGATTGTTTGATAATTCTGACGAACAGGATGATAGTAGCAAAACTTCTATGGAACATATAGAATATGAAGCGAGGAGACAATCACGCTATTCTGCACTATTTTCTCAAACATTAGAGGTAACAGTACCCCTAAACATACAACTACATGCAGGATCTGTTGTAAACCTTAGATTTCCTCGAATAAATATAGATAAACCCAGTGGTGGTGATAATAATCCTGCTTCTGGATTCTATATGATTAAAACACTGTCTCACAAATTTGGATCCCAAGGTGATTTCACCGGTATGCAATTAGTTAGAGACGCTTACACAAAACTATCATGAAAAGTATAGAAGATCACATAGCACACGATGAGGAGGTCATTGCTGACCCAACCGCAAGTCCTGCTGCTAGAAGGCATGCAAAGGAAGAATTGCATGAACTACAAGAATATGTCGGACATCACAAAGATGAGATTAAAGCAGGAGATCACCACGATCCCACTGCATTAGAACTATTCTGTGATATGCATCCTGACGAACCAGAATGTTTAGTATACGACGATTAAATGGCAATTGAATCCCGTCTAAATTCAATAAACTTTGCCGGTTCTGATGGATTTCCTTACTTCAGAGGACAGGTCACGACTGCTTCTGCATGGCGTCAGCACTCAGAAAAGTACGGGTACAGAGTCAAGGTAAGAATCTATGGAGTTCACCCTCCACGTAGTGTCGTGCCTGACAAAGACTTGCCATGGGCACAGGTTATAGTACCTACAGTTTTTGGTTCTGGTAAAGCAAATGCAGGTGTATCTTTAGGATTGCAAGGTGGAGAGACTGTTATAGGTTTCTTTGCTGACAACGATAAGCAACAACCAGTCATTCTTGGATGCTATCAATCTGATGTAGAACATGAAAATGTGTTGGCATATCCTACAGATGCCGATGGTAGTAGTGAATTCTATGAGGTTGAAGCGAACCCTTTCCTAGTATGGGGAGAGGGTAACATGCCCGTCAACCATAATGATCCCAAGAAATTCAATGGGGTGATGAAGAGGAATAACAAAACCTCTAATAATAAGAATACTAAACAATTCATCATTGATAATGAGAACCTCATAGCCAAGAAAGCACAAAAGTGTAAGGGTGGTAAGGGATTCATGAATGAACTCTCACGATCACTTGCATCTTTCATAGAAGTAACATCAAAACTAGATAAGTTTCAAGATACTTACATAGATCCTGTGATGGATGAGATACGAGATGTTCAAAAACTCGTAGGCGATACAGCAGCACTCATAGCTGGAGCATATGCTCAAGTTATTAGACTTGCAAGAAAGTTTCTGTTTGATAAGATCTATAAGTTGGTTGAGCAACTTATGGGTTTCTTACAACTCGATAGTTTATTGAAAGACATTGCTGTCAAGAAAGCGGTGGATTCAATCTATTGTCTAATAGAAAAAATTATCAAGAGTCTACAAAATGTCATAAAAGATTTCTTGATAGGATTAATAGGTAAACTTGTACAAGCACCACTTTGTGCAGCAGAGCAGTTTTTAGGTGGGTTGAATAGCAGAATGTTTAATGAGATTGAGTCTGCGATTGGGGATGCAATGAGCACATTGTCTGGAATATTAGGTCCTATTGGAAATTTTATGGGATTTATTGAAAAAGCAATGGGTTATGTTCAGATAGGTTTGAAGTTATTATCATGTGAAGATACAGAATGTCCTCCAGAACCATATGATTGGGCATTGAACTTCGGTCCAACAAAACAACAAAAACTTGACTTCAAGAAAACTATTGATATCTCATCAAAATTCAATGTTGCAGGAATTGGTAAGTCAGTATCAGATGGAATTGATAAGTTCTTTGGTTTAGATGCTGATGATCTTGAAAATGCGGATTACGTTGCAGATATTCTTGGTCCTTGTCCTATCAATAACAAAGTATGTGGTCCACCTAAGATTGAAATATTCGGTGGTGGAGGAATAGGGGCAGCAGCAAATGCTGTAATTAATGAGTTGGGAGAAATAGTGGGTGTTAATATGCAGTCATTAGGTGTGGGTTATACTGAAAAACCTTTTGTTAGTATAATTGATAATTGTGATGGTAGAGGAGCAGAAGGTGAGGCAATTATTAATAATGGTCAAGTCATCAATATTATAATAAGAAGAGGTGGTGGAGGATATCAAGTTCCAGAAAATGTTTCTGATAGTGAAGGTATAGATGTTGTAGGTGAGATTGAAGGTATAGAGATCATAAGAACTGGTAGAGATTATCAACCCGGAGATATTATAACAAGTAGATGTGGTTCACTTGAACCAATCTTAGATGACACTGGTAGAATCGTTGGTGCTAACGTAGTCAGTGCTGAAGTTGGATGTAAAGTCATTCCAAAACTCTCAATAAATAGCGATACTGGATATGGAGCACTTTTGAGACCTATTATGAGATACAAGAAAGTGGAGGATTATGATTCAACAATTCCTGCTGATGGCACTATGAGAATTGTTGACTGTGTGAGTTCGTATTAATGGCAGAGACAAGAACATCCCCACCTATGATTATAAACACACCTGAAGATGGTTTTCTTCGGGTTGGTTTGACGACTGAATCTACTGCAGTTCGTCCCGATCAGGTTCAGTTAGCAGGTGGATGTGGAGCAAGTCTTAGGATTTTTGATGATGGGGGATGGGAACTAAGATCCGTAAATAAAAAAGCAAAGGAGAATAAGAAAGGTTGCAATCTCATAGCAAGAGGAGAAGGTGGTCTACATATATTTTCAGATGGTGATGTTAATATATCTGCAGGTGGCGATTTCAATGTCTCTGCAAAAAATATTACAATGGAAACCACAGCAGATGATGGTGACTTTACTGTTTTCTGTAAAAGAGATATAATGCTAGATGCAGACAATAACTTCAAGGCATTTGGAACAAAATGCGTTATTACAGCAGCAGACACAATGATCACACATTCTAAAGGTTGGAACTTAATAGTGGGTAATCCAGTTTATGTCTATGAAAAGAAATCTAAACTTATACCAACCAGTACAGGTGATATCGTCAATAGCATACTTGATCAATTCATGTTAGGTGTATGATATTTTTCTCGATTATATTATCATTCTTTGCTAATCATTTACCAGTGATGTATGTACAAGTACCGCAGTGGGCAGATGACTGGGCAGTTTGTGCTGTAGATGTACCTGATGCTAAGTGTCATTGGTATGTCATGTCACCTGACAATACATTCGGTGAAGGTTTTGATTGGGAAGAAGCACCATGGTTCGATGCTAATGGACTAAATGATATAGCACCAATGCAAGAAAAAACAGTCGTGCAAAAACTACAGGAAAAATAATGGAATCACCAGAGGTATCAACAGGTAAACTCTATATCGGTCCATCCATACCGATAAAACTTGATTTATCAGCATTCACACTAAATTCTAAACTTCCTTTCAATGGAACGTTAGCATGTGTCGGTCCTGCATTTTTTGGTGCAGTTCCACCAACAGGTTTTGCAAGAGCAATGTGTCAAATGGGTCCGGGGATCCCACCATTTATATCGGCAGTTCCGGGTCTGACACTAGAAGTTACGGGTGGCACACACCTAATGGGATATCTGAATGCCTTTGGTCTGAACTCGATGATTGGTGTGACCAATAATATTGGAGTTCATAATGGTATAGGACTCAAGAATATGCTTGGGTTCCATAATAGAGTAGGAAAACAGACAGCAGTTGGTGGAGAAACATCAGCAGAACCGAAAAAGTTCTGTGCAGCACCGGTAATGACACTTACTTCAATATCTGGAAAATTGGCGGGTAGTTGGAACTATAATGGCACACCACTATCTCTCCTGCATGCTCACTCAGATAGAAATCTAAAGAAGAATATACAACCTATACTATCACCTCTGTCTAAAGTTCTACAACTTCAGGGTGTGACATTTGAATGGGATCACCCTAAGTTAGAAAAGAATAGACCGGGAAGAAATATGGGATTGATTGCCCAAGACACTGAAAAAGTAGTTCCAGAAGTCGTGATAAATACGACTATAACTACTGATGGCAAACAAACAGAATGTAAAGGCATCATGTACGAAAACCTTACAGGTCTCTTAGTTGAGGCAATTAAGGAACAAAACAAGCGAATTGAACATCTAGAACAATGCATTGCTACACTACAAGCGGAAAAGTCCACATCGACGGAATTATAGAATTACCGGCAGATTGGCAAGGTAAAATCAAACCAGAAACAATTGCAGTACAATTGACTGCCATAGGGACAGCTCAGGAACTGTTTGTAAAAGAAATACAGTGGGGAATGAAAGTTATAATAAGAAACGGTGGAGGTGGTTCATTGAATGCCTATTATACTGTAACTGCAGAACCAATCAAGGTTGAAGAGGCACCGGAACCATTAAAGTTGGTTGCATGATGAATGAATATAATAACATGTCCTGTATGTGGGCATAAATGCAATGGCAGAATCGAATTTGGTTCTCATATAAGGCGTTGTCAAGCAGTAAACGGAGATAGAAATTTTAAGTTTACTCGAAGGAAAAATTCAAAAAAGAAAAAGAAAAAATAATTACTCTGGATTTTTAATTTCCATATCCATCAATCCCTTCACTTCAGATGGCGTCTCTGTGTATTCAGGTGCAAATTGTTTTCTTTCTTCTTCATCCCATTTCTCTTTAATTTCTTTAGCTTGAATATCAACAGTTTTCATTGTATTTTCAATCTTAATATCAATCCATTTTTGTTTTAACCATTCAATAAAACCTAATGCAAGATGTTGTATGAATGGGTTTTTGAATTTTTTCTTCACCCATCTTTCTGCCTTTGCATACCAAGGATCTACACCTTTACCAAATTGTTTTTCAAATTCTATTTTCATTCTCTTATAAACTGAGCAATATCGGGGTTTTGTAGTGTCTGCACTATTAAATTTGCACTGGTAATATCTGCATCTAATTCAACTTGGGTCTTATGATATCCATATCTTTGCAACTGATATTCTGATCGTGCTGTTTTCAATTCATTTATAGGTGTGGTAACAGCGTCTCGTGTTGCTTGTGCTGCTGTTATTTCATTGTTCTTTGCAGTGATACTACTTCCATAAGATGTGCATACTAATCCTGTACCTGTCAAAGCAAAAAATGTTCCTATGCTCACAGTCGTTATAGCAGTATGAGTTGCAAGTCCAACATTTGATGTTGTCATTGCAAAATTACTTTCGTTGAACGGATCATCACCTGAATAAGATGTGCTCGTATAATCGTAATCAAATAGTGTAACTACATCTCTTCTTACATCCACAACTGCTGTGGCATCAGATACATAAGTCGAACATCCTACTTGTTCAGCACCTGTATATAAATTGAATAATTCTGTCTGTGCATCACTAACTGGTGTATTGAGTGTCAATATACGATCATCTAGTCCTTGTGTGATAGGATCAAATCTGTTTATAACCTCATCTAGGTTTTCTATTCTAGCAAGAATATTATCTTCTGAATCTTTTAATTCAAAACCTTTTTGACATTCATCCACTTCAATTTTATCTTTTGCAGCTTTCTTTGCCTTCTCTTGAAAGGTCACTATTAGTTTTTCAGTATTAGGACCAGATGCCATAGTATAAATAGGTTGAAGGAGATAGTGTCAGTATTTATAGGTATGCCGTTAAGCAGACTCGAAAATTTTCTCAAGAATGTCACTGGAAACGTAATTTACGTCAATCCAG
>Ga0181411_1000407_pt1 | contig 15436 bp, 18 predicted proteins | sample 34SPOviralmetaG_FD_130114 | JGI IMG/M metagenome (GOLD analysis project Ga0181411, IMG submission 130114) | Marine viral communities from the oligotrophic San Pedro Time Series (SPOT) site, San Pedro Channel, CA, USA - 34 SPOT_SRF_2012-07-09 | ecosystem: Environmental > Aquatic > Marine > Strait...
ACACGAGAATAATGTTTTTAACATTCAGAAGGAAAAATGAAATTAACGGAAGAATTATTGTTATTTTACAAATCAGGATTAAAAACGGTCGTCGAGTAATTAGGCTTTGAGAAAATAAATACAAGGGAAACTAGGACGCGCGGGATCGAACCCGCGGACACTGGGTGACGGAATTGGATTGTAAAATCTTATCTAAACTATCTATTTTAAGAGCGAGTTCATTTATTATAGATTGTCGACCGCGAGCAGTTTCAAGAATATTTCCAATTAAAATATTAGTCCCATACGAGTCGTCGTTCCTCGTAATTGAATTTTCACTCATTTATTGATATATAATATTTTTATAATTTTAGTTAACCTTAAATATTAAGGATCGATATTGCAGAAAAAAAATAAACTTAGGTAAACTTTACAATTTAAACTTGAACAAAATATTATGAATCTCTACGTCTTCGCAGTCGCGGCGATGTCATACTCGGTATTCGTCGGTAAACCCGGTCCCGATAAAAATAAATACATTCCTTACAATAGTGCCCTCAGCGGAGGAGGGGCGCATGGTTATTATAATAAATTTCCAAAATTTGAATATATTAATCGTTTGCCAATCGGTGTTTATGGAAAAGTTGTACCAGTTAAGACGAAGCCAAAAAATAAACCGAAAAACAAAGACTCCATCTGAGTTTTACGAATGTTTAAAATAAAAGGTCCTTCGGGGTGTAAAGCGGGTGGTGAGAAAATGCCTAAATATATTCAAGTAACACGCGAAAAGGATTATAGTAATACATCCCTCGACGAAGAACATGAAAATTATATAAAAACGGTCATCAAAGAAAAAGATACACTTATCAAGGTTTTGGAAAACGACAAGGCTCTTTCAAATATGCTTTATGATATGATTAAAAACATCGTCGCTACAACTCCTTGAATAATAAAATACTAAAATACCAAAATTGCAAAAATAAATAAATATTAGAATCCTTTGGGATTAAATATTGAAGTAAGAATGATCGATCTCTAACAGTCCTCCTATATAAATTTATATCCCGGGTTGGTTCTCTTAGCCATGAAGTCTCTGAGAGTCAACGTCTGGACGAAGCGGGTGTCAGAGAGAAGACGAGAACGTATGGAAATACTTGGGCGGGCGGTCTATCACCGCTCGGACTCTAGCCCGGTCAATGCATTAAGCAGCAACGCTTCTTTTATAAAAGCGTGAGTTCAGAAGACAGTGTCTTACTGAGCGCTTAATGACGCTCTCCCAGATTGGGGTAGTAGAAGGTTAGAATCCTTCTGGAGCGACCACGAGTATTTTATGAGCTCAACCAGTTCTCGGATGTACCAGATCTCCGATTCAAGAGTTAATCCTCTCAACAGGATAACAGGTTTCCCGGCCAAATTAAGACATTACCAATTACTTTCGGCCCCTCCGGGGGCAAAATTTCGGCGTGAGAACAAAATACAAATAACAACACCAACCCGACACTCGAACGAATGAAATACAATTTTATCATTGACTATGATTTTGATTTGGTGATAATTAAAAAGTCTTTGTGTATAATTTTTGTAGAGAACGCTGGTCAAGATCTTGAACAACTTTGTCTAGAAGAAGAACTCCGCGATGAACTTTTAAATTATTACTCCGATTACGATAGCGCTGACGAATTTTAAAGAAATTTAAAACATTTCCCCTCGGGAAATAAACATATGTGACGCCCGGTTCGGTTCTTATAAACACTGAGAAATTGCAAAAAAATAATAACACTAAGATTGAGGCGATATAATAAATTGTCCAATAAACAATGAAACCAGATATTGAAGCCGTCAATCGCGAAATGACAAGACGTGTCCGACAGCAATATAAAAAGAACACCAAACCGGATAATAAGAAGAGAACTCGTAATACAAAAATCTATTATGATACATTTGAGATCTAATTTATTATAACACCCTAGAGCCTTTAGAGGCTCTCAAGTGGGCGTGTAAAATATGCCCCGCTGCGCGAACACTGTTCTTGACCCCCTGTACAATCAAAAACGCAAATGTAGGAATAGTAAAAAATACGGAGATTTTTGCCGGTGTCATGCAAAAATTTACGGCAGGTATGTAATTAAGATACAAAATGCGTGGAAAGGTTACAGCGCTAAAAGACGTTTTAACATTTTCAAGAATTTGCCCGACGACGCATGGTCTATTGTTTTAAACTTTATTGTGAAAACCGATACTATAAAACTTCTAAAAAGCTACGACAAAGTATATGCAAATAGACTTGATTGTATATATGCAGAATATACAAAACGAACAGTCGAGCATATGGCACATTCAGGGGCTTACTACATAGATTATCAAGATAATTTAAAGATCGGCGAATATGTTAAAAAACGAGAACACATCTGGAGTCTAATTAATCAATGTTAAATATAGAAACCTTTAAAAATTCTCTTAGGAGAACAAAATACAACGTTAATGGGGTTTGAATATTTAAAAAATAAAACGAACTGAGCGAAAGAGATTAGACTTTGAAAATAAATACAAGGGAAACTAGGACGCGTGGGGATCGAACCCACGGCCACTGGATTAAAAGTCCAGCGCTCTACCTACTGAGCTAGCGCCCCTTGTATTTATCATATTTTAAGATGTTTGATATTCTTAGGGTATCTAAAACAGCATTCTGAAAATTATATCTTATCATACCTCTGTATTCTTGTAGAATGCGATGAAAGTTTGCACAAGAAATAAACTGTTTAAACTGGATATTTAGTAAATTTAAGAACAGGTTCTTGCAAAAAAAACTCATTAGTAAGTTCGCATAGAGTAGCTGCCATTGCAATACGACCCACAAAAAGCTCATTTGTTTTAAGTTTTGTTAAATTATTATTCTTATTCAGATTAAGTGGGTCAAATGAGTAATCTCCCGGTGTGTGATCTTCCTTCATAGTAAACCATTTAGAAGGATCCTCTGGAAAATTATAAGCAGTTAGCATTTGACCAAATTCTGAACAACCTACAATTCCTAGAAGACCTAGTTGGACATTTGGATCCAAAGAGTTTACAAAGTTAATTCCGAGTGTATCAGGCTTTACATTGTCAAGAAATGGAATAAGGACAGAACTTACCATAGCTACTCTTCCATGTTTGATCTCAGCTTCGTTAACAAACTTCGAAGAAACTACAGTGTAAGCAGATGAAATATTGAAAAGAAGAAACAGATTAATCAAAGCCTTATACATATCCATTTATTTATTCTTTTTTCCTTTAAATTAATTTATTTATTATAATATAAATGAATAATCAATTGCTGTTTTTTGGATTAGCGGTGGCATCTGTCCTTGTTTTTCTTTTAGTTTCTGGTACATTTGAACCTTATAAAAAGGCTACAGCTTTTGCTTCTGGAAATAATTTTATAACTTTAGACACCAAGGGAGACATAAAATTACAACCAGTTGTAGACGTAGATAATGCTATAGATGCGGCAGCAGGTAGTGTCGCCGCTGATGTAGCGGCTACATATAAAACTAAAGCTTCGGCTTCTTCAGATGGACAATATTATGGCAGAACCTTTCAGACAAAAGCAGCGGCTTCGACGGATAAGACAGCTGCGGCAGCCGCGTATCAACCAAAAGGAAATTACCTAGTTCGTGGTCAGTATTATAGAATATGGAATAAAGAAGATAACCAGAATGTTTTAAGATGGGGAGACCAGATTAAAGCTGATAAACATAGAACGGGTACAAATCAATACAGATATTTTAAGATAGATAATTAAATTAATTTAATTTACCTCCGAAGAGATTTTTTACCTCTAAATTTATCAAGTGCGTGATCTAGTGTTTTACGTTCTTTCTTTTTAAACCCAGAATCAGGTACAATAAAATCTTCCAAAGAACCAGCTGAATCTTCTTCATCTGATTCCTCGGAATCCCCCGTTGAAGTGTCAATGTCTTCGACTTCGTGAATAAGGTCCCATTCCCTACAGATGCGACGAGCCACGTGTCTACATGGACATTTACATTTACATTTACAGTCGCTCTTGGGATAATTTGTTGTGTATTCCTTAGATATAATCCTCTGACCAATAATCGGAAAATTTATTTTGTGTCTTTCGCAACAAGTGCAATTGTTTAACTCCCTAGGGAGTTCGTCGTAGTCTTTGCATTCTTTTAGTTTTTCATCAAAGTATGTCTCTACATTTTTATCACCAAGAAATTCTTCCAGTTTCATATCTGTAATTATATATAAACTATGTCCTTAAATTTATTCTTCTGTCGTAATCGCAAGATCACGAAATATTTCTTCACCTTGTGGTTCCTCTGTCTCTAAGTCGGAGTCTGAAGAAATCTCATACATCTTCCAATCCAATGCATGTCTGAAACAAAAGCATTTGCTTGATCCATCTGGTTTTTCTGTTCCTGGGCGATTGCAAGGTTCGCCACTTTTTGCTATACCACAGCACTTTACCTTAGACACTGGTTCTCTTATTTCCTTAACAACAGGGGTTGTGTCAAGTTTTGGAATAGTCTTAGTGGGTTTACTAGATTTGCTCGTCTTGATGTACTCATCGATGTCTTTCTTAGTTATCTTTTCTTTGTCAAAATCATCTAAAGTAAGTTCATTCTCCGCGGCATATTCCGCTGCAATTTTTGTAGCAAATTTTTTTGCACCGGACGAAGTTTTTGATTTATTTTGTGGAGCGGGTTTTTGTACAGGAACGTCATTTGAACTAAGTAGTTTATGAGCCAATTCAATAAAGGAATCGTTGAAAATACTTAACATTTCAGCCATTGCTTCATCGCCGAGATCGTGCTTGACTTTAAAAGCGTTAAACTTCGCGTCAAGAGCCATCCTGATAATTAATTTATGAAATGTATCCCTAAATTAATTAAAAATTTGTAAGATTTATACTTAAAGAATTTCTATTTGATATATTACAAAAAAATAATATACTTAAATTATTAAATGGATCAAAATCAACAGTATAGACAAGAACTAAAACATCGACTAAAACAAATGTCAGATGAACAACTTCTTGATTGTATAAATAAGAGTAGACTTCAAGAAAAAATTAAATGGGCAATTACTCCTTATCCTAATGGTTTGACATTCATTATCAAAAAAACATCTGAATTAAACGTTGGCGAACAAAGGAAGCTAGCACAAGAAGAAGAAAAGAAATGGGGAAATCTTATGATTAATCAAAAAAATAATCCAAATTGGACAACTTTATTGGGAGAAAATCTAGTTTTTGAAGTATTGAGAAAAAGAGGCGAAAATCCAAGAAAACCCAAAAGTATAGAAGGTTATTTACCAGACTGGGAAACAGACTATTATATATACGAGGTTAAAACTCGTAATTGGACTACCACGGGAACAGCTGGAGAAAAAGTTTTTGGTACTATGTACAAATATAGTGATATACCAAAAGTATATAAAAAACCTTTAAGAATTGTATGCGTTGCATATCAAGAATACGAACTTACCAATGGTAATACAAAAATATTTGGTAAAATATCAGATTCAAAACAGCAGTTTTTAAATTTAGCGAAATCTTTTGAAATTGAATATATTAAATTTAGTGATTTAATTAATTAATTACCGATAAGAAGTTCGGTTGTTGTAGACCCCGGTTTTTTAGAGTTTATGGCTCTTCTTGCTGTAATTTCTTTAATTTTGTACTCATCTAATGTAAACGAATTTCTAACTAACTCCGTATCTGAATTACTCATTAAAAAACGAGAGTCTTTTAGTTTTTTAATTGATTCAAATAAAGTTTCGCATTCTTTAAGATTAAAACCATCAGATGTATAACCAACAAAAGACGTTTTATTTTCTGGTACGTAAGGCGGATCGAGGTAAACGAAGTCCCCGGGTTTAATAGATTTAAGAGATTCAGAGAATCCAAGATGAATAAAATTTACATCTTTTATTAAAGAACTGATAAATTTTAAGTCTTTTTTAGAAACTATACACAATTTACTCTTGTAGTTACCAAAAGGTACGTTAAATCCATTTGGGCCTTCTCTGTATAGTCCCCGAAAACACGTCTTATTTAAAAATAAAAACAACCCAGCGTGTTGTACAGTGTTAAATTCCGTAGAATTGTATTTACTTCTAATCCAATAATAATAACTTTCCTTTGAAGTTTTAGCTTCTAACGAAGACACTGGTTTTCTATTTACTACATCAGAGGTTATAGAGTTGTATTCCGTTTCGTAAAAATTTATTACTTCATAAAGCTCTTCGGGAGCATTTTTAATTTGGTTATAGACGTTGATTAATTTATCATTTAAGTCATAAGCGTAAATTTTACCGGACACCTTTAATTTATTTTCAGATATCAAATTTAGTATACCGAGCAATACGCTTCCTCCTCCCAAAAAAGGTTCGTGATAATTAACTATTTCAGTCGGTGCTAAGGGCAGGATGTCTTTTAAAAGTTTAGATTTGCCACCGGCCCATTTTAAAATAGGTTTAGTCATCTTAATTTAATAATGTATTTTATTTTTAAACGGTTTTCTTCTTGCGCACTTTCCTTACTTTCTCCGGAATAAGGTCTTTCCAGAGTTCGGAAACATCTTCCATCATAGGTTCGAATATAGTTTGGATCGCAGATTTGAACTGATGTTCGAAATAGTATACGTAATCAATTGGTATAGCATTTTTAATCACATAAGCAGGGTCTTCGACTTTTTCAAACTGTCGCGAACCTTCGTAAGTAACAAAAAGATACGAAATGCGATCACCAGAAGCTACTTTGTCCATCTTATCGCGCTCTTCGCGTTTTCTAGAGAGTGCGACGTGTGGAATATTAGCAGGGCACCTAGAAAACGACTGCAATGTCTTACAGCTTGGACAATTGTGTTCAGTCTCCGTAAATTCTTCGACGTGACTCGATTTTTTATTAACGAGTTTGTGCAAAACAGTTATGTCCATTTCTTTCTTACCGATGACGTTCAATTCATAGTAAGTCTTTCCACAGCCGTCGCAAATTACCTTACGATCGAATGCGTAGCCAGAACGAAGACTCTTTGAAAGCATCAATTCTTTCATAGGAACTTCTGCTTGAACTAACTTACGAATTTTATTTCTAGCAAACTCTTTGCTTGTTTCGATAAGTTCGTCTACTGTTTCGAAGTTATAATTAAGGACTTTGTCATTAAGAAAGATGTACTCGAAAATTTGTTTTGAGTTTTCTCTTACGTATATACAATTGTCTCGACGAACTACTTGAATACCTTTATAGTCGATGTAATCATACTTAAGTGGATTAGTCCAGAATAAACTTGCATATCTCTTTTTGGAATACAATATGAAAGGATACATAACCTTTTCAAACTCAAGATCGATTGGTTTTTTAAATGTAGCAGAAATACGGTCTGCGCATTCGGGTGCAACTTTGAAAACATAGTTCATATGATCTTGTCCTCTGAGATCACTTTTGAACTTTACATAAATAGAATCGGTGTCTCCGTATACAACTTCGCAGTCGTACCACTCTTCTGCGCATTTCTTTGAATGAGCAATCATTTCTCGACCACACGCTGTTACAGCCGCTGCTATCTTTTTATTTGGAAGTCTTCCGTACCTTGCACCAGTGAATCCATAAATGCTGTTCATGGTGACCTTAATCGCAAGCTGAACACCGTTAAGTACTGCATACAAGTTGTCATCAGATGAAAGCGTTTTCATTTGTTTGCGAATAGCCTTACGTTCTTTCCAAAGACGAGAAAGAATCTTTGGCATAATACCCGTGCGATTTTGCACGAACCTGACATTTACTGGTCTTTTAATGTCGTTCCCATCGGGGTCAATGTCATCTTCTTCCCAGTTCATATCAAAGTATTCGATTCCTGGTAAGTTATCAAATTCTGGATCTTCAACAATAGTTGCGTAATCGTAATTATGAGCAATCATGATACTCGGGTATAGACTTGCAAAATCAAGTCCCGCAATGGGTTCAAAGTGTGCCCCGGGCGTCGCTTCTAAAACTGTCGCTCCCGTAAATTTTTCTTCTTCGTCGTCTGGGAGGTCAGTCTTGGGTTTATATTCGGCCGCCGGAATTAGATAACCTTCATTTTTGGTTTCATAAGCAATTTGTGTATGAACTCGAATCTGTTGACCACGAAGTTCGATGTATTGCATCGGAACCATAGTAATATTAGACATACCAATCACATTTGTAATAATTCGTAGTTTTAGAATTAGTTCAATAAGAAGCCAGGTGTCCTGAGCACAATACTTTACGACAAGAGCCATTTTGTCTTTTGTAGAAGTATTATAATTGAAAAGGTCTGCAGGACTAAGGTCGTCTTTTTTATCTCCAGTGAAGTGTTCGGCAACTGCATTAAGCTTGTAAGACTCTAACTTGTGCTCCTTTTTAATCATAAACATAAGATCAAATTGTGTGACTCCGTACATCTTGAGATATTTCATAGTGTTATCACCGTAAGCAGAAGTATTAAGTTGGTCTTCGTGCAGATATGCGGGTTTTGATTCTATTCTACTAAGATTTTCAAGGACGTATTCGATTCCGAGAATCTTTGCACGCGCGCAGACGTACTTCCAATCGAAGTCGTATCCGTTATATTGAACTAGAATGTCGGGGTCTACATTTTTTATGAATTTAACCCAACCAATTAAGAGCTCTTTCTCTGAGTCGTACGCTTCGATGTAAACCCCGTCTACTGGGTCGCAGTCTTTGTCAATTGGACTCTTAATTGTTACTACATGTTTGAAACTTTCTTTTGTACTAAATTTATAAACGCTTGTACCTATCTGTGTGATTATATCATGTTTTTTAGCAGGATCCGGGAAGTCATTCTTATTTTCATATCTCGTAGAATATGAAAAAGCCTCAATGTCCCAAGAACCAAGAGTTAAATTACAAATGTCCTGTCGATCAAGTTTTTTCGCAGATGCATAATTAGCAATGTAGCTATGCTGACATCTTGTCATATCGTTGTCTTGCGTGATATTTTTAACAGTGACCCAATTAGCCATTTGGATATCCATTTTATGAGTAAATCTGAGGTAAGGTTCAATATTAGACTCATACATTTCAAACTTAATAGGTTCGTTTTGAAGCACACTAGATATCTTTGGCAACTTACTTTTGTCTTTTGGATTTAGAATGTATCTAATCCGATTAAAAGTGTTTAAGTTTTTACATACAAATCTAAGAAATTTAAAATTTTTTTCGTTTGTAAAACCTTTGTATTTCTTTCTGATTACTATACTTACAGATTCGAGATCATCGCGATTACGAAAAAGCTTATTACGAATAAAACGCTCTACTTCGTTCTTCTTAAAGTTATCAAAGCTACCCTGAAGTTTATCAGGAATACAAGCAAAAAAGTAAGGCTTGTATCCGTCAAATCTTACACAAACAGATTCTCCGTTTTCATCTACACCAAATGAATAGATGTGATATCTGTTGTCTGCCGCGCCTTCGTTTTCAGAATCAAAGTTTTCGATCTCTTCATCGCATGCTTCCCAAGAAAGAATCTGGTAAGATAAGTTTTTCTTTTCAATTGTAGATTGTTTTCGATTAAATGTATCCATCTTATATCTTATATCTTATATCTTATATCTTAATTACAATTAAGTTTTAAATTAATTATTATTCTGCAAAAAACTAATAACGAATAGCAGCGTACCACCTATTGTTATGCTTTGTTTTATTAGCTTTCCATCAGAAGTGGATATTCCAAATACCGCGAAGTCTAACCATTTTTCAGATAGCATATTTCCTAAAATAAACCAGTCTATTGTCGTAGCTGAATCTTCAAGTATATTTAACGTTACTAAGCTTAGATTACCATTTGATTTTTTAATAATTTTTTCAGTGGATAATCTTGTTAAGAATCTATTGATAAAATCTATTGATTTTATAAAGTGTAAAATGTCTTCTCTAGAGGAAGAATATCTTGACATATTAATTAAAAGAATAATTTGATTGCAGGTGTATAATATAATTGGATGCAATAGATATCTGTCGTGATCTTCAAAGTTAAATTCTTTTGTAAACCCGCGTGGAAATACATCTTTTATGAATACAGCAAGTGAAATAGCACCGAGAACGGTTGTGTATGATATAACCCCATTAAACAAATTTATCGTCTTTTCAATTTCATCTTTTGTTTTTGCTAGTTTTATAATTAAATTGCTTAAACAAACGTTTTCCTCAAAATCAAACTCATTCTTTTCTATCTGAACTTTTATTTTTTTCAATTTATCTATATGCTGATTTATAACAAACATAAACGTGTAAACAAATAAAAATACAACAAACCTGGAATAAATCCACTCTATTGATATTAAACTGAAAAATAAAATCTTATTATTAAAAGTATTCAACCAATGATACTCGTTATAAAAAGACGTTATATCAACCAAATTTATAACAATCGATAATATACTCGACGTTATTATAAGAGTTCCTTTGAAAGTCTTGCACATATTGATACTTTCAAAGTGATTAGTTTTAAAATACATTTTGCACCATAAATGAATTATAAATAAATTTATATGTAAAAAGAAAGACGTAAGATATTTTATCTTATATGTATCATTTGAAAACATAATCAATGTATAAATTGGTTGAATAAGAAGAATTAGGTTTATAATTATAAAATAAATCGTATAAACAACACAGAAAACATTCGTATTAAAGTCTGGTTTCTTACATTTATTAACTTTGTATAACGACAATTTAGGAGAAGGAGTTTCTTCTTCGAGTAGTTTTAATAAATTTATTGACTTTATGTTTCTATTTGGCCTTAAGAATTTATTATTTATAATATTCTTCTTCACGAGAATGTTATCTATATTCCAAGATTTTACTCCTAAAAATAATAATAATTTTTCTAACATTATTATTAAATGAGTATTGTAATTGTAATTACACTGATATTTTTATTCTTCCTGTTATTTAGACATTGTTCTGTTTCTTATAGAACTAAGTCCGGAAGAATGTATCGTGCAAGAAATCTTAAAACAGCAGAAATGATAGACACTCTAAGAGATATATCTATTCATTTAACCTATAAATTAAATGATCACGATGGAAACTTACTTAGAACAAGACTTCAAAATACATCATTCAAAGAATTAATCTATAACGACCCCGATATTCTTGGGTGGAATTTTGATAAAGGACGTGAAATAGGCCTTAAAATTTATGATTCAACTGGTAATATGTACCCAGAAACAGAGATAATATCTACTCTCTTTCATGAGCTCGCGCATTCTCTCACAGAACGAAATGGTCATCATCATAATTGGGAAATGAAAGATGAATATTTACAATCTTTTGCCCCAGAGTACGTAAACATTTTGATATTAAAAACTTCTCATTTAAACAAATGAATGATTTATTTATAGGCGGAGGAGGGTACTCCGGTGTTGTTTTTATAGGTGCTCTTGAGTACATTCATGAAAATAAATTATTAGATCTTAAAAATTTCTATGGTTGTTCTATTGGATCACTTATAGGTTGTTTATATATATCTGGTTATAAACCTAAAGACATTCTTTCTAAATTTTTAGAGTTAGATTTGTCTGATGTTGTAAAATATAACTTTGATAATCTTGTGTCCGAATCTTACATTATAGATGATTCTTTTTTAGAAACCCTGATAGGATTTTTATGGACTAATGTAGATGAAGATATAACTGTAGAAGATTTTAGTAATAAATATGGTGTAAATATAAATGTATACGCAACTAATTTAACAAAGAATGAATATACAAATATAAATAATAAAACATACCCAGAAGTTAAATTAAAAGACGCCTTGAAGGCGTCTATGAGTATACCATTCATTTTTAAACAAGTAGAAATAAATGGAGACAAATTTGTTGACGGATGTTGTAAAAATTTATATGGATCTCCGCCTGAAGATATTTATATATGTGGGTATAGTATAATTATAAACAGCTTAAGTAATTCAGGTTCGTACTTTGGTAGTTTAATGTTAAGTATGGTTAAAAAAACAAAACCAAGAAGTACTTTTACTGTTTTATGTGAAAATAAAGCTGATCCAAAGACTTATTTAAATCTAGACAAATTAGATAAAAAATTCATAATTGAAATGTATAAAAACGGAATCAATTTTGCCAAATCAACATTAAGAGATTAACATTTTGGTACAATTTCTTTTAACCACTTTTTCTTGTTTTTCATATAATCTAGATAACCCATTTCTTTGCCTGAGTTAATAAGTTTTTTACGTTCTTTTACCGTCTTTTCATCATAAACAATCTTCTTGGAGTCTTTTTCATCTTTTATAACTTGATATCTTGATCTAAGATTATTTATTACCTCTTCTATATTTTTAGGACACGCAAGTTCTTGCGCAAACAACGGTGTTTGTGGAATATTAACTGTAATTTCTCTTTCTGTCATTTCTATTTCTCTTACGCATACTTTAAATTTTGTTTCTGGAATGTACTCTCCGTTCATGTAGAACTTTTCACAATGTTCTGAAAATATAAAATAAGGAACTTTGTTTTCTTCGCATAACTTAATGTAAAAAGAACTTAATGTATTATACTCTGTAAAATTGTGAAATATAATACAAAATTTTACATGTTTCAAACTATTTTCTATACATTCTTTTACGTTATCTTTCATAAGAGTTACTCTTAAAAGATGCATCATATTTTGTCCGCAGATATTAGACATATATTGCATATGTTTTCCATAAAAATAATTTATTCTGTGATTTGGATTTATACACTTTGGATTTACTCTTTTAGATACAAGAGCAAAATTGTCCCACGAAAGATCGTTAATAACTAAAACGTTCATATGATACTAATTTATTTTGCATATTCTTTAATTTATGTAAAAATATGCAAAATTTAATGTACAGAGTAATTTATACAATGGAATACATTATATGCGCTCTCATGATTATAATTACTATGGTAATTATTTATGTAATTAACGCGTCCTTTGAATATAATTTCAAACTAAAGACAAAAGAAGCATTAAAATTCAATATATTATCAGACTATGTAATAGTACTTGTTAGGGAGAATTGTCCATATTGTGAAGAATTGGAGGAAAAAATTGCTAAAAGTGATGTAAAATATACTATAATCAAATTAACAAACGAAAAGACATTTGAATTTGATAATACATTTACAAATTTAACTCCAGAAGAAAGAAATAATATAATAAAAGAAACACAGAATATATTTATCCCAGGACAGACTATATTATTTCCAACTATAATAACAAATGACTATACACACAGTGGTTTACCAAAAAAAGAGATTATATCTAAAATATTTAATATATAATATATAATGTATACTATAAGATTCATGAATAAAATAATAGCAATAGGAGATTTACACGGTGATTTTCAAATTTTTTTAAGAATTCTTCAAATGTGCAATCTTATTAATAAAAAATTAGAGTGGACCGGAGGGGATACGTATCTTGTGCAACTTGGAGACACATTAGATGGTAAAAGACCGGATACAAAAATAGAGAAAAGTTTTCTCGAGGAAAGCGGTGAAGTAGAAATAATAAGATTAATATTGGATTTAGATGCTCAAGCTAAAAAATTTAATGGTAGAGTTATATCTTTGATAGGTAATCATGAATTATATCCTTATTATCTTAAAAACGATAAACAATTTATAAGAGATTATGTTAAAACTAAAGACATGGAACAATTCAAAAAAGTATACAATACCGACAGAATTAAGTTTTTAATACCCGGGGGCATAGGTGGTTCGTTGATTGGTAGAACAAGGCCTTTAATTTTACAGCTTGGGGAATTTATATTTATACATGGTTCAATAACTGATGAATTAATTAGAAACGGATTAAATTCAAAAACCGGTAAGGTAGACATAGCAAAGATTAATATGGAAACTAGTCTATGGTTGCAAGGAAAAGGTAAAATACCAAAATATTTAGAAGAGATGGATGAAGAAAATCCAGTTTTTTCTAGACTATATTCTAAGTCAAAAACATTTGACGAAAAAGAATGTGGTAATTTTGACAAACAACTTAAGTTTTTTAATGGTGTTAATTATGTTGTTATGGGTCATTCTAGATTTAAAGAAATAAATTCAGCGTGTAACAATTCTCTAATTAGAACAGACATCTCCTTATCAAGGGCGTTTGGGGGTACTCTGTCTAGTAAAACATTACAAGCTCTTGAAATAATACAAATACGAGGGAAAAATCCTGAAATAAACATTATAAGTCAATCTGGAAAAGTAAAATTAAGTTAAAGAATTTACAATTTTTTCATATTTTGGATTTATATTATGAGGGATTCCATCTATATCAAATGATGCTATAGGATTTTCTTTAGGATCTATAACATTACGCGGATCAAAGATTTCATCTGTGTATTTTCTTACTTCTTCAAAAAAATTATTTAGTTCAGATTTAAATTTCTCAAATCTTTGTTTCCAAATACAAGCCGTGATGTCTATTATTCCGTATTCATTTTCTGTTTCGACGTCAGAATCATATACACAATCTTCATATTTTTGTACAATCTTTCCAGTTGTTTTATTCATTGCTAATAGATATCCAAATAATTGATAAAGATCGTATTCGTTTTTCCTAACATTCTGATGTTTCATTCTTGTTTTAATCTCTATTACAAGGTCTTCGCATGTTGCATCATGAAGGCCTCTTATAGTCCAATTATTTTCAGAATAATAATACATCCTGTTGTTACCTTTTTTATAATTCATCTTGTTAATTACCCGTTTTTCATTATTTGTACCACAGTCTTTTTTCATTGAATTTTCAAGAAAACTTGTTGCATGATTTAGATCTTCTTCTTTTATGTCTTCGTTTTCCTGTTTGAGCCTTTTTTTAATGTCTATTTGTAGTTTTGCAAATTCTTCTGGATTAAATACATCTTTTTTATAATCTGAGTAAATTCTTTTAAGTTGTTTATCGTAAGTTTTTCTAGACGGATTTAATAGCTTAAATATAGCCTTGTCAAACATTATCCTTTTATAAACGTCTTTGTATTGTCTGCATAACAATAATAATATTATCTTATTTCTTGGCTCGTACCTGTTCTTTCCGCATGCAGATCCAATAAAAGAAATTTCAAGTGAATTCATTTTATTATTAATTCAATTGAAATTTTTAACTTAATTTTTTTTCTGTAAAATTGGTACATTTACTTCTTTGTCTGTTTTCTCTTTGGCTTTACAGGTTCAGGCCCTGGTTCAGGTACCTTTTCAGGCTCTGGTTCAGGTACCTTTTCAGGCTCTGGTTCGGGTACCTTTTCAGGCTCTGGTTCAGGTACCTTTTCAGGCTCTGGTACCTTTTCAGTCTCTTGTACCTTTTCAGGCTCTGGTTCAGGTGCCGTTTCAGGCTCTGGTACCTTTTCAGGCTCTGGTTCAGGTGCCTTTTCAGGCTCTGGTTCAGGTGCCTTTTCAGGCTCTGGTTCAG
>Ga0181411_1000411_pt1 | contig 15407 bp, 22 predicted proteins | sample 34SPOviralmetaG_FD_130114 | JGI IMG/M metagenome (GOLD analysis project Ga0181411, IMG submission 130114) | Marine viral communities from the oligotrophic San Pedro Time Series (SPOT) site, San Pedro Channel, CA, USA - 34 SPOT_SRF_2012-07-09 | ecosystem: Environmental > Aquatic > Marine > Strait...
GCTTGTTTGGGCTATGCTACTCGGACTCACAAACTAAAACAGGAAGGTAGACAATGGATCTATTTAACACACTTGGCAGCGCCATCGGTAACGTAGACGCAGCCAGAGAACGTGCAGACGCTGCGGCCATAGAGGCGCAGGGTAAGCTATACGAACCTGAGCCAAGAGACTATGGGGTAACTGTGGAGCTAACGCTGTCTGCGGTTAATGAGAAAGAGGCTGCACTACTTGCACAATCTTTGTTAGAACGTGCCAATAGGCTATCAAAAATAATCTACGACATAGAGAGAGTAGTTGAGCTATGAAAAACAAACCCTGCAGCACTTGTGGTACACTTAAGCGCACAGACTTAATGGTAAAAAACAATGGGGCGCTACAATGCGCTTCGTGCTATACAGGAAAACAACTAACCCATAAGGAAAGAAAGCAATGATCTATAGACTACGCAAAGAAAAAACCCGCTATGGCCTCACCAGAGGCCGCTGCTACACTGGCCTGCATATTGGCTTGCGATCATGGTACATACCACATGACAGGAAGCTATCAGGTTTAAAGATTAATGATTGGCACGGGCTAACTGAGGTTACCAAATGAGCACCACATACTGGGAAGATGACATAACAGATGACCACGAGCCGGACCCTGGGCAAGATAGGCGAGACATGATTGTAAATACACTGGGCGAGTATAGGCTCAACGTAATGGCCGTTAGCGAGATGTTAGCCATGTGTAGTGCATACCTACATGATGACCTAGAAAGTCGCTCTACGGACGAGTTAGAGGGCTTGTACGCGCAATTAGTAGGCAATGAGTCACAGGAGGTACACTGACATGCGCTGCAAGGCATGTAATGCGCTTATGGAGGACACAGACAAGCAAGACTTGTGCCATCCTTGCAATGTGGAGTCTCTTAAGGCTAGATTCCCAGACCAAAGGGTGCAAGACAATGATGTCCAAGAATTGTACAACAAACTAAAAGAGGTGAGGAGGTTGACAGAGGGAAGATAATGCTATACTGGTACTCTAAAGAGAACAAAGGTAAACATATTGTTAATCATAATGATATGTCTTTAGTTTTCTTTAGTAATTTAAGTAAACTTTAGAGGTAGATAACATGGCAGTAGTAAGTGGAAAAGCAGCGTTTGCTCACTTGGACAGCACAGAGGTGTATAACGGACAGGATACAGGGCGGTATACCCTAACTGTTACCTTGGACGATGAGAATGCACAAATGCTATCAGAGCAAGGTGTAAAGCTACGAGACTATGAAGGAAGCAAACAACGAAAGTTTGCTAGTAAGTTTAACGTCAAGGTGATTGACGCTAACGATCAACCCTTCGTCGGCAACATACCACGAGGGTCCGTGGTGCGTCTTAGCTACAAGACAGGCACTCCACACCCTGTACACGGTACACCAACCTACCTGAATGCTATCAGGGTGGTAGAGGTAGCCGAAGACAGCAGTGGGATAGATGCAGACCTATAAGCATCAAAAGGATGATCCCTTTGTAAGGCATGAGCCGTGCCCCAAGTGCGGATCTAGGGATGCACTGGCCCGCTATAGCAGCGGGTCGGCGCATTGCTTTGCAGCAGGGTGTAATCATCACGAATACTCAAATGGCAATGTAGTTACGCTACAGCCCCAACCAAGGAGGCCATTGGAAGACATGACAGCATCAGGGGTCATAGCAGCTATCCCCGACAGGAGACTTAGCCAAGAGACTTGTAGAAAGTACAATGTCATGGTGGAGTACAATGCTGCCGGTGAGATAGCAAAACACATATACCCATACTACAGCAATGACACTGACGAAATAAAAGCCACCAAGGTCCGTCATGTGAAGGCTAAAGACTTTCACGTTACAGGCGACATGGCAACCAATGTGGGCCTATTTGGTCAGCAGACTTGCAAGGGTAAGGGTAAGTACATAACCATCACAGAGGGCGAGGTAGACGCTCTGAGCGTGTCTGAGATGTTCGAGCGCAAGTGGGATGTAGTTTCCTTGCGCAATGGTGCATCATCAGCAGCTAAGGAGATAAAAGAGAACCTAGACTTTCTTGAAGGCTACGATAACGTGGTGGTCTGCTTTGACACTGACAAGGCAGGGCAACAGGCCGTAGACGACATAAAAGACTTGTTCTCACCAAGCAAGCTAAAGATAGTCAAGCTACCGTTGAAGGACGCTAACGAAATGTTAGTAGCCAATAAGGTTAGAGACTTTACTAGTGCATGGTGGAATGCCAAGGTCTATCAACCTGACGGTATCATTCAAGGTAGCGACACATGGGAAGCCTTGACAAACAAAATCAAGGTTAAGTCAGTACCGTACCCTTGGCAGGGATTGAATGTCTACACCAAAGGCTTTAGACCATATGAGCTAGTGACGATAACGTCAGGGTCAGGCATGGGCAAAAGTCAGATGGTGCGGGAGCTAGAGCACTACCTGTTGAATGCTACTGAGGACAACATTGGAATCCTAGCATTGGAGGAAGATGTAGCGAGGACAGCACTGGGAATCATGTCAGTACACGCTGACTGCCCACTACACCTTGAGGAAGACCTTGATACTGACATGGTGTTCCCTATCTGGGAGGAAACCCTTGGCACAGGCAGGTACTACTTGTTTGACCATTGGGGTAGCACCAGTGAGGACAACCTGTTAGCTAGGGTCAGGTACATGGCTAAGGCACTGGACTGCAAGTGGATCATCCTAGACCACCTGTCCATCGTAGTATCCGCACAGGACAACGCTGATGAGCGCAAGGCTATTGATGCCATCATGACCAAGCTACGGTCCTTGGTGCAGGAGCTAGGTGTAGGGCTGTTCCTTGTGTCACACCTAAAGCGTACCCAAGGCAAAGCACATGAGGACGGTGGGCAGATTAGCCTAAGTGAACTAAGAGGCTCACAGGCTATCGCTCAGCTATCCGACATGGTGATAGGCTTGGAACGTGACCAACAGGACGATAACCCTGAGAGGCGTAACACTACTACAGTGCGTGTACTCAAGAATCGTTACTCAGGCTTGACAGGGGCGTGTTGCTACCTAAAGTACGATAACTTTACTGGTAGAATGTCAGAGACTAGCAAGCCAAAGGAGGACGCAGTCAATGAGCTATAAGCCCATGTTCCTTGACATAGAGACCAATGGCCTTGACCCTGATACCATATGGGTAGCAGTGACTATGCAGGCTGGTGAGATACAGGAGCACTATGACCGTGACAGCCTCTCTCAGGCTCTCTCAGGAGGAGACTTCCCAGTAGTAGGGCATAACCTGATAGGCTTTGACCTACCAGTGCTGGACAAGCTATGGGGCATCACAGTGGACAAGCGTAGAGTCAGGGACACCTTGGTGTTATCAAGGCTTGCTAACCCACAGCGTGAAGGAGGCCACAGATTAGCTAACTGGGGTGGCAAAGGCGACCATGATGATTGGTCCTGCCTGTCAAGAGAAATGGTGGACTACTGTGCCCAAGATGTCCGTGTGACAGCCAAGGCATACAACAAGCTAAAGATAGAGCTACGTAAGTTTAAGCAAGAGTCTATTGACCTTGAGCATGAAGTACAGTGGATTATGCAGCAGCAAATACGCAATGGATGGCTACTGGACCTGAGACATGCTATGGACTTACTGGCTACTTTGAAGGAGCGCAAGCTAGTAGTAGAGGACGAAGTACATAAGGTATTCAAACCTAAGTGGGTGGACGTTAAACAGGTAGTGCCAAGGACCAAGAAGGACGGCAGCCTGTCTAAGGTAGGACTCACTGACGATGAGTACCAGAGGGTACAGCAGTCAGGGGATAGGTCACCCTTTATGCGTAGAGCCTTGAAGCCATTTAACCTTGGGTCTAGGCAGCAGATAGGCGAGTACCTAAAAGACTTTGGATGGGAGCCTTGCAAGCTAACACCCACAGGCCAGCCAATGGTAGATGAAGCAGTACTGTCTACCGTCAAGGACATACCACAGGCAGCGTTGATAGCTGAGTACCTGATGCTACAGAAACGTGTAGCACAAGTGCAGTCATGGGTAGATGAAGCTGACCCAGACACAGACAGAGTACATGGTTATGTCAACACCAATGGTGCTGTCACTGGCAGGATGACGCACTCTAAACCTAACTTAGCTCAAGTACCAGCAGGCTACTCACCGTATGGCAAAGAATGCCGACAGTGTTGGGTTGCTAGGGACGGCTATAAACTTGTAGGGTTTGACGCTAGTGGCTTAGAGCTACGTATGTTGGCCCACTATATGAACGATGAGGACTATACTAATGAAGTCATTAACGGAGACATCCACACTGCTAACCAGCACCTTGCGGGGCTTGAATCAAGAGATTCAGCAAAGACTTTCATCTACGCACTCCTGTACGGCGCTGGAGATGAAAAACTTGGTACGGTGGCAGGAGGAGGCGCAAGTGCTGGTAAACGTCTTAGAAAACGATTTATGCATAATCTCCCAGCATACGCGACTCTTAAAACAGGAACTACAACAGAAGCAGCCCAAGGTTACATCTGTGGCTTAGACGGCAGGAAACTACACATTAGGTCAGAACACGCAGCCTTAAATACTTTACTCCAAAGTGCGGGTGCAATTGTAATGAAAAAAGCCTTGTGCTTGTTACAAGAGTATGCTATACTATGGGGGTTAGATTATTACTTTGTAGGAAATATCCATGATGAAGTACAAGCAGAAGTTAGAGAAGACCAAGCAGACAAGTACGGGAGACTCGCAGTCTCCTGCTTGGAAGCAGCAGGAATTGAACTTGGACTCAACTGTAAGCTCACAGGAGAGTACAAAGTTGGAAGTAGTTGGGCAGAGACTCACTAAATGTTGCAAAGAGTGCTCAGTAAAGTTAATAGACGGAGAAAACTGGTATACATCTTTAGCTAAAAAACACACCTATGTCTGTACCCCTTGCTATATAGAAAAGCAGATAGAAAGAAATAAAAAAGTAATGTACGTTAACGGCAAACGTATATCCATTAAACACCCCTTACACAAACCCGGGCGCTACAAGTCCTTTGGTGACGCAGCCTTTGAGTCCTTAAATAACTATAAGACTGCAAAGCAAGGACAGGTGTACATCCTGTACAGCCCTGCTTACCCTAGCTGGGTTAAGATAGGAATGGCTGTGGACGCAGAGGACAGGTTAAAGCAGTTTCAGACAGGTAGCCCATACAGGGACTACATCTTGATAAAGGCTTATGACACTGACGATAGGCGTAAAGCAGAGAGTGAGGTACATGAGTTACTAAGGAAAACACACGGTAACAAGAATGAATGGTTTGTAATAGCTGCTCCAGTAGCTAAAGAAATACTAGATGGATACTTCAATGAAGACAACTAACACACTAATAGATGACATATACGATCTTGTTAAGTTTAAGTCACCTGACAGGTCAGTGGACGCTGAGAAGATTATAGATGACTTTGGTGAAGCATGTAAAGACCTTATGCGTAAGGAGTTTACCAACCGTGGTAGCTTTGATGCACGTAAGCTACGCATGTCCAACATTGGTAAGACCGATAGATTCCTGTGGAACCACTACAACAATGTAGGGCCAAAGGAGAAGATGCAGCCACATACGCTTGTTAAGTTTATGTACGGGCATCTGATTGAGGAAATGTTGCTACTGTTTGTACGCCTAGCTGGGCACACAGTAACACATGAGCAAGCACAGGCAACAGTGGAAGGTATCTCAGGTAGCATGGACTGTAAAATTGATGGTGTAGTGACTGACGTTAAGTCTGCCAGTACCTATGGCTTCAAGAAGTTCAAAGATGCTACACTTGCATTTGATGACCCATTTGGGTACATAGATCAAATCAAAGGATACGCTAAGTCTGAGGGTGAGACAAAGGTAGGCTGGCTGGCTATGGACAAAGCCAACGGCCACCTAACTTACCTAAAGTATGACCTAGAGGACACCCAAGCGCCTGTCTACGAGGTTCTAAGTAAAGACATTACAGAGCGTATCATACACGTAAAGGAGATGGTACAGAAAAAGGAGCCACCAGAGCTATGTCACAAGACAGTGCCAGACGGCAAGTCTGGTAACATGAAACTGGCTATGGGCTGCTCTTACTGTCACTTTAAACATGCTTGTTACCCAGACCTACGTACCTTCCTATACTCTACAGGGCCACGTTACTTAACGGAGGTGGCTAATGAGCCTAAAGTCCAAGAGATTACGTAGGGCTAGTATCTACAGGTCAGGGCTTGAGAAGAAGTTTGCACAGTCTGTACCTAAAAACAGATACCTCTATGAGCCATATGATGTACCATACGTGATGCACAGGAAGTACAAACCAGACTTTGTGGACAAGAAGACAGGCGACTACATAGAGACTAAAGGGTTCTTTAGGACAGGGGATACTCAGAAGTACACATCAGTACGTGATAGTATTGCACCCATCAAGTTAATCTTTGTACTGTCTGACCCCAACAAGAAGGTACGCAAAGGTTCTAAGATTACGATGGGACAGTGGTGCGACAAGGAAGGCTTTGAGTTTTACACAGTTGATGAGTATGTAGATCATGTCACTAACAATGGATGAAGTAATAGAGCGTATCCTTAAACGCTATGACGCTGAAGACCTTATGGAAGCCTTGGACATAACGTCTGAGGAAATACTGGACAGGTTTGAAGATAAATTTATTAACCGTCTAGCTTTCTTTGAGGAAGAAGTAGATGAAGAACAAGAGGAGAGTGAGGAAGAAGATGAGTATTGACAACGCTACCCCAGCAGATTGGGATAGAATAAACAGAAAGAAAGATTGGGCTTGGATGGACGCACTTGATGATGAGCCTAATGACCATCCTGTGTACGGCGAACCCGCTGAGAAACGTATGATTGAAAGCTATGACAATGTACACAAACCAGAGCACTACAATAATGGTGGCATGGAGTGTATAGACGCTATCAAGGGTATGCTCACACATGATGAGTACATTGGTTACCTACGTGGTAATGCACTCAAGTATCAATGGCGGTTTAGGTACAAAGGTAAGCCTGTGGAAGACCTACGCAAAGCTAGGTGGTATGAAGAACGCTTGATTGGTTATATGCTGGAGCACCCTAGTGACAAATAAGACAGGCACACAGGACTACTTAGGCATCCAGATTGACTACGACAGAGAGCGAGACCTAAACACTTTCTCTCTTGAGACCCTGAAGGACAGATATTTCTGGGAGGATGAGACACATGCACAAGAAGCCTTCGCAAGAGCATCGGTCTTTGGTTCAACGTATCAAGGCCATACTGACTACAATCTTGCACAGCGACTTTACGACTACTCAAGTAAGGGTTGGTTCGGCTTTAGCACTCCTATACTTAGTAACGGGGGAACCACTCGTGGCCTCCCTATTAGCTGTTTTCTTAATTATGTTCCTGATTCAAGGCGTGGCCTATCTGACCACTATGATGAAAACATTTGGCTGGCAAGTGGAGGTGGAGGCTTGGGTGGATATTGGGGTGATGTTAGAAGCAATGGCGTTTCTACTTCTAACGGCAGTCAGTCTACTGGCTCTATCCCTTTCATGCACGTAGTTGATAGTCAGATGCTGGCCTTCAACCAAGGAGTAACTAGACGAGGATCGTATGCGGCTTACATGGACATTAGCCATCCAGAGGTTGAAGAATTTATTGCCATGCGGAAGACTACTGGAGGTGATCTTAATAGAAAGTGTCTTAATCTGCATAACGGTATCACTATTACTGATGACTTTCTTACAGCCGTTAAGAATGATGAGCAGTGGCGTTTGATAGACCCTAAGTCTAAGCAAGCTATCAAGACTGTATCAGCAAGGGACTTGTGGTGGCAGCTAGTGCATACTAGAGCAGAGACAGGGGAACCCTACATTGTTAACCTAGACCGCTGTAATGAGGCTCTACCGCAGCCACAGAGGGACATGGGACTAAAGGTACGCCAGAGTAACCTATGCTCTGAGATTACCTTACCGACCAGTGAATCACGTACAGCAGTGTGTTGCTTGTCTAGTGTTAACCTAGAATACTTTGATGAATGGAAGGACAACGAGCAGTTTATTGATGACCTAGTGACTATGCTGGACAACATCATTGAACACTTTATTGATAACGCTACTGATGGAGAACATTCGTGGCATCGTGATTCAAAACTAAAGGAATTTGTTTCTTATGTTGAACAAAGTAAAGAAGGCTTTACAAAAGCCGCTTATAGCGCTTATAGAGAACGTGCGGTTGGACTTGGAGCGATGGGTTTTCATAGTTACCTTCAACGTAATGGAATCCCTTTTGAAGGAATGTACGCCTCCAGCTTCAACAATAGAGCATTTAAAGCAATCAAAGACAGAGCTACGATGGCTTCCCGGCGTTTGGCTGGAGACCGTGGGGAGGCTCCTGACATGGCTGGTAGTGGCTTGCGTAATTCCCATCTCCTTGCTATTGCCCCTAATGCTAGTTCTAGTATTATATGTGGTGGAACAAGCCCTAGTATTGAGCCTACGAGGGCTAACGTATTTACGCACAAGACTTTAACAGGCTCATACAAAGTAAAGAATAAGTACTTGGAGGAGCTACTTGAGAAGAAATGTATTAACAACGAACAAACGTGGAAAGATATTGCTGCTGCTGAAGGCTCTGTTAAAACGCTGGATAAACTCACGGAAGAAGAGAAGGAAGTATTTAAGACAGCACCTGAACTTGACCAGCGTTGGATTATCGAACACGCCTACCAAAGACAGAAGTACATCTGCCAAGCGCAGTCAGTGAACTTGTTCTTTGAGCCACCGCCAGCTACAGCGCCACAGGAGATACACGATGAGTATTTGGAATACGTTAATCATGTACATTGGACAGGAGCTAACAAACTCAAATCTATGTATTACCTGCGAACTACAGCGGCTAGAAATACAGAGAATGTTAACATCAAGATACCAAGGATTAACCTTGAAGACGGGGAGTGCCTAAGCTGTGAAGGATGACCACCCAGCGTACAGAGCACAGTTTTACATACCTGAGCTAAAAAAGTATACTACGTGGCCTGAATATCTGGCATACTATAGGGAGCAAGATGACAAGATCATGCAGTTTAGCTCCTACTGTATGCAGATGTGGTCTAGCTACATGAATGACAAGATTAAACAACAGGAGGCACCCTTGAGTTACAAAGAGTACCTTAACAAATACAAACAATTACTGGAGGATGGGTATAATGCAGGACAGTAAAGTGTACGCACTAAAGAAATACTACAAGGCTTTAGTGGTAATGCACAAGTCAGAACTAGATGTGTTTATAGAGAAGCCAGTAGCCATTGGCGACCATGGTAATCTGATAGAGACTATGGATTCTATTGTCACCAAGATAGCTGACGCAGAGGACAAGCTAAGGGTCTTGGAGGACTTTTATTATGAGTAACGTAGTTAACCTGATGCCTACACAAGCTACTGCTGACGAGGTACTAGAGGACTGTAAGGGGGACTATCAGCATGTGCTGGTAATTGGCTGGACTCCTGAAGACGCTCTGACAGCTAAGGCTACAGAGTCTATGGACTTGAAGGAGACAATCTACTTAGTGGAAGTATTCAAGCAAGCAATAATTATGGCAGGACATGAAGTAGAATGAGCGATGCCCTACCTAAGATAGTTGTTAAGAAAGTTATAGAGCATGAAGATGGCTCCGCTAACATGGAACTAGACTTGGACCCTGAAGCAGTACAGCTACTACTTGACATAGGTTTGAATAGGCTGCTTGAAGAACACTTGGAGAACAATAAGACATGAGTTTATTAGATACTAGAGATTACTACAAACCGTTTGACCATCCTTGGATGTTCGACTACTACTCACAGCAGAATCAGATGCACTGGTTCCCAGAGGATGTACCTCTGCACAATGACGTTAAAGATTGGCAGACAATGACTGATGAGGAGAAGAACCTCTTGACTCAAATCTTCCGTCTGTTTACACAGTCTGATGTAGACGTAGGCTCAGGGTACGTAGACCGTTACATGCGTATCTTTAAGAAGCCTGAAGCACGTATGATGATGTCTAGTTTTGCTAACATGGAGTCCATACACCAACATGCATACAGCCTGCTACTGGACACCGTAGGGATGCCAGAGGTGGAGTATAAGGCGTTTTCAGAGTACGAGGCTATGGCAGACAAGCATGAGTACATCAACGCTGTGAAGGTCACCAAGGGCGACAAGAAGTCTATTGCTAAGGCACTGGCTATCTACTCAGGCTTTACTGAGGGCTTACAGTTGTTCTCTAGCTTCATCATCCTACTTAACTTCCCAAGGTTTGGCAAGATGAAAGGTATGGGACAGATTATTACCTACAGTATACGTGATGAGTCCATGCACGTAGAGGCAATGACAAAGCTATTTAGGGAGTTTATACAGGAGAACATTGACCTGTGGACTGATGACTTTAAGAAAGAGATATATCAGGCATGTCGGGAGATGGTTGACCTAGAGGATAGGTTCTTGGACTTGGTGTTTGAGCAAGGTGACATACCGGGATTGACCAAGAAAGAGATGCAGCAGTACATCAGGTACATTGCTGACCGTCGCTTGCTACAGCTAGGACTCAAGCCTAACTATGGGGTCAAAGACAACCCACTAAACTGGCTGGACGATGTGTTAGGTGTAGAGCATCAGAACTTCTTTGAAGGTAGAGCTACTACCTACATGAAGGCTGGCTTACGTGGTGACGTAGGGAAGGTTAAGTTTGCTAGTGTAAGCTAGCTTTCCTCATCTGCTGCTGCTGGTGCCCCTATGAACGGTTGTGCGCCAGCGGTTAGCATAGCTACCCTTCTACCTGCTTTCGCTACTTCTTCTCCTATACGATCACTCTCAGCCATCTCTGCTCGCGCAGCCTTGACTTTACCAGTGACGTAATCGTCACCGTACTTTTGCCTACGGGCTGCTTGACGTTTTGCTCTTAATTGCCTACTTGAAACAAACTCAGCCATTACTCTTCTTCCTCTGGAGCAGGTCTTAAATCAGTCAGTAGAGCAGACACTACAGCCCTGTCTAATTTTAAGTCAGCTAGAAGCTGTGCGTTGCCTTTGGCTGCTTTCTCTGCCTTACCTATACCCACCAGTAGTTGTCCTAGTGCTTTTCTAGTGGTAGGGGAGGCCGCTAATCTCTTCAAGCCATAACCAGAGGCTGTTAGAACCATACCTGCTCCTAAGTAAGGTGCCATGCCAGAAGCCATTGTAGCAGCACCTGCACCAACAGTGGCTGTCATTGCCAGAGGTGTAACAGGGAACTTAGCGCCGGTAACACCCTCTACACGCTGCATGGCTCTACCAATTCTTGTGTTTGCCTCTGCAAGTGCTTTCTGTTCAATAACTCCACCAGCTTGGTACATCAGCATTTGTTTTCTTAGAAGCTGGTCTACGTTGGCTCTAGGCACTGCTTCAGAAACAATACCATTCAGTGTGTCAGCGACCACTCTGCGTCCTGCTGTAATAGCGTTCTCAAACTCACTGTCAAAAGCATTACCACGGCTTGACGCAATCCAGTTGTCTATGTTACGTCTAGCGTCAAGTAGACCTAGAGCAGTACCGTCACTTTTCTCTAGTTGTCTTGCTGTCTCTGCAAGTATCTTCTGTAAAGACTGCTCTACATTACCTATGATCTGTGGATGCTCTAAAGCCCTCTTTGCATTCTTATTAAGCTCTTCTATGACAGTATCCATAGATACTTCAGGATTGCCTGCTTTTCTAATCCTCTCGTCTAATCGTCTTCTAGTGTTCCCTATCTCATCCATAACTGTATTATAGTTAGTCGTGAAGGGGGCATCAGGTTTTATAGAGTCTAGAGAAGCAAGGACATCTATCCCTTCTTGTTCTATAGCTAATGGGTGATAAACTTTCTGTCCTAATAGGCCTTCAATAGTTGTGCGTCCTTTGCCATGAAGGTTCATAGGGTCTAGCATGGTTTTTACCGCTTGTTTACGGTCTTTAGATACTTTCCTTCTTCCTGACCTTACAAGATCCATACCTGCGTTTTCAAGCTCACTACCTGAGTCAATTAAACTATCCATTTTAGTGGCAGGGGACGCAAAAGTAGCCGTGTCAAACAACGCTTGAAGAACCTTAGCTTCCTCTGGGTAGTTCTTTAGCTCCTCAGTAAACGAAGTCCAAGATTCTCCTGCAAGCTCAAGAAGAGGGCCAATTGCTTCACTCTCTTCAAGAATGTTGCCCAGTGCAACTACAGGTTCTATTGCGCGTCTAACATGAGGTTCTAAAGCCTCTCCAGTGGCAGACAACACAGGAGCCACAAAAGGTTTTGTTCCTGTAATTAAAGCATCACCAGCGGCGGTCATCATTCGACTTGTCGCTAGAGGTACAGCCATCCTAGGGTCAGCAGCAAAACCAAACTTTGCTTGTGAGGCTCTTTGTTCCATGCCCTCAGTGGTTGCTATTCCTCCCGGCCCAAAGACATCTTGTATACCCTCGCCAATCTTAGCCAAAGCAGCACCAGATCCCGGCTGCATCCCTCGTTGTTGAGGGTCATACATCTGACCTATAGGCTCAGGAACATAATCTAGGACTCTTCCCTGTGGCCTAGAGTCCATATCCTGTAACATAGAAGTAATTTCTTGTACAGCAGCTTGATTCTGGTCAGCATCAGCTAACTGCAATGCACGTAAAAGCTGTTGTCTTTCTGCACTAGCCATCTGATTATAGTCCCTGAGCTTCTCGTAAGTAGTCTGCTGTTGTCTTTTGTTCCGGTCTAGTTATGCCAAAGTCTTCTGGACTGAATGTTAAGTCAGGAGGAGTATCTAGCACAAACTGAGATGCTTCTGGGATTTTCCTCTGTACATAACGGTCAACTTTAGTATTATGGTTATCTACCAGTCCCTCTGCTATAGCGATAGAATCTTTAAGTATCTGTTCCAATGCTCTCCTAGATAAGGTGCCTTCACCACCTGTAATTTCTTTAGCAATCTGAACGTCTTTCTCTGTAATACTGTTGCCAGTACCAAAGTTTTTAACAAATTTAGCAAACTCTCTACCTCTGTTAGAAAAGTACGCTTCAGATGCCGCTGCGCTTGCAGTAACACTTTCAGGGGCACCTAGCATTTCAGCGACTCTTTGAAAGTTTGTTTTTACTCCAGAGAATATACCTGTATTAGCGTACTCTAAAAGACTTTCTGCTTGACGCGCTAAAGCTAGAGTTTCAGTAGCAGTCTGTGCCCTATCGTACCCTTCTAGAAACCTCGTAGCCTCTCCTTCAATAAGAAAATCACCTATTTTAGTTTCATCTGTCATGTTCTGAATAACATTAGGCGCAGGAGATAGCCCAGCTTCAGTTGCGTTTACATACTTATATTGAACTGTGCCGTCGGGTTGTTTCTCTGGTAGACGTATTTTCTGACCTAGAGTAGCATATGTTTGTATGTTTCCTTCAGCGTCCCTAAATGCTTTAATATCTCCTTGGTCTTCAGCATCAGCTATTTTTACCATCTCATCAAGAGAAGGCATGTTAGCTAAATCTTCACCATATTGAGCTTGTAGGTCAGGTTTAGAAACACCTCTAGCCTGCATGTACCTAACAGTCGCTAAGTCATCGTCTCCTCTAGACGCTAATTTTACTTGGCGTTCACCTATAGTCTTAGCCAGTTCTTTCAACTGAGTTTCGTTAGCATTGACAATCTGTGGAGTTAACTCTGCTAAACCTGCTTGATTAGCGTTAGCAATAAGTGAATCCCGGTATCTCTGTACTCTCTGTAGGTTTTGCTGGTTCTGCGCTAACTCTTGCATTTTACCTGTTGCAGCAATTCTCTGCTCTGGTGTACCAAACTGAGCCATTAGACCGTACATCTTAGCCATTTTCTGTGGATCGCTAGGGTCTATTTGAGACAGCCCCTGAGTTAACTTCTCCTGCGGAGTCCTCATGTCTACCCCAAGCAAACCACCAAGGTTTCTAGCAAACATGCCACCAAGGCCACTAGGGCCAAACTGTTGTGCAGAGGGCAGCATAGAAGCGCCAGCAGCGCCCTGTTGACTTGCTGGACCTTGACCGAAGTTTGCCAGTTGTGTTAGTAAGCCGGGATCAAATCTTAAGTTTGGTCTAGCCATTAGTTGTTACCTCCACCACCAAATATACTACTGAATAAACCACCTAAAGTTTCTCCACCAAAGATGCTACCGATTAAATCATTTGTACTGCCAGCACCAGCCTGTGCAGCACCTGTAGCGCCAGCAGCACCCAATATAGAACTATATATCTGACCAAGCAAGTTAGCTCTAGCTAGTTCAGTTTGTGCTTGTTGTCCTAGTCCACTTATGCCTGCTTCAGCAAGATAACCAGCACCCTGTCGTTGACCTGTGCCAGCAATGTTAGCCAAGTTAATAGCAGGACTAAGAGCGTTCAATAGCTGCTGCTCAGGTAGATATTGCAACCCTAAAGAAGCACCAATGTTGCCTAACTGTCCTTGCTGTAGTGAAGCAGGTAGTGCAGCAGCCCCTGAGCCTAGTCCAAAGAGTCCCTGTGCAAGCCCTAGCTGTTGCTGTTGCTCTGCCTGAGCTTGCCCTAATGCACTTAAAGCTGCTCTATTTTTAGCTTCCTCTTGTGCTTGTGCAAAAGCAAACTGCTCTGGAGAACCACCAAACTGTGCTGTACGTAGACCTGTACGTCCCTGTGCCTGTAGCTGCTCTTGTAAGGCTAACTGTCTGCGTTGTTCTTCAGGACGTTGTACAGCCCTAATACGCTCATAGACATCAGCTTCCCTTTCACCCATAGTTGCTGCAAGCCCTGTGAGAGCGCCTGAAACGCCTCCTAAGGCTTGTTCAGTGATGCCTGATGTATCAAACATATCTGTATCCATGCCACCAAGCAAACCACTGGTAATCGCTTGTAGCTGTTGCTGTTGTGCAGCTTGTGCAGGAGACAATGTAGTACCAAAGCCACCTTCAGGTGTTGTTGCTACATCACCAAAGCCTGTAGATACTGTAAAGGGTATAAAGGCAGACCCTGTTGCTGCTTCTTCACCAATACGCTGCGCACCTGTAGAAAGAGCAGAACCTACACCGCCCAATCTGTCCATTATATCGTCTAAGGCTGCGTAGGACAAGCCTGTTTGTGCAAGACCACTAAGAGGTAAGTTACCTATGCCTGTTAGAAGGTTATCAAAGAATCCGTTACTCATCTCTATATTCTCTTTATGTCAATACTGTTGTTATTACAGAAGCCGCCCCTGTTACTACAACAGTAACAACAAGCCAAGCCAGACGCTCCCACTTACGAGAGTGAGCTATAGCCATTTCCCTAAGTTGCCTTAGCTCTGCTGTAGCTTCACCCCATCGCTCACCACATTCTTTCTCATGTTGAGCAATCTTCTCTAAAGCCTCTAAAGCTAAATCAAGTGTTTGCGTCTGCTCTTGCTTCATTACCAAGGCAC
>Ga0181411_1000416_pt1 | contig 15322 bp, 18 predicted proteins | sample 34SPOviralmetaG_FD_130114 | JGI IMG/M metagenome (GOLD analysis project Ga0181411, IMG submission 130114) | Marine viral communities from the oligotrophic San Pedro Time Series (SPOT) site, San Pedro Channel, CA, USA - 34 SPOT_SRF_2012-07-09 | ecosystem: Environmental > Aquatic > Marine > Strait...
GGGGTAGGTTGTAGGTCCTGCCCCAAATTAACTCTTGACTTATAGTAACACATGTGTTATAATAGACTTTCAAATGAACAGCAACGAACATTTAAAACATTGGGGTTTTAGATTAGTAGAAGCAAAAATTCGTTTGTGTATATATAGCAAAAAATCACTAGATAGTCTCATTATTACCCTGTCCTCCTATTATGAGGCTGTCTGGTGTAAACTAGCGCGGAGTTAATCACAGCTATTTTTTGTTCGTATCTTGTTCTTATTACCCGTAAATGGTACTTTAACAAGTCACTCGTGGAAAGCCGAGTCTAAACCAACCATTACTGTAGATAAGAGTTACTATCATTACGGCGTGATATTAACCCTTGTATTAATGTCGTACAAAGGATATGGTGAACATGAAAAAACTAATAGAGAAAATCATAGGGTGGCAGCTTGAATATAATTATTACCCAGGTCAGCCATCTAATTTTGAATTATGGAGAGAAGAAGTAGGTCATTGGAGAGTTCAGCTAGGAAGCTACGAAGTATTCCTGATATCTCGCAAGCACCCACACTTTCATTATCAATAATTCAATCTGATTATCTCACACGCAAAACTACATGCTAATAAGCAGAAAGGTATTAAGCGGAGATGATACAACTAGCAGGAGACCTTGCTAACAAACCTGGAGTAAAATCCAATGCACAAAAGATACAAACGTATCTGAGTGCTGTTTGGCAAGAAGCACAGGACCGTAAAGAAAAAACAAAAGGTCCGATTGCAGAACTTAACACAATACAACAACTAATATTAGTTGAACTAGTTTTACATCAGGCAAGCGGTAACGAAGAACCTATGACGTTAAATCAGATTAGGAAAAAACATGACTTACCCGCTTGGCTGATTAGTAAAAACTGCCTCTCACTTGATAAAGGTTACCCTCGTGGTGATAAATTTACAGGTGGTCGTGGGTATGTAAGAAGCGAACGCTTAGGTAGAACAAATAATCTGTATCTCACAACCGAAGGAGCAGAGGCGCTATCTAAGATTTATGAAGTGGTCGGTTAAATAAGGAGAAGCCATGGGCAGAACTAAAGAAGCTTGGATGTTAATGAACGAATACAATTCACTTAAGGAATCATTAGCAATGGATGAAGATGAATATTTTCAAACATACCGAGTAATTAAAGACGAACATGAAGTGCAGATACTAGAAGACAAACTTAAATTACTTTCAGAGGAGTTAGGTAAATACGATTTACAAGTACAACCTGATATTGATTTAAGAAGGAGTGATAATTAATGGTGCAAATTAGCATGGAAGGTATTCGTGATAGGGGAAGTTCCTATCAAGCAATGGTTCAATGTCAGGACCATACGGGTACCATGCAAAAGAAAGCTAAATCTTTTAAGAAGTCACAATATAATTCTCCTGCTGAAGCGCTTAGCTTTGCACAAAAATGGAGAACTGATTCAATCCGTAAAATTAAAAAAGGATTGTGGTCAGAAGAAGATGCTGTTGGCTTCAAAGATGGCATCACTATGGAACAAGCATTTCAAGAAGTACATAAAAGTATTTGGAATGGAACTACTACTAAGGCTAGCACTGCTGAGACCTATGTAAATCATTTCCAAACCTTTTTGAAATTTACTGGTCCAGGTTCACTAATCAAAGATGTTGCTAAGTACAAATATCTTTTAGATTTTAGAACTGCATTAATGAATGATGAGATAAAGGGTGTCCGTCCAGGTACAAGTACCTCTACGTTCAATCGTATCTTAACTTCTATTTATGCTTTTCTCGATTACTGTAAAAACGTAGGCTACATTGACAGCCTGCAGCCCCTTCCTGATAAAGCAACCTTAAGACTTAAAGAAGTTAATCTTGAGAAACGTGCACCATCTAATGATGAAGGCCAACAGATGTTAATACAATGTAGGTCTTATCCAGATAAGATGTTCAGACTTGTCTATGCAGATATCATAGAATTTTGTATGAACTCAGCATTTAGAAGTCAGGAAGTACTAACTATGAAGAAGAAACACTACGTCTATGATGATGGTGTTGCTTATGCAGTAGTTACAAAAGAACGAGCCAAAACTGGTAAAGAAAGAAGAGTAGTATTAACTGCAAGAGCAAGGCAAATATTAGACTTGCATACACAAGGCAAAGGTAAAGATGATTTTGTTTTCTGCAAAGAGGATAACAAACCTATCACTAAGCATGCTTTGCGTCATTGTTTTGATACTCTCAAAAACTTTCTTGGTCTTGGACCTGAAGTCACTTTCCATAGCACAAGGCATTTTGCTATTACTAAAATGGAAAGAGAATTTGGATTATCCACCTCACAAATTATGAGGATGGTTGGTCATACTAATATTTCTACTACTCAGAAATACATTAGTAAGCAGCCTGATGATGATTTAATTATCAAGCAAAAGATGGACGAAAAGCAAATCACCCTGCAGCTAGTTGGGGGAGGTAAGGCTTAATAATGACAATAATGACAAACGTGAAAAATTACGGCCCAATACGTAACACGTTTGGATTTAATAGACGCACTGGTTATTCTTTAAAAATAACTAGTAATGGTAACCAACTAGTAAAATCGTTTACATGGATTAAACATTCATGTAAAAACGTTCTGTCATTATACTGTCGTTGTGACAGTCATTTTGACATGAAAACAGAGTGTCACAGGAGTATAAAAACATTGAAAAATATAAATTTTGATAAAATACTACTAACTTTAGGTATAACTAACATCAAGACTGTCAATGTTGCCCTAGGGTTATACTCCATGACACTCCATAAAACTGTTGATTGTGTTAAGCGAATAATAAACGCGTGCACTAGTTCTCAGTTTTTTCAAATAATCACCCTTGTATTAGAGAGAATGACAAAGATTATTTTTTGTCGTTATTGTCATTATCGTACTTGGGTCTTTCTCGAAATGGAGAGTTATAACATTGATGAAAGACGTAAACTTGGAACGACTACTAGAAGTAGGAATTGGTGGAGAAGGCGACTCCATCCACTCAAAGTACAACCGCAAGCTTGAGAGGCAATTAGCACTTGAAGAAGAGATGCACTCAGGTGGTATCGACAGATACAACCGAGACCTCAACAAAGCAATAGAGAAGAATCAACAAGCAGGAACCAAGTATGGTGTTAAGTTACTGCAAGGTGGCATTGAGAAATTTTCTCAGTTTATAGAAAACCAGTGCAACACAATTACTGTAGGTCAACGTGCTACTGCTATCTCTATTATGGAACCATACAAAGAAGAGAAAGACTTCTTTGATATTGTTTCTTACATAACCCTCAGGACCATCTTAGATGGTATCACCATGAGAAATCTAGCTAATCAAATAGCTACAAAGATAGCCTCAGGTGTAGAAGATGAACTCAGATTAAGAGAGTTTGAGCGACAAGCTAAACCTTTATTTAATAAGATTATGCAACAGCTAGAAAAGAAGAATAGCTACAGGCATAAACGAAGAGTTCTAGTTCATTGTATGAGTAAATTTGATATTCAGTGGACCCCTTGGAATACATCTAAAAAGGCTAAATTAGGTGTATGGTTATTGATATGTTGTGAAACCTGTACGGGTCTCATTAATACCGTCAATAGAAAACTAGGTAAAAACCAAACCCCTAAATACGTAGAGGCTACAAAAGCTACTCTAGATTGGATAGAAAAGGTTAATTCAAAAGAAGAGATATTATCTCCTTTGTATTGGCCTACGATAATCCAACCGAGAAAATGGAAGGGTGTCTACAATGGTGGTTACTGGAACACAGTTATCAAACAATTACCTTTAATTAAAACAAGAAATACAAACTTGTTAGAAGAGTACAATAACAGAACTGATGAGATGGCTTCTATGTATCAAGCAGTCAATCATATTCAAGATACTCCATGGAGAATAAATAAGAACCTTTACAACTTATTAAAAGAGATAAAAGAGAAGGGTCTTTCTATAGGTAAATTACCACCTATGGAGCCATTAGAGGAACCTATATCACCTGTTCCAGATAAAGACGCTACTGAATGGTTAGCTAATCCTGTAAACAAAGAAAGGTTTATTCATTTTAAAAGAGAAAAAGAAAGAATAAAAACTTATAACGTCAGGACCCAATCAAAGCGTATAGCTGTATCTAAGGTTTTATATCTAGCAAGTAAGTTTCTAGAAGAACCAGATATATACTTTCCACATCAATTAGACTTTAGAGGTAGAGCATATCCTATTAGCATGTTTCTTAATCCTCAGGGAGTTGAGTATGCTAGAGCATTACTAGAATTTAGTGATGGTAAAAGAATGGGTGACTCACCGAATAGTGGTAAGTGGCTTGCTATTCATACGGCCAATGTCTACGGAATGGATAAACTATCTATTACTGAAAGAGAACAATGGACCAAAGATAACTCCGATATAATTTGTGAGGTAGCTAAGGACCCTTGGAGCAGTGTTAGCTTTTGGGAGGCCGCTGATAAACCTATGTTGTTTATGGCTGCAGCTTTTGAATGGGCTAGTTATATGGAAAAAGGTGACAATCACATCACTCACTTACCTGTATCTGTTGACGGTACTTGTAACGGTTTACAAATATTCTCATTGTTACTAAGAGATGAAGTAGGTGGTTATGCTACTAACTTAATACCGTCAGATGAACCACAGGATATCTACAATATTGTTGCTGAGAAAACAAAAGAAGTTTTAGAAAAAGAAACAAGCAACGAACCATTACATAAAAAGAAATTTCCAATGCCATTAAAAGATGTGGCAAAGAAATGGTTGGAGATTGGTATTAACAGAAAGATAACAAAGCGACCTGTTATGGTCGTACCTTACTCTGGTACATTGTATGCTTGTAGACAGTATGTTGAGGATTACTTAACTGAGTTAGAGGATGATAATAAACATCAACCCTTTGGCTCTGATAAGTTTCATCCTAGTCAGTATCTTGCAAAAATAATTTGGGAACAAATTAATACAACTGTCATTAAAGCAAGAGAAGCTATGGATTGGTTACAACACATGTCTAGGCTTGCAGCTTCAGAAAATATTCCTGTTGTGTGGAGAACACCCATAGGTTTTGAAGTACAGCAAAAATATCAGAAACCAAAAAATACAAGAGTGGAAACAAACATAGGTGGTAAAATTACCAAGCTAAGTTTTGCAGAAGAAACTCATGTGTTAAATCGTAGAAGACAAGCTACCGGTGTAGCACCTAACTATATTCATAGTATGGACTCTGCTTCTATGATGCTCACTGTTAATAAATGTTACAGCAAAGGTATCAAAGATTTTTGTATGATACATGATAGCTATGGTACTCACGCTACAAATGTTGAGGACCTATCAATATCACTTCGTGAAGTCTTTGTAGAAATCTTTGAAGAAAACTGGTTAGAAAAATTTAGGGACGATATTTGTCAGCTTCTATCTGAAAAGAATAAGAAGAAAGTCAAACCCATCCCTGAGTTTGGAAAATTACAGATTAACGAAATACTAAAGAGCAAATACTTCTTCGCATAAAGGAAAGTATTAGGGCAGGTACCACGGGGGTATCTGCCCATGAAAGGTGCAAACACTACTAAGCACCATTTACGTTTATATATACCAAAACTCTCTTTGTCTATAACCCTAGGGCGATTATTACCGACACCTATTGAAATAAACACAGACCTCCTAAGGTCGAAAGGAACGACATGAAAAATCAAATAATCGTGACACCCAAAGGTGAACTTGTATACCCCCATTTAACTAAGCCAGACACTAAGTTTGACAAAGACGGTGTATACAGAACAGTCTTAAAGACTCCCTATAATGAAGAAGCAAAAAACTTTACTAGAAAATTAGAAGAACTAGTAGATGAGTATGCACATCAATTAGATAAGAAAACAAAACGCTCTCCATTACCATTTAAAATAAATGAAGATGAAGGCACACTAGAAATAACTCTGAAATGTAAAGCCAAAGGTATACGCAATGATGGTACTACCTGGGAACAAAAGCCAGTTATCTTTGATAGCAAAGGAACACCTTTTGAACCTGAAGGTGTTATCTGGGGCGGAACTGTAGCGAAGATAAGTTTTACTCCAAGTCTTTACAGCGTTGCTGCTATTGGCACTGGTATATCACTACGACTAAAAGCAGTTCAAATAATAGATTTAGTTAAAGGTGGTAACTCATCTGACACTTATGGATTTACAGAAGAAGAAGGTCATGTCTCTACAACTGAAAAGAGTGAAACCAATTACACACTTGAAGAAGAGGGAGAGACAGAAAGTGCAAACTTATACTAAGTTTCGTTCAGGCTTAGAAGTACAAGTTGCAACTCAATTAGATGATGAGGGTGTAGGCTATGAGTATGAGGAATTAAAAATCTCATACCAAAGACCTGCTGAGCAGTCTACCTACACTCCTGACTTCGTTTTAGATAATGGAATCATTATCGAGACGAAAGGTCAATTTGTTACTTCTGATAGAAAGAAACATAAAATTATTAGAAATCAGCATGGAGACAAATACGATATTCGTTTTGTCTTCAGCAACCCTAAAACAAAAATAGGTAAAAAATCAAAAACTACTTATGCCGATTGGTGCGAACGATTTGGTTTTAAGTGGGCTAAAGGAAAAATTCCAAAGGAATGGTTAAAAGAAAATGCCAAGAAAACAAACTGATTACATAATTATACATTGTGCTGCAACAAGACCGTCAATGGATACTGATGCAAAAGAGATAGACAGATGGCACAGAGAGCGAGGCTTTCTGCGTATCGGATATCACTATGTTATTAAACGAGACGGAACCATTGAAGATGGCCGTATGCTTAGTGAACCTGGTGCTCATGCACGTAAATATAACTGGTGCTCTGTAGGTATTTGTATGGTTGGGGGTGTCAAAGAAGATGACATCAATGCACCTGAAGATAATTTTACAGATGAGCAATGGGTAGCTTTATATACCCTTGTGCAAGATATGATGGGTGAATACCCACTAGCTAAAGTTATCGGTCATAACGAAATCTCTAATAAATTTTGTCCTTCATTTAATGTGCAGAATTGGTTGCGTAATAACGGACTCCCATATCAAGAAAAGGAAATAGATGACAGCAAGTCTACAGATGAGTAGTCCTTTCAAACATCATGAACCTTGTCCGCAATGTGGTAGTAAAAATAATTTAGCACGATACGAAGATGGCTCTGCTTACTGCTTTGGCTCTGATTGTAAATATTATGAAAAGAATGAAGGCCAAGCTACTGTCATTAAAATTAAAAGTAATAATAATTTTCAAGATGGTGAGTTTCAGGATTTATTAAAAAGAAAAATATCAAGCGAGACTTGCAGAAAATATAATTATCAATGCAATCAAAAATATCAGATAGCTAACTACTATAATAAAAACAAAGAGTTAGTTGCACAAAAACTGAGAACACCTAATAAAGAATTTAAGTGGATAGGTGAAAGCAAAGATATTTTATTATTTGGTCAACAAGTATTTAGAGATGGAGATAGACGTTTAGTTATCACTGAAGGTGAGATAGATGCTCTTACTATTTCTCAATATGTATTTAGTAATAAATATGCAGCAGTTAGTATTCCTATGGGAGTACAATCAGCAAAGAAGCATGTCTTAAATAATATTGAATGGGTCGAAAAGTTTGAAGAAGTTATTATTTGTTTTGATAATGATGAACCTGGTCGTAAAGCTGCACAAGAAGTAGCAAGTATTATTACACCAGGTAAAGCAAAGATAGCTAGCTTGAGTGGTAAAGATGCAAATGAAATGGTGCAAGAAGGTCGAGGCAAAGAATTAATCAGTGCTGTTTATGATGCTTCTATTTATAGACCTGATGGAATTATCCATGGTGCTGATACTTGGGACATCTTTATTAAAGATGATGAGTTTGAAACATCTCAATATCCTTATAGTGGACTGAATGAGTACACTAATGGCATACGTTCTTCTGAGATTGTAACTATCACTGCAGGTTCAGGTATAGGTAAGTCTCAATTATGTAGAGAAATAGCCTATAACCTCATTAAACAGGGAAAAACTATAGGTTATATAGCACTTGAAGAGAACGTGCGTAGGTCTATTACAGGCTTTTTATCTATTGATTTAAACAAACAATTACACAAGCCTGAGATAAAAGCTTTGGTCCCTGAGGAAGAATTAAAAGCCTCGTATCAAAGAGTATCTAAGCAAGTTTATTTTTATGACCACTGGGGTTCCACTGATACTGAGAACTTATTAGCTAAGTTAAAATATTTAAATCAAGCTTGTGGTTGTACTCACATTTTCTTGGACCACCTTTCAATAATGGTTTCAGGTATTCACGAAGGTGATGAGCGAAGAATAATAGATAACATGATGACTAAGTTGAGAAGTTTAACTCAACAATTAAATCTATCTATCATAGCTGTATGCCACTTAAAAAGATTAGAAGGTAATCGTGACCACGTAGATGGTGTAAGAACATCATTAGGTCATTTAAGAGGTAGTGCTGCGATTGCTCAATTATCGGACATGGTAATTGGTTGTGAGCGTAATCAACAAAGTGAAGACAATCCTCATCTTATGACAATAAGAGTTTTAAAAAATAGGTTTACAGGACAAACAGGAGTTGCTTGCCAACTTCAATTTAATCAGGACACAGGAAGGTTATATGAATTGGGAAATATGCAATCACAAGATGCCACCGAAAGAAGAGAAAGCTATTACTGATTTTGTAAACGCTTTTATTTTATCAGACCCGTTTTTTAAAAAATTATCTAAGAAGGATAAAAAAGATACAAGACAAACTTTTATCTTAGTTATGCGTGCAATCTACGTAGCAAATAATTACGACAATGTAATTCCCGTATTGTACGCCAAGACCTATGTATCAGCAGAGACAATTAGAGACGCAATCGAAAAGATTGCTTTCATGATGCCTGGTGCTGACAAAATACGAATAGTCGTAACCCATTAAGGAGTAAATATGAATGAATACGTCTTTGATATAGAGACGAATGGATTATTAGAAAGCCTAGATACTATCCATTGTCTCGTCATAAAAGATATCAACACAAAACAAAACTATAGCTTTAAACCTAACCAGGTTGCAGAAGGATTGGAATTATTAAAAGAAGCAGATACTTTAATAGGTCATAACATATTAAAGTTTGATATTCCTGCTATTCAAAAGATATATCCTGAGTTTAAAACCAAAGGTAATCACTTAGATACCATTGTTTTATCAAGGCTTGTATGGCCTGATATTAAAGATTTAGACTTTAAAAAGGTATCTTTAGATAAAAACTTTCCAAGCAAGATGATAGGTAGACATAGCCTTGAGTCATGGGGTTACCGATTGAATTACCTAAAAGGTGATTATGGAAAACAAAATGATTGGTCCCAATGGTCAGAGGATATGCAAACTTATTGTGAGCGTGATGTAGATTTAAATGCCAAGCTTTATGAGGTTATCAAGAATAAAAAGTTTTCTGATAAGGCTATTAATCTAGAGCACGAATTTCAAAAGTGTATCTTACGACAAGAAACACATGGTTTTTGTTTTGATAAAGACAAAGCTATTAAACTTTCCAATCAATTAGAAAAACGTAGAGGAGAACTATACAATGAACTTCAAGAATTATTTCCTCAATGGGAAAAAGACATTGGTATCTTTATTCCAAAAAGGGATAACAAGACTAAAGGTTATGTGGCAGGTCAACCTATCACAAAGAGAAAAACTGTTATATTTAATCCTAATAGTAATGACCATATTGCTGATAGGTTAAAGAATAAATATAATTGGAAACCTAAAGAATTTACAAAAGAAGGAAGACCAAGAGTAGATGAAACTGTTCTTGCAAGCCTGAAATATTCAGAAGCTAAACAACTAGCAGAATACAAACTTATACAAAAAAGATTAGGCCAACTTGCGGAAGGTGACAACGCATGGCTGAAATGTTTGGTGAATGGTAAGATACATGGAAGTGTAATTACTAATGGTACTGTCACAGGAAGATGTACTCATAAAAACCCAAACATTGCACAAGTACCTTCAGTGACGGCACAATATGGAAACGAGTGTCGTTCTTTGTTCGTATGCCCTGAGGGATATAAGCTAGTGGGTGTGGACTTATCTCAATTAGAACTCCGCTGTCTCGCTCACTACTTATACCCTTTTGATAAAGGAGCAATGGTTAAAGAATTATTAGAAGGTGATATTCATACTGCTAATCAAAAAGCTGCAGGACTACCTAACAGAGCCTCAGCTAAAACATTTATCTATGCTTTAATTTATGGAGCAGGAGATAAGAAGATTGGTGAAATTGTTGGCGGTAATACCAAAGATGGTAAGGATATTAAAAGAAAATTCTTTAGTAAAAACAAAGCTTTTGCACGATTTAAAGAAGACGTGGAAAGAGTTGTAGAAACAAAAGGAAAGCTGACTGCGTTAGATGGTAGAAAAATACCAGTACGTAGTAAGCACAGTGCAGTGAATTTCTTACTGCAGAGTTGTGGAAGTATTTTGGTTAAGACAAGTACCATCTTACTTCATTCACGTATTGACTGGGAACAATGGCAAGACAAAGTAAACATGGTTGCACATGTGCATGATGAAATGCAATTCCAAGTCAAAGAAGAACTTGCGGATAAATTAGGACAGGCTGCTATTAAAGCAATTAAAGAGTCTAAGTTTATCTACAACTTCAACTGCCCCCTTGATGGTGAATACAAGGTGGGCCAATCATGGTCCGAGACACATTAAAAAAATGGAATAAAAATTCTAATTGGGATGCAGACCTCAAACATGGGGAGCATCATGAGAAAGAATTTATGAAGGCAATCAATCATCCTTTAGCAAAAATAGAAATAAAAGCTGAACGAGATTGGTGGGACAAGACAGGCAACATCTTAATAGAAGTAGCACGTGATGATAAACCCTCAGGAATTATGGTTACTAAATCAACTACTTGGGTGCAAACTTTTACTAAAGGGGACAAGCAATACTTCTCTATTATTTTTAAAACCAAAGACCTTAAAAAGTTAGTTCGTAAATATAAACACAATTACAAAATGGTAGGTGATGGATGGCGAACCAAAGGAGTCTTGATACCATTTAAAGATATAATCTATGAAATTTCCAAAGTCATTTAAGATTGGATTTGAAACTATAGATATTGAAATACTTCCTACCCATTTAGCTTACGATATCTGTAGAGAAGAAGGTAGCTTTCATGCCAACTTAAGAAAAATTTTTATCAGTGAAGATGTAGTCAAAAGAGGTGGCGCTACTCTTATTAATATCCTGATACACGAACTTCTACATGTTTGTTATTGGTACAATAACTTATCTAACAACAGCACAGAAGAAGACATTGTTAATGCAATGTCGAATTACATAACGGAATTACTATTCCAATCCAAACTAACAACACTAATTGAACAGGAGAAACACAAATGTCTTTAAAAGCAAAAGAGAGAAAACTGTTAATTGATGGCGATATTGTTGCATTTACCATTGCCGCTGCTTGTGAACAAGCTACTAAGTGGGATGATGATTTATGGACGCTACACGCATCAGCAGAAGAGAGTGTCAGTAGATGCTATAATTTAATAGAGGGTTTAAAAGAAACATTATTTTCTGACCACGTAGTCGTAGCATTATCAGATAAAAAGAACTTTAGAAAAGAACTAACTAATACGTATAAAGCAAACAGAGTAGGTAGTAGAAAGCCTATCACATATCAATCCATAAAAGAATTTATGACAGAAAAATATGAGACGCATGTCTATCCACGATTAGAAGCAGATGATGTCTTAGGTATCTTAGCGACAACTGATGATGGTTTTACTAAAACGATTGTCACTAATGATAAGGACCTGAGAACAATTCCTACTAGTGTTTACTTTCTAAATAATAAACCTATGGGTTTGATAGAAGAAATTGATGAAGCAACTGCTGATTATAATTTCTATAAACAAGTATTAACTGGTGATAGAGCAGATGGTTATCCTGGATGTCCTACTATCGGTGATAAGACTGCAGAGAAATTATTAAAACCTTTCATTGGTGATAATAAAACTATGCAAGAAATAATAACAAAACAATTTAACAAACAAGGTTTAGGTGAAGAAGAAATCTTATTACAAACTAGGTTAGCAAGAATACTTAGAAATGGTGAATATGATTTAGCAAAAGCCGAACCTGTATTATGGGGGTGGTCATGAAATCATACGACTTTTTAAACACGGCTTCTATCTTAGTAAGTGATGATAGACACGCAACACATGGTGATAAAACTTTAAATCATGTCAACATAGCTAAGCTATGGAGTGCATATAAAGATGTAGAGTTTACTGCTCATGATGTTGCAGTCATGATGGCTTTATTAAAAGTAGCAAGAACTAAATTAGGTAATCTTAATCAAGATGATTATGTTGATGGTGCAGGTTATCTCGCAATAGCAGGTGAAATTGTTAGTGAGTAAAAAGAAAGACCGACACCTTAAAGATAACTATGGCAATGCTGAATTTCCTGATGTGTCACGAAATTTCGTAGAAGCTATGGATGCTTTGTTTCCTGAGCAATCTGCGGATTTGCAATGGTCAGACAGAGATGTTTGGTACAAATCAGGCCAGAGAAGCGTTATCAAATTTTTACAACAAAAACTCAAGGAACGAGAGGAGAATATAATATAATGTGTTTTTTCGGAGGAGGCAGTAGTAAACCTGCTGACCCGCCACCACCTGCAAAGCCACCTAGGGAAATGAATACTAGAGCGGCTCCTTCACCTGCTGCTGCACCTGGTTCATCTAGTAGTAATACTGGAAGTTCAAGTAGTTCAGAACGTAAGACTGGTAGAAAGATGCTCAGAATACCCTTAATGCCTAGCAATAATAGCGGCGTACAAATACCTAACTAATTATGAATGAAGAATACGTTGGTACCGCTCAAGGGCGATATCAATCTTGTGCTATTAATCGTGAAGTATTTTTAGAAAGAGCAAGAGACAGTTCAGAACTTACTCTTCCTACTTTAATACCTCCTAAGACTTCTAGCAATGTCACAAAATACCCGACACCATATCAAGGAATAGGAGCAAGAGGAGTTAACAATCTAGCTTCTAAATTATTACTTGCTTTAGTTCCACCTAATGCACCTTTCTTTAGAATGAAGATAGATGACTTTGTTATTAAAGATTTAGAAGGGGACCAAAACTTAAAAACAGAAATAGAGTCAGGCTTATCTCAAATAGAGAAAGCAATAATGACTGATATAGAAATTAAAGCAGATAGAGTTGCAATCTTTGAAGCACTAAAACAATTAATAGTTGCAGGTAACGTTTTGCTTTATGTTGCTGATACTGGTCTTAGAGTTTTTTCATTAGAGAGATTTGTTTGTAAACGTGACCCTATGGGTAATGTTAAAGAAATTATTACAAAAGAAAGTTTATCACCAAATACATTAGAGCCAGAATTACAGCAAGCTATTGAACCAAGATTAGATGCTGATGAAAAAAGTGTAGATTTATACACTCACATTTATCGAGATAAAAATAAGTTTCATGTTTACCAAGAGATAAAAGGAATAGAAGTTCCTAAATCTCGAGGAACTTTCCCGTTAGATGCATCTCCCTATATACCTCTTCGTTGGAATAGAGTAGATGGAGAAGACTATGGTCGTGGTTTTGTTGAGGAATATTTTGGAGACCTGAAGTCGCTTGAAGGATTAACGAAAGCGATTGTCGAAGGCTCTGCTGCTGCATCTAAAGTTTTATTTATGGTATCACCTAACGGTACTACAAGAGCAAGAAAGTTAGCTGAGTCACCGAATGGTGCAATTATAGAAGGTTCCGCAAATGATGTTTCTGTTTTACAGTTAAATAAATTTGCAGATTTCAGAATAGCTTATGACGCTATGAACAAGATAGAAGGGCGATTACAATACGCTTTTCTACTTAATGCTTCCGTAACAAGAGATGCAGAAAGAGTAACAGCAGAAGAAATACGCCTGATGGCTGCCGAATTAGAGTCATCTTTAGGCGGTGTTTACTCCATTTTATCACAAGAGTTTCAGCTACCTTTTATTATGCGAAAACTCAGAATGATGGAGAAGTCAGGTAAGCTACCACAGCTACCTAAGAATACTGTTCAACCATCCATTATTACGGGCTTAGAAGCATTAGGGCGAGGTAACGATAGAAATAAATTAATATCTTTCCTATCTACTCTTGCTCAAACATTAGGTCCACAAGTTATAGAACAGTTTGTGAACATTCCTGATGCTATTAAACGTTTAGCAACTTCAGAAGGTATTGACCCTGATGGTTTAATTAAATCACCAGAACAAATACAACAGGAAATGGCTCAACAACAACTAACACAAGCAGCACAAAACATTGACCCTAATCAGGTCGCTGACTTGGTTAATCAATCTCAACAAGGAGAAAATCAATAATGGTAGATAAAGTAACAATCAATGATGATGTACTTAATAATACTGCGAGTACAGCATCCACATCACAAAGTACAACTACTGAGGCTTCCGAGCGTCCTAGTTGGCTTCCTGAAAAATTTAATTCTGCAGAAGATATGGCAAGTGCCTATTCAGAATTAGAAAAGAAAATGTCTTCTGGTCAACCGGAAGAGCAACCATCACAAGAACAAGTAGAACAAGCTACAGGTTTATCACTAGACCCTTATTATAATGAGTATGCAGAAAATGGAACACTGTCAGATGGCAGTTATGAAAAACTTGCTGCTTCAGGATTAAATAAAGATTTAGTTGATAGCTATATCCAAGGTCAACAAGCACTAGCAGATGCTACCGTTCAAAGTATTTATCAAGCTGCAGGTGGCCAAGAAAAATATACAGCCTTAACAGATTGGGCAGGTAAAAATCTTTCTGAAAGCGAGCAATCAAACTTTAATGACATTATGGAAAAGGGTAGCGTAGAAGCTGCTACTTTTGCAGTCAAAGGTTTACGTGCTCAGTATGATGCACAATTCGGTATTCAACCAAATTTAATGCAAGGTCAAAACGCAAATCAAAATAGTGATGTCTTTAGGTCAACAGCAGAAGTTATTAAAGCTATTAATGACCCTAAATATCAAAACGATACACACTATAGAAGTACAGTAGAGGCCAAGATTAAACGCTCAAATGTAATGTAATGATACAATTATTAGGCGCTGCTTCTCCCATTATTGGTGCTTTATTTAAAACTGTAGATAAAGCCATTGATAGTAAAGAGGAGCGTGAAAAAATAAAATCAAACATTCAACAACAAGTTATGGCAGGGGAGATGAAAGAACTCTCCACTGCTGCAAA
>Ga0181411_1000417_pt1 | contig 15315 bp, 22 predicted proteins | sample 34SPOviralmetaG_FD_130114 | JGI IMG/M metagenome (GOLD analysis project Ga0181411, IMG submission 130114) | Marine viral communities from the oligotrophic San Pedro Time Series (SPOT) site, San Pedro Channel, CA, USA - 34 SPOT_SRF_2012-07-09 | ecosystem: Environmental > Aquatic > Marine > Strait...
AAAATATGAGCAAACCACTACTAAGCAGAAAACAAACGGCAGAGGCACTGTCTCTGTCCACCAGGACACTAGACCGTCTTGTTAAAAAACGGCGAATCCCGTTTATTGACACCGGCCACAAAATTATGTTCGACGTCGATAAAGTTATCGAAACGCTGACGGTCGAAAGCGAGCCAAGGGAGGTAAGCAAATGAACGCTCTACCTTTGTTCGATTGGTGCGGATCTCGGCACAACGGCAATGCTCAAAGCGACGCAGCTTTTGACAGCATTAAAAACGACCTCACTGACATGGAGAACGAGGTTTTGCAATTTATCGAACGGCAAGGTCTGCGCGGATCTAGCATCGATGAGATGGCAGCGGCAACTGGCAAAGCGCCTAACCAAATTAGTGGACGATTTACCTCACTGAAAGCTGCCAACAAAATAATGAAAATAGGCACTCGCCCAACTAGGTCAGGCAGGTCTGCCGGAGTCTTCGTTTCAACAGGTATCTAAGCATGAAAGTATCGGAAGTATTTGGAGGTTTTTTGGAGGCAGAGGATTTGCCAGAAGGTAAAGACGTGCCGGTGACAATTGTAGCCGTTAGGCAATCAACGGCAGACGATAAAGGCAGCGATGGGAAGCCTATTGATAAGCCACTGGTTCAAATTAAAGGGGCAAAAAAAGAGTGGGTTTTGAACAAAACTTGCGCTCGCGTCATTCGCCGGCTCTACGGCAACGACATGGCGGAATGGGCTGGCAAAAAGGTCACGCTACACCGGGACGTTTGCAATGCCTTTGGCAAGCGGAACGTGCCGTGCATACGGGTCAGGGGGAAACAGTTATGAAAAAAAAAACAATTCAGAAAGGGCAGCTTTAAATGAGTTGGCTCTTTTCGCGGGTGCTGGCGGAGGAATACTCGGAGGGCATCTCCTTGGATGGCGCACAGTGTGCGGTGTTGAGTGGGACGCCTACGCAGCTTCCGTCCTGGTGCAACGACAGAACGATGGGCAACTGCCAGCTTTCCCAATCTGGGATGACGTTCAAACCTTTGACGGCAAGCCATGGCGAGGACGTGTTGATGTCGTATCTGGAGGCTTTCCCTGCCAAGACATCAGTTGCGCCGGCAAAGGTGCAGGCATCGAAGGAGAGCGATCTTCCATGTGGACGCACATGGCGCGAATCATTGGAGAAGTTCGACCTCAACACGCATACGTGGAAAACTCACCAATGCTTGTGGGACGAGGACTTACAACCGTCCTCAGTGATCTTGCCGAAATGGGGTATGATGCTAAGTGGGGTATTGTGGGAGCGCACGACGTCGGGGCTCCCCACAAGCGAGACAGGATCTGGATTGTTGGAGAGTTGGCCCACGCCAAAAGCACAAGAGAGCAAACACGGCGAGCCAACTGATTGGGAGATGCAAACTGACCATGAAGGAACAAAGTTCTCACTGCGTGTGCAGGTGGCAAAGCGCGAACAAAAATGGCCTACGCCAAGCGCGAACAAGACCACATCCAGTGGCGAATTGGTCAATGCAGATGGAACGCCGTGGGACGGACACAGTAAACCTCATTCAGCGCAAACGGGCAAACCAGTTCAGACAGCATTGATGGATAAGGTAATTCAACAAAAATGGCCTACGCCAAAATCATCAGAATATAAAGGTGCTGCATTGGATCGCATACCTGGCACCGATCAATACAGAGGAAATCTCTGTGAAAAAGCAGAGTTGGAAACAGGCGAACCCCAACGCGAAAACGGCAAAGTTAAGAGGCTCAATCCCGATTGGGTTGAATGGTTGATGGGTTGGCCTATTGGGTGGACAAGCATAGAGGAAATAACAGAGTTGGATTGGCGAGATTGGTCTGTAGATCCAGCTGATGAATTGCAACCAAGAGGAACAAACACTGAGGGTTTAATACCAACGCCTAGTTCAAGCGAAACTGGTTTAAGAAATAAAAATTATGCTCAGGGCGGTCAGTCTATAGGAGTAGCAATAAGGGAACTAGGTGTAGGCGAAGGCTCAGTTCCAAGAGTAACCGCCGGCACAAAACATAGAATTGGCCGGTTGAAGGCCATTGGCAACGGTCAATGCCCCCAAGCGGCAGCATTAGCTTGGACAATTTTATCAAAAGCAGAATGACAAAACCACTAGAAATATCACCTAACGAATACCACTCCCGGCTAAAAGTAAACCGGGCTAACATTTTCGACGCCGAAAGCTACTTGTCGAAATCGGTTATCTGGGAGCTAAAACAGGCAAGCCTGTATCGTTGGCGCAATAACCCTAAAACGTTTGCCGGATCGACGGCAGCAACCTGGGGAACCGTCGTTGATTGTTTAGTAACGACGCCAGATGAACTTGGCGACGTGGTTGCCATCAGCCCCTTTGACAGCTTTAGAACTAAAGAAGCAAAAGAGTGGAAAGCTGACCAAATCGAAGCAGGCAAAACGATTATGTCTAAAGACGTTTTAATTGAGGCGAAAACTGCTGCCGGTCGGCTAAAAGAACACCATATAGCTGGCGATTTAATTAAAAACGCGCAGAAGCAAGTTGTCCTTTTAAACAAAGTAAAACTGCCAGGCTACGACGAAATCAATCTAAAGGCGCTGGTAGACTTAGCACCCACAAGCGGCAGCTATTTGGTGGACATAAAAACAACCAATACAGTTACGCCGTTAGCCCTCAGTAAAAAAACCGCAGAGCTAGGCTATCACGCTCAAGCCGGTCTTTATCTGAAACTATGGAATCTGTGTTTCCCAGACGATCAGCGCGACCGCTTTATATTCATTTGGCAATGCTCTGAGCCGCCCTACGAAGTCTGCGTGTCAGAGCTGCCTGCTGCCGACATACACGCCGGCGAGGAGTGGATAGCGTTTCAGCTTGAAAGGCTCGCAAAAGCCACAAAAACAAACACCTGGCCCGATCCATTCCAAAACAAAGTAGCTGTCATTGGTCGCCCAGAGTGGGCCGGCTACCAGGACGAAGAGGAATACGATGGAATCATCGCTGCGCCTGCTCATTGCTAAACTCAGTCCTCCAAACTACGACGGTTACGGATACACCCAAGCTGATCAAGACGGATACGACGGTGAAATTGTGACGCCAGAAGAGCATAAAGAAGAAGAATTTTTTGAAGCACTTACCCAACTACTAGATGCCAAACCTAAACAAGATAACACTGATGGGGAATCTCACTAGAGATCCAGAACTAAAGCACACGCCAAAGGGAACTGCGGTTGCCGACATTGGGCTTGCCATTAACCGAATTGGCAAGGACGAACACGGCCAGCGCACTGAGGAAACAACCTTTGTGGATGTTACCTTTTGGGGCCGGACAGCAGAAACGGTTGCGCAATACATGAGCAAGGGACGCCCCCTTTACGTTGAGGGCCGATTGAAAATGGACACCTGGCAAGATAAAGAAACCGGACAGAACCGATCCAAGCTAAAAGTGGTGGGCGACACGTTTCAGTTTCTCGGAGGTCGGGAAGAAGCGCCTGCCGCACCTCAACCGCCAGCGCAGCAACCAGCGCAAAATGTAGAACACAAAGCACCGGCGTCTCGAGGAACTGTGGCCGGCGATGACATTCCGTTTTAGCCATGAGTCAAAAACCAATAGTAAAGGATTTTGCCGACGCAATTCCGATTTTGGACAAAGCTGCCGGCGATAGCGAATTGCTTAAAGAGTGTATGCAAATCGTGCGAAATGATCGGAAAAAGCTGCAAAACCAACTTCACGTCGCTAGGCGATCAGCAAAAACAAACTTAGACGATTTGCGTCAGCTTAGACGTGAAATAAAAAAGGACGCAACAAGCCAGCTCCATAGTTCAAATGTGAATGTGAAACTTAAGCCGGCTGCTAAAAGGTTGATAAAGAAAAGCGAACTTAAGCGCAGAGAGGGTTGGCGAGCTGAGGTTGAGAATCAGCCTAAAAAAAAATCAACCGTCGATAACGAAATAGAGTTTACCGATCATACTCGGTCAAACTGTAACCTAGGCATTTAGGCAAAACTATGCCCTCCGACATTCAACTCTCCAGCGCACCTTTCATTGAGCGTCTAAATCAGGCAGCTTTGCAAACCGCTATGGATCGTCTGCGGGTAAAACCGCACTTGGATTTTATTGATTGGGCGCCGTTGCATATTCGGAACCCGGACGGAACGCCGTTCCGCTTCCGTCCTACGCAATTACAAGTAGCCAAGGATCTATTTAATCCAAACCTATATAGCGTGACGCTCAAAGCCTATTCTGGCATGGGCAAAACGTATTTGATAGGCGCTGCTTTTGCCTACGCTATTGAGCAACTAGGGCTTTTGGTCGGAGCTATGATGCCGAATAAAGTGCTGGTTGAGGATTGGATTAACGACGAGCTGCAAAAGGTTTTTGATGCTACGCCTGTTATGGCGTCGCTCGGCCTTTCGCGAGACATAAGAGGCCAAAAGCTATTTACAAACGGTGCAGAACTTCACGGTGTCGGCGCTAACAGCAGCGGTCTAATTCGACGTTTGCAGGTCGATGTGATGTATTCAGATGAGATTGACGCCATTGAGCAAACCGCGACCGATGAGGGAGATAAGTTGGGGCAGTTTGAAAAGCGCGGTCGAGGCCGCAAAACGCAGCATATGTGGCGCACGTCTTATCCGTCGATGAAAGGTGCTAGTAAGATTGACGCTAAGTATGACGAAACAGATAGATGCGCCTGGTTCGTCGTTTGCCCAAAGTGTGACCACCAATACACGCTTCACACTAGCCAAATGATCTGGACGCCTGGTAGACCGGATACGGCGCATTTGATTTGCCCAGGTTGCGGAACCAAAATAAACGAATCGCAGCGTCTCCAAATGGCTGGCGCAGGGCAGTATTTAACGCGAAAAAAAGAACCGTTAAAGCTGGGTGGCTTGCATCGCGGTTTTCACGTCGGGTGCTTGGCGCATACAGGCGACCACAACAACGCCTACGGCGAAGGGTTTTTGCATGAAGTAGCAGCGGAACGCGAAGCTGCTGATAAAGCAGAGAATCCAGAAAAATCCAAGCGAGTCTTTGTTAACACAATGGACGCCGAATCTTACGCAGAGGATGTCGAAAGCAAGCCAGAGGCCGATTCACTTTATGACAAGCGCGAAGCCTGGTCTGAGCCTGATCCGTTTGTAGAGCTGCCGCCAGGCGTTCTTATGATCACGATGGGCGTTGACGTCCAGAAGGACAGGCTAGAGGCCATGATAGTTGGGTGGGGCGCTAACAGCGAAAGCTGGCTTTTGTCCTACCGGGCGCTGCACGGTAGCCCACAAAGCCAAAAGACTTGGAATCAGTTGGATCGGTTGAGGCTTAAAAAGTTTAAGCATCCCCTCACCTCTCAACCCATGCCGGTTGTCTGTGTTTTTGTCGATTCGGGTCACTGGACAACTGACATTTACCAATATACTCGGCCTAGGTTAAGGCAGGGCGTGTTTGCCTGTAAAGGCTCGCGCACGTTGTCTTGCCCGTTAATGAGCAACAAGCCCACCAAACAAGGTCGGCCCCCTGCGCTGCTATACGAAGTCGGGACTCACGAAGCTAAGGATCTGATTTATCAGCGGTTGGAGTTCACGCCGCCTGCCGGGAAAGATTACCCAATGGGATACATCCACATTCCAGCAAACGAAGAGTTTGGCGAGACTGCCGGCGGTGAGGCAACTGGCTTTTTTGAAATGCTGCTGGCAGAGGATTCGCAGATGAAACGCTGCACAAAAACAGGCGAATTTGTCCGCTTTTTCGATTGCCCGAAAGGGACTAGGAACGAGGCGCTGGACTGCTTTGTGTATGCGATGGCAGCAGCGCGGAAGATGAATCCGAATTTTGAGCGGATTGCGGAAAATTTGGGCAAGTAAACAATGAGTAATGGCACAAAAAAAAGGTCAATTTGCTGGTTCTCTTGCGGGGCCGCATCTGCCGTTGCGACGAAGTTGGCTCTGCAAGAGCGCGACAACTGCGAAATTGTCTACCAAGACACTGGTTCGGAGCATCCAGACAATGAACGGTTTTTAAAAGACTGCCAAGACTGGTTTGGGCAGGAGATCAAAACAATCAAATCGGAAAAATACGTGGACGTTTGGGATGTATTCAAGAAAACTCGTTATCTCGTTGGCGTAGGTGGAGCGCGATGCACTGCCGAAATGAAGCGGATTCCCGCAGAAAAATACATCAACCATTTCGAGGATGACGAAATTTTCGGATACACGGCAGAAGAACAACATCGAGTTGATAGGTTCCGCGAAGGCAACCCAGAGCGGCGAATTGTGACTCCCCTGATAGAGCATCAACTAGGAAAAGCTGATTGCTTAGGGTTGCTTGAACGGGAAGGGTTAAAACTTCCGTGGATGTATCGTGTTGGCAAATACCAGAATAATAACTGTATAGGATGCGTAAAAGGCGGATCTGGGTATTGGAATAAAATACGCGTCGATTTCCCAGATGTCTTTAAACGAATGGCAAAAATGTAACGCGAATTGGACGTAGCAATTTGCAAGCGATACGAAGGAGATAAGCGAATTAGAGTATTTCTAGACGAACTCGATCCAGAAGCGGGGAGAAATGAAGAACAAGATATGTCGTGTGGACTTTTTTGTGTCGGTTTAGATTTATAGAGACTAAAAAAAATTTCTGCATAACTTGGTTTTCTCAATGCCCCCCCTTTTACCGCCGGCTAAAACCAAGCAAAACGCGAAACCTAAAATCGACCTATTGAACTGGTCGCCACATCTCGCAGCGCACTTTGCCTTTCATGGCTTTTTGCATTTCCCAAGTGCCATCCCTAACGCCATCAACCAAACGGGTTTTCATAGTTGTTCGGCAACACAAAGCAATCTCTGCTAATTCTTTCGCAGTGTAGTAGCCCTCACTTTTCAAATCGTCGTATTTAGGCAATACCTCTCCTAAAGCGGCGATGGCTTCAAACAATGCTTTGTCTATCGTGGGGTCATCCATGTTTCACCGTCCTTTCTCACAAACCAGCACTCCCATGACGTTGTGCCGGATTTGTTTTCTACTAATTCCCCAAAAAGCCATCCGTTCTCGTAGGCTAGTTTTCTAGGCGTCTTTGTGTTGTAGGGCATATCCTTTTTGCCCAAAAGTCCGCACGTAATACCTTCCGCTCGATTTAGTCCTGTATCAGCAAACCGCGAAAAGCTGTGGACGTGGCCTTGTATCACGCTGCCGGTTCCTTTGTAAGTCGCTATCGCCTGTCGTGCTGCGTTGATACCAGAATGGAACCCGTGTATAAATTGCAAAGTGCCGATAGCAAAAACGCCTGTTCGGGTGTCGTAAGGGAAAATTTCTGCATTTTGCCAAGCTGTTTGCGCTTCGATCTGGCTGGCAAGCCTGGCGCATAAATCTCGCAGCGTTCCATCTGTTTTGCTTTGCGCCTTGTTCCACAAGCGCACGTCGTGGTTGCCCTTTAAAATTTGAGTTGGCTTGTATTGGTTTAAAAACTCAATGCCTGCTTTTACGTCTGATTCCATTGATTCAGACTTTTCCTCTCCCCCGGCGCCTTCCCTAAGAGGTCGAAAATCGAAAACGTCTCCGCCGTGTATCTTATAGTGAGGTTTGTAGCTTTCGCTAAACTGCAAAAACCGCTTGGCAGTTTCACGGTCGATTTGGTCGCCGTGGCTATCCGTTCCGAATAGGAATTTTTTAATCGCCATAATGCTATGGTTTGTTTTTTGACTGCGCCAATTCAGCCTTTTTCTGTTTCAGTTCGATTGCAGCGATCCTGATGCGGTAAATTGCCAGAATCGTGGTGGCAACCGCTGCCAACGCTCCAACAAAGGTGGCGATGTTTGAAAAACTAAGCGCAGTTCCAACTGTAAAACCTGACGGGATAAACCATCTTTCCCAACCAGGCATTGAGCCATGCAAAACTTTAAACAGCTCCGGTATTTCGCGCAAAAAACTCATTTTCCGTGGCGCTTTAGAATTTCGGAAATGTCAGAGCGGCATAAGTCGCGGAACTCTGACATCGTTAGTGAGTAGCCTTGCACTACAATCGATCCGCCTGGGTCAACTTTGCGCTGTGGGCTTATCTCGTCATGGCCGACTACGTTTTCTAATTTGAAAACCTCTGGATTGTTAAGGTAAAGCCAGGCGACTAGCCGGCGCAGCGCCCAAACCTGCGAATCTGTAAAGCGATGATAGTAGCCAGCGTTGATGTTTTCTTTTTGTGGGGAAAACGTCACTTCATAATTGGAAATTCTGTTTCGTGGATTTCGCTGGTTTTTGTCCCACCACGGGTAAAACCCGTTTTTGTCTTTTGAAAGCATCCCTGCGGATTGCACTTCGACGCCAGCATATTCATCGGAGACATAGCCAACGGCGCCAGTGTGATTGCTTTTTCCAGCGTGATAGCCGTAAAACTCTAGAGAATCGCTTTGGGCAGTTTTGCCCTCCTCATCAATCAACAGGTAAAGCATTCCGGTGTTTCGCATCAACCTATTGCCGGCCTCGTGGCCGTTTCTGTGACCTGCTGTCCAGTGAACAACCAGCCCTTTCGGATAGCCTGCACTGTAGCGCCCTCTTTTGTTGCCGCTAATAGCGTCTTCCGCCCACGGAATCCAACAACGCTTTTCACCAAAACTGTAGTTTGCTGTGTCAAACAAACCGCGCGGATCGTCTTTATTTAAGTCGACATCCACTTTGCTGTTGCGCTCTGTCGGCGAAGCGTCTTGGCCTGGCTTGTAGTCTAAAAAATCGTAATAGTCGGCAATAAATTCGTTGCGTTCGTCAATGCTTAAGTGCTTGTAAAAACAAAACTCGTCGTTTTCGTCGGTTTGCGAAAGAAACCAAATACGCTTCCAGGCTCGGCTTTTTTCGTGCGAATCGGACAACATGACAAAAGAGGTTGTGCTACTCGCCAATAACGAGAGCGCGAAGATAAGAAAAGTGACTGTGGAACCGTTGCCCTGAGCCAACCAGCTTGCCTTCGTCAAATTCATAAACGACGTCCTTACTCAACGTGATGTGTGGCGGCTGATATAAGGCGGATTTGTTCAACCGCTCTACGTCGCCTTTTGTCCAGCGCATCGATTCGCAACTTGTCAGCGGGATCAGCGCCAGACAAACCAAGCTGATAAATTTGATCTTCATACTGCTCAATCTGCCGGTAAAGTTTGCGTTGCTCCACTATTGGCCAAACCTTTAAAAACGACGTGGCCGCCAAAAAAAAGGCGTGAATCGTTTTAAATAGTGTCATCCGGGAAAAGTGTAATCTTTTCCTTCGTGACAAGCCGCAGCGCAAAGTTTAGTCCGCCTAAAGTCAGTAAAATTCCGGCAGCGTTTTCTGCCACAAATTCTCCGACAGATGGAACGAAGGCGGCGATGACGCCGGCAAGCGTAGTGATGAATGCTGCTGCAACCGTTTTACTTTTGAATAGGGTTTTGGTGGTCATGGGTAAAATTCTGTTAGGCGTTTTCAAAGTAGATCGAGACAATCAATCCAGAGTATTCGCCTAAGCTGGCAAATGACGTCGTGTTGCTTGATTCAAAACCCAGACCAATAACTTGACCTTGGTTGACTGAAAGGCTTAGGCCGGTAGCGGTAACGCCACTGTTTTGGGAAATGTCCCAATTTATAGACGTTAAAGAAGTGTCAGAAGTTCCGACGGTGGCACTTCGTATGCCGAAATCTAAAGTAACGGTGTCGTAATCATCTCCGTTGCCGTTATATTCTAAATAGGCAAAGCTGATTTTACTAACCGTGACGTTTTGGGTTGCAATAAAAATAGGCTCAAGCTGCCCAGTTCCGCTGTCGGCGTTGACAGTATCAAACCAGGCGTCGATAGCTTCGGTTCTTCCGAGAATCACTTCCGATTGCAAAAACTCATAGCTAGTTGCTCCGCCACCACCACTGCTGCCCGCTGTTCTAAGCTTCCAAACCTTCTGATTGGTGCTTGAGGCGTAATCGTCTGGGCGAATGACGTCCGGGGCGCTCTCAGCGTCCGTTCCGCTAGTCAGTTGGTAAAACCGCAACTGGTTGGAGGTGTCGGCGTCAACAAACGCAACAATCTCCCCTACCGCTCGCGTTGTCGTTATTATGTTGTCTAGGTCGGCGCTTGTGCCGCCAATTTGCGAAGTCACTTCCGGTATAAATTCGATCCCGTCGCTTTTTAGCAAATAGGCCGTAGGATCGCCGGCGTTGCTTGGCGTCCCTTCGCCCCCAAGCAGAATATCGTGCTTGATTGTTACCGTGACGTCGTTAACTGAACTGCGCGGTTTGCCGCCGCTCGATTCTGTAAAAGTAAGTTCGAGCTGTGCCTTTTCGATTGATGCAACGTCATTGCCGCTATTTGAATCGTCCCTAGCCAGCAGCGTGTTGATTTGGGTAGTGTTTAGATCAAGTTCGGCGGTGTAAGTCTTCGCAGAACTGTCGTGCGTCCACGTTGCAACTGATGCCAGTAAGTCCCCGTCGCTATAGTCGCCCTCGGCTTTAATGCCTAGCATCATTGTCGCCGCAACAGGCAGGTTTTCGGCAGTCCATGCTGGCGCAGTTAAAACGCTAGACGGCAGCGATGTATCAGGAGAAGTGCCATATTGAAGCACTACTTCGACGCCAGCGCCGGCTTTGAAGTCTATAGATTCCAGTGCCGTATCGAGGCCAGGAGTGCTTACTAAGTAGCCAAGTCTTTTATCAAAAAATAAGTTCATGGAAAGCTAAACGCTCCCCGTATGCCGACCTAGCCCAATAAGTCTTACAAAGTTTACCACGCGAACGGCAAAAACTCAAATAAGCCGAACATTTTCCCAAAGCGCGTTATCGTCGTTATAGAAGTCTAAAATGTTAGAAACGGCTAACTTACTTAAGGAATTAGCACTAGGCCGGTCGGTTTTATGCATTTTTTTACTGGGCAAAACAACGGGTCTGCCGCCGTAAGTATGCACCAATCGGTCGAGGCCGGCTTGCAATGAATCAAAACTAATCATTTCGACGGGTTGCGTGACGTCTAAATAGTCGGTTTGCCTAGTGAAATGGTGACAAACCGTTGCTAGTGACGCTAGGTTGACGCGCTCGAAGAACGTGGACGGGTTGCTAGATGCAAAAAGTGCAGAATAAACTTGAGCCTCCTCGCTGCTCACAAGTGGGTTCCAAGTTTCTGGCCGGCTACACCAAACCCAACTTTTCAAAGCTCGATCTATTGGATTTCTAACAACGCAAAACAGCTGTTTAGTTCTAGCAGATTCAAACGCCTGACAAAGTTTGCTTGCCTTTTGGTGATGATAAGCGCGGTGGTTGCCTCCATATTGGCAAAGTGCTTTTCGGATAGATCCGCCGGCGTTTCCGGGAATGTGAACTAAAAAAAGCGTGTCATGGGCGGCCTTTTCTTCCGAAATTGCAGGATCAGCTCGTGGATTTGAGTAATTAGCCTGCATAGCGTTTTAAAAAAGCTTCGATTTGAGGGTAAACCTCATTTACGCTTTGACTAAGACAAGGTGGATGCTCGTAGCCTGGTTCGTGCTGGCAATAGATTTTGGCGCGGCAAGGTTGCTGACCAAGTGGGCAATAACCTGTCACCGGCATGGTCGGCACTTGGTAAATGCTCATCGTTTGTTGAGCTGGGTAACTACCAAACAACCCTACCAGCGGAACCTGCAAAGCTCCAGCAACGTGCAGCCATCCAGTGTCGGGCGTTATCACTGCCTTGCTTTCGGCTATCAACGCTGCCTGCTGGCGGATCGTTAGCCCGGTAGTAGTAGGCTCGGCACTCAAAAACGGCTTGTCGTGTTCTATCAAGTAAGCGTCAAAATCCCATTGCACTCGTTGAAATAACTCAGGCGTCGCTGAAAAGTTTTTTGTCGTGCTTGCTGATTGATAAACCACGCCGACCGGATTAGACAGTCCGCGCGTCGCAAACCAATCTTTTGCCCACAATCGCTCTGCCGGCGTTACCATCACTTGCGGTCTGTTTGTTGTTTTTAACCCAATGGCGGCAGCAAACAACAAAGACCTGTTGCCTGGTTCTGGGCAACGAAAGTAGTTTTCAATTGCGGCGCAAGGACCAGGGTTGGATAAATCAAAAATTTTAGAGTCTAAATCTAGTAGCCTCGGCGACGTTATGACATTATCAACCGCTGGATGGTGTAATGCGATAGACGCGACGGGATCGACGCCTAACAAAGTGGTTTTAATTGTAGGGTGTTTTTCTCGAAATGATGAGATAGCGCCTAGTAGGGAAACCATATCCCCCAAACCTCGCCGAGTACGAATAAAGGTAGCGGCTTCGCATTTGCCAAGGTTAACCGGAACCAGTGGAAGGTCTTTAGTTAGTTGGCTATAAGGCAGGCGATAACCTAAATTTGGCAAACTCAAAGTTGATTGCAGATGGTCGCAACTTTGAGCGTCTTTTTTTGCAACCGGGTGATTTACAACTTTGATAACAATGAATTTTTAGTTGCCCTATTTTACCTTCTTTTGCGCTAATTTTCAAACCGGCACGTTATGTGGTAAATTAAGCCATGGCCGATGGCGTAGAATTTGAATTGGATACTCGGGAAATTGTCGAGGCGCTTACTTGGGTCGAGAAAAACAGCAAAAAGGATGCGCTGGAAGTAGTTAACCAGGCAGCTATCGGCGCCTGTATTGGTGGTGGTCAGCGCAAAAACGGCACTTTTTACGAGGGCGCTTTGCAGAAAACAAAAACGGCAAGCAAAGCAAGCATCGGCAAGTTCGATCCAGACAAAAAAGCTAAAGGCGCATTGACCAAAAAACGCGCTAGGTTGTTTCACGCCTTAGCTTCGAGAGGTAGCAAAAAAGGCAAAGCTAAAAAAGGCCAAGGCAACGCAAAGCTGGCAAAAAGAATCTACAGTGGTCGCCAAAGTGCGCGTGGTTATGCAAAAGGTATTTGGCTTAAAATTGCTAGAGACTTGGGCGCTAGGGTGAGAACTTACGCCGATACTAATATTGCCCACGGCAAAAAAGCAACAATCAGAACCTTAGCGGCGTTTGTGGAGATCGACAAAACAGATGGCTGGTCGGATGAAATGAAAAACGCCTACAAAAAGGGGTTAGCAAATTCAGCTCGGGATATGGTTCGTCACGTCGAACAAAAGCTAAACGCTCGATTTAAGCAAATTGAGCCTAAGTGATCGGCAGGTTTTCTTCTGCTGTTATGGCCAAACTAAAAGACAAACCACTGTCTGTTTGCATGGCAATAGGTTGACCAAACCAAGTTGCGCTGCTTGTATCGTTGGCGCTTGTTGCATACCAATCTCGGGAATTAGCCGCAAAGGAAGTAGAGCTAAACTCGTCGCTTTTTGTCACTGTCAAATTGATTCTGACGGGCAAAAACAATTCGTTAGTTGCGTAACTTAACTGATAATTTTCGTTTGGTTCTCCGTTCGGCTCAACTAGCAGTTGCAGTTGTTCGGTGGTGATGTCGCCATCTGTAACAAACTCGCTAAGAAAATAAGAACTGTGCGTGGCTTGGTAATTTTGATTTGCGGAAACCGCTGCCTCTAGCGAATCAATAGCTGTTCCTGACGTGCTGACTGAGCCATTAACATTTGTCACCGTCTGTCCAAGCAAAAAAGTTTTGTTAAAGGTAAACGACAAACCGTCAGCAGATGCGCTGCCCTGTATTCGGTAAACCTTTGTAAACCACCGGCCATTGATAACCGTTTCTGCTGGTGTGGCGATGTCTACGCTGGTAAAACGGACAGGCTTGCCGTCAACGGCCCCTCCAAGCGTTATTTGCTCTGGATCGACTACCAGTGCCGAATTGCTGCTAGTCGGATTGGCAGCGCCAGCATTGGCCTGGTTGCTAATAAAATTCATCACGTCGCAATAGTTGCCGGCAGTGCTTTGTGCGACGGTATAAGTTTTGGAACGACAAACTTTTTACTCGTAGTGCTTTCCTCGTACAGCGTGTGGATTACTTCAAAAGACCAATCGCCACAAACCCTAACTGCATAAACATCTTCTGCAATGCGCTGGCCTGAGCTGCTGTCGCTCGTAAAATACCACAACGGTTCTCTGTAGGCCACAAAAGCCGGCGTTTCGTTAACTTCGTATCGGCTAGGGTGATCCGTCCAGGTGCTTTCAAGTTCAACGGTGCAAGTTGTTGGGTTAGTCGAGGTAAACTTTAAAACCATAACATCGCCTGCTGCTGGCGTTTGCTCTGTTGAAATGTTTGTAATGGTTACTTGTTCCGATATGTCGTTGGAACCTTGCAAAATAGTGCCGGCGTTTAAAGTGACGTTGCCAGGCGTTTCTGTTGAAAGCGTCAAATTCCAGTATTGATTTGCTGTTGTCGATCCGGCAATTGGTGTCGGCGGCGGCATAAGACCGTTCGGCGTTTGCTCCCAACCAGGCCGGTTCGGAATGACCATGTATTTCTCTTGCAGCTTTAACAAACGGTTAAAACGCTTGTAGCCAAAACCTTTTTGGTAAGGTTTAAAATCCCCTTTTGTCATGCTTCAGGCTCGATTCTGATTGACCAAGTTTCTGTCACCGCCCAAACGCCAGTCGCCAGCTCTACGCGATCAAACTGGTTAAGCCTGCCAACGTGTTTCTTTTGAAGTGTTCCGCTATACTTTGCCGGGTAATGTCCAAACAAAACGCCTCCAGCCACTTCACTTGGCACAATAGCCGGGAAACGTGGCGCAGTCGGCGCACTTGATCCTCGATAAATCCATCTGGTTGTCGTTTGTTGAGCCATGTACTGAACTTGGATATTTTGATCGCGGCCTTCACTGTCTACTTCGTCGCTTACAAGCGTGACACTTTGCAGCGTTATTGAGTCTGTAATGTCAATGGGGTTGTTTAGTTCGGACGTCAAAAATCCAGTAAAGTTTAACGTAATTGTGGCAAACGACGATCCGCCACCGGCACTGATGTTTTTACTTTGCAGATACATATTTGGATAGCCAATTGAACTTCCAACTTTGCCTCTGCTCCAATATGCGCTTTCGGTCTCCAAATCGGTTAGGTTGCCCTTAAGCACATAACTTAAAGTGTCTAGCTCCTCGCCTTCCGTTTCGTTATACGAAAACAACCTGTAGGACGTGTCGCCTATGTAATTTGCTGCTGGCATATTAGTTTAGCGCCTCTTGTAACATCTCGTTTTGTTTCTCTAGCTTTTCGTTCACTGTCGTAAGTCGTTCGTTTGTTCCGATCACCGTATCGTCTTTACGTTGCTGCTTCTGGTCGGCTTTAGCTCCTACTTTGCGAACTGCACCTAGTCCGCCTGTTTGTAGACCGCTTGCAATGCCCAGGCGAGCTCTGTCTCTGGCAAACGTTGTGTTTGATCCTGGGCCAATTCCGGCCATGCGCTCAAGCTGCATACCGTGCAAACCGGCCAGACCA
>Ga0181411_1000418_pt1 | contig 15305 bp, 14 predicted proteins | sample 34SPOviralmetaG_FD_130114 | JGI IMG/M metagenome (GOLD analysis project Ga0181411, IMG submission 130114) | Marine viral communities from the oligotrophic San Pedro Time Series (SPOT) site, San Pedro Channel, CA, USA - 34 SPOT_SRF_2012-07-09 | ecosystem: Environmental > Aquatic > Marine > Strait...
AAAGGTGTCAGTTGAGGTAAAGTCCATTCAACAGCCTCCGGAGGTTGGGCTGAGATGAGACGGAGCGGACTTGTCCGTCTATCTAATTCCTACTCAATTGACGCGCAGGTCTGCTCTAATTTCTTTGTCAGTTCGTGTTAAGTCTTTTATTGTTATAAGAAAGAATATGAATTAAAATCTACTTGGCTAATCAAATGCTATTGGTTGTGGGTGTCCTACTGCAAAGCACACTAATTTAGCGCCGAACTTCTCGAACTTGTCCTTTGATTCCTGAGAGATATACTTGCGTCTCTTATCGTTGATATACTTGCTGTATTCTTTGACTGTCTTTTTGATGATGTCCGCATCTCTCAAAGGATGAACAGACGGTATCTCCTCCATCTTATCTTCCCACTCTCCCATATACTTGAATATCTCGTCGGTCTTTGCACCAAATACACCCTCAGTCTTTTTAGTAGTCTGTTTCTTTGCTTTCCCAAATAGCTCATCGTATCTGCCCTCAATCGCGTCTTTCCATCGTAGAACCCATCCGTCTCCAGCCTTACATTCTTCTTCCATAATCGCGTCAAGTATCTCCGCCAGTTCTTTCTTTAGTGGTTTCATACCCATCCAGTTGTCTTTCGTCTGTGTCTCTCTTTTCTCAATCATCTTATCTTCGAACACTCGTATCTTGTTCTTCAGCGCTCGCCGGCTCTCGACTATCTCCGGCTTCTTAGTCCCGTAAGACTTCTCACTCTTATCGACAGCGAGCGTAGGTGTCGCTGTTATTTTAGTGTGAATTGGTTTCGGGTCTTCTTTATAAGAAAGACCGAGCGCATCGTCTTCCTCAAGACCGGCGAATACTTCGGTCTCAGTGATGTGAGGTAGTCCCTTACCACAGTTCCTACCCATCGTAATACAACAAGGGTCTTTCTTGCCTGTGTAGGTTGGGTCGCAATTCTTACAAAGCGCCAGCTCTTCACACTCTTCGTCTTCGTCGTCAGCCATTAGACAAGACTGAACAAAGCACATAAGGTCTTCATCGACTCTCTCCATAAGTGTGAGACCGATACAGATAGGCTTGGATATAATAGAGAGTGCATCGAGCGTATCCATATCGTGTGCGTAGAGGTATTCTTCTGCGAGGTCAGACAGTCTCTCAATAGACTGTTTAGGGAACTCATACATCTTTAAGAGTCCCCCGAGACACTCCGCGCAAGCCCTGAGAGACTTTCCCATAAGAATCTCGTGTTGCTTGTTTCTTTCTTTAGTCTCTTCAAGCTCTTCGGCTTTAATTCGAGCGTCTCTTACGAAATCATCTTCAGAACACTCTTGACAGAAACCATCGACACCGTCTTCGAACTCTTCCGCCGTTTTCAGCACTTCACAATGTTCGCACCAAAAAGATTCAGACTCGAATATAACAGTCTCATCAGAGTCTGAGTCGCTCTTATTCTCAGACAGCATCTTCATAATGTCCTCTTCTTCTTCTTTAGTCCAGCCGTCGTTCTCTTCCGATTCAGCCGTGAGGAGTGAGGGCGTATCCGTGTCGTCCCCAAAGCTGTATCGGTTCTCAACTTCACAAGCCTCAATAAAGCGCTCGTTAATTCCTTCAGAGAACTCTGCCGATGGTTTCTCGTAAGTATCAATGATGTAGTCTTGATACATCTGCCGGGTCTCTTCAGCTTCTTGGTGTTGAATAGAAGTCATATTGTTTGATGGAGTGTGATTCGAACTTACGGAGTCTCGAATTAGTGTTTTGGGTGAGTGTGAGTATGGGGTTTGGGTAATGCTTCCGAGTTGGTCAATTGAGTTATAGGCAAGTATGGTCTGCGTTCTCAAGTGGTCGGTCGCGTTGGGTGGCTATTCCTTATAATACCTGAGGTGGTTTTTGCCATACCCAAAAAAATCGACCCGATTTCCGCACACGGGATTTTCGGCGGAATCCGAGAAATCGCCAGTAGCCCAAGCCTATGCCTAACCCCAATGTAGCGATTTCCCCCACCACAGGGGGGTTTTGCGAAATCTACCAAGTCCTAAGCTCAACAGCCTCCGGAGGTTGGGTCGAAAAACTATATTTTTATTTTAATAAAAAAATGAATACAAAATAAAAAAAGATTTAATTAGTTGCTAACATACACAGTCAGACAGTTATTCTCTTTCGACCATTCGACTATTGAACTCTCTGACGAGGTCAAGCCTTCACACAGGGTCGCGCGTTTATATACAGGGTCTTGAGAGTTCAAAGGGGTGATGTATCCTTCTGAATCACTCTCTGACTCAGCCGTGAAGTATTCAGAGTCAGAGTCTGTATCACATACCGGACAGAGTTCGGCTTCCGCCAGCATCTCGCCGTTGGGGTGATAGGTTGGCTTCTTGGTAAGCTTATAAGACTTATCCGAGAAAGTCATAACTTCACCTACCTTCATATCATTGCATTTAGACCATACATCGAAAGGGTTTTCATCGAGTAGAGTAGAAACATAAGGACTTGAACCCGTAGGCGGTGGAGAGGCTGAAGTGTAGTATTTAACATCAGTTCCCCTTCTCGTGGCTGTTTCAAGAGCAGACTTTCTCATCGGGATTTGACCGACACTCTCGAGGTCGGGGTTTTCCTTTTTCCACTGCGCGTGGTCTTTTCTTCTCATAGCAGTGATACTGAACTCACCAGTATCACGCAACGATTCGTTCAGTCCAAACTTCAGGTTTGCTAATTCAACCGGACAACCCAAGCACGACCTCGATGCGTAGAACTCGTCGTCGATTTTCCTGTGTTCATTCACTACATATTCACGGACTTTTTCCATAGCAGTATCTCTCTCCTTTGCAGGTAGTTTCAGTTTATCTGTCAAATCAACGATAGTTCTACAAGTGTCTTTCATCAAGTGTTCTTTCATACTCTCAAAGCTTCTCGTGAATCTCCTTTCTTTGATAATTTCGCTGTTGTGTATTTTCTTTGTCTCGTGTGCTTTCTGTTCCTGTATAGCGACAGAGTGTTGCTCTCTTTGGTCTTGTGCGACCCGACCAGCACCTATCCACTTGGGTAGTTCAGCATCGATGAACTTGAACCCACCTTTGATAGGGTCGTTGTATCTCTTGATGTCAGCCCATTTCACTTTTCCCCCTTTCTTTAGAAAGAGAAGAAGGATACAGGCGACGCATTCGCATCCGTAGTTTATCCCCCTACAGAGTGCATCTTCTTTCTTCAGGCGTGGATTTAAAATAGCATCCAGCGGTATTCCTGCCTGCTTGCGTTCCTTAACGCTCAGACCGGTAAAGGACGATTTAGATGTCTTTGACTTCGGCATTGTTGAGAGTGTGATTCGAACTTACGGAGTCTCGAATAAGTGTGGGGTGTGAGTGTGTGTGTGAGGTATTGGGAAGCGTCCGAGTTGGTCAATGAGTTATAGGCAAGTATGGTCTGCGTTCTCAGTTGGTCGGTCGCGGTGGGTGGCTATTCCTTATAATACCTGAGGTGGTTTTTGCCCCTGTCAAAAAAATCGAGCTGATTTCCGCACACGGGATTTCTCAGGATTTCTGCCGAAACGCCTGTAGCCCAAGCCCTACCCTAACCCCAATGTAGCGATTTCGCCGGTTTTCTCCGTTTTTTGCTAAGTCCTGAGCTCAACAGCCTCCGGAGGTTGGAGCAAACCTGTCTGTCTATTAAGTAGGTATGTGATAGACTGACAAGTCCGCTCTATCTCAAAAAGATAATTCTAAAAAAGTTTAAGGATATGCGTTCTGTATAGGTTAAGTATGAGCGAGGAAGCACCCATCATCCGAGTCGAGTGTAGCGTCAAAGGGCAACCTCTCACAAAAAAAACTTGGAAGATAGCTAAAAAAGAATTAATACTGAGAATGGATGGTCTCCATCCTGTTATGAAGGATTTAATGCTAATGGTAGAGGATACTAATGATAAGTATAACCCTCAATACCTTAATTTACCTGACGAATAAAATTATTAATATTAAAAATTGATTTAAGACTTTGTCTTGGTTGATATGTAGAACGAGAATGAAACTTTCCAAGCGTGGTGTGGATTATCTAAAAAAAAACTTAAAAACTGCAATCGAAGTGGGGGCGAAGGATAGAGCTGAGTGGGAAGACTCTTATTACCTTCTTAAGATAAAAAAAATGGCTTATGAGAATCCTGCCCTCAGTCTTATGAGCACTATGGGGGGTTGGGAGGGGAAGGGTGAGGATGTCCCTGAGTCTTTCCTCGAGGGACTGGAGCAAAGTATTAAATATAGTGAATTAAAAGAAAAGTTTATGAGATACGCTTATAACTGGAACTATGAGAAGGCTGAGAAATACCACAAAAAGACTCTCGAATGGGAACAAGCACAAACCGAAAGATTTTGTGAGAACATAGCTGAAAAAGGTAAGACCATCGTATCCGCAGTCAAGTATCACACCAACCTGCACGGCTATAAAACGACCGATGAGCGGTCAGGTGAGGGAGGCTACCTTCAATCAACGAATGAGTATAAAAAAAATTACGAGTTCAGATTGGATACTCTGATAGCCCTGAAGGATAACCCCTCATACCGTCTGAAGCGATGGAGCTATTCGGAGAAAGAGGGCGTTGTTATTCCTGTGGAACACCCTTTCGTTCAGGCGTGTCAGGAAGAGGCTGAGCGGAGGGGTGTTTATGAGTAATCTTTCTTAGTTAAGATAAAATCATTTAAACACTTATTAATATATTTTATTATAGAAATAAATGAATAGTTGTAGTTGTGTAGAATTAATAGAATATCCGGTAGTATTCAAGAACGGTATTACCCATATTAGAGTTGAGTGTGTTGAGTGTAAGAAGTTTATTAAGTGGAAAGAACAGCCAGTTCAGAACAGCAAACTTTGGTTCGGCAAACATAAAGGTAAGAAAATAAGTGAAGTTCCTACCGACTACTTGGAGTGGTATAGGGACAACGGGGATAATAAAAAATTAATTAGAAAAATAAATAAATATTTATCAGAAAATTAATCAGAGGTCTCTTCAGACTTCTTTTTTTTATTTTGTCGGTATTTTTTTTGTCTGGCTAAGATTTTTTCTTTGTTTCGCTCGTAGTAGCTCTTCTGCCTCGCATCTCTTTTTTCGAGTGCTTCTTTGTTTTTTTTTAGTTCATCCTCAGTGGGGGTCTCACTCAGCTTGAACTTTTTATTATAGTATTTTCTTGAACTTGCCCTGCAAGTCTCTTTTCTCTTTTCTACATATTGGGATAGCTGATTATAACCATTTACTAACTCAGAAAGGGGTAATTCTTCGGCTTTGGTAGTCATTGTCTATATACTATATGAGGAGAAACTTTAAATCAATTTTATTTAATCTTTATTTACTGATACTAATTAGGGGTATCGAGAAGACCCGCGCGATAACACATTATGAAGAGAACGAGATTCGATAGGTGCTTTGGCTTCATCTTTCCGTTGGAAATCTTCATCGCCTCTGCCAGTGCATCCCAGTAATACTTGTCAAAGTCTTGCTCGTGGGGTGAAGTGGGACGGGGAAGGGAGGTAGGTGTAAGACACTCAGTCATTTTGATTCTACTATATATTACTGAAACAATTTTAAATCAATTTTTTTTAATATTAATTAATTGGCTACATATTTCTTTTAGAGCAAACCTGTAGGTCTATTAACTTCCTACTTAATAGACGGACAAGTCCGCTCTCAACAGCCTCCGGAGGCTCACTGGACTTTCTGAAGAGTTCTAAGGTCAATCTGACTGAAGTTGCGTAAGAATGACTCTTGAACCTCAATCTTGTTGCTTCGAGAAGTTGGGAGACCGCTTCTGCCTGTATTCACTCCACACTTAACTTTAAGCTCGTAGTCCTGATTCACATAGTTCTGAATCTGACCAATGTTATTCGCGTAATCTACACCTATTCCAAGTAAGTCAGGTTTGGTGTTATCACCGACTTGGAGTGTGGAAGTTGCTGTCGCATCGTCGTAGTCTGCCTTCATATTATCGTTAGTGAGTTCTAAAGAAGCAGAGTGATGGGATGGACTAATACCGCCTGTGATGGCTCGGTTGAGCTGAAGTCTGAGTTCAGAGTCTCCTTGTCTTGCAGCGGGGTGCGAGTCGAACTTGGGTGTTGGAACACCAGTGTCTCCACTAATCTCGTTGGTCGATTCGGCGTTGGGCTGTATCTTGGTTTGGAAGTCGTTTGGATATCTAATATTATTCTTAGCGTGCTGGTAATCCACAAGGGCGAGAGGGGGTCTGAAGTTATTAGTATTCTGTAAGTAGTTATTCTGCTGGTCTTCATCTAAGAAAGTATTAACTATACCCTTAACCATCTGAAGCTGAGGTGTGAAAGAGTTGGAGTTCTCACTTGAGACAATATCGTTCATAAGATTAACTCTGCTGTTCATAGTGAGGACAGGGTTGTATGAAGAAAGGTCTTGAGCGTCAGGGACAGCGTATTTACCTTCTAATCTCACATTCTTCAAGATGTATGAAGCCCCTGTTGGGTCGGCGTTTGAAGTTCCCGCGTTAATTGTTCTAAACCTTGAGTGGAAGACTGATGCATCCGGACTGAGATGGAGTGTGAGTAAGAGTCCGCCGGAAAAGTCATTACCTAAGTGAATCATCTGTGATTGGAGGAGTGCGATGTCTAACTTCATTGAGAAGAAGTGTCCCATAAACTTGTCAGATAAACCACTGAGCCGTCCTTCACTGACTGTAGCGGTATTATTGAAGTGTCTATCTACGAAACCACTTCGAGCTCCGGCGCAGAGTGTTCGCATACTTGGAACTTGTCTATAGTCATCCTCGTTGTGTGAATAACCCATCTTAAGAGCGTTGTAAGGTGCGTAGTTAATAATTGTCTGTAATTCGGTCTGAGTTTTTTTTGACTGAACTACTACTTTATCTATGACTGATTGAACACCGTTCCAGTTGGACTTGTTTAAGCAATTCTGCTGAACGATAGTCGCAGAGTCGTTGTTGGGGTTGTAGTTAGTCGCTCCTGCATCGTTGGTTGAATAACTTGAACCGGAAGTATCTACTACGAGAAACTGTCCGGACAGATAAAGATTACCTACATCCAAGAGAATATCTTGGGCGGGGATAGAAAACTTGATAGTGGGAAAACCGTTTTTATGTGAAAATCCGTTCTTAAACTTTGAGGAAGCATCTACGGATACTGGGTTGTCGTTAATTGGGGCAAAGGAAAAGTTCAGTTTCTTAACAGGCATTGTATATATTTATACAATAAAAAAAAATACAGAAAATAATGTGAAAGAAAAAAAAATTGGTTGCCATAGCAACGGATTAGAGCAAAGTTGCTCGTCTATTGATTACCTACTTAATAGCCGGACAAGTCCGCTCTAATGTTCGAGGACAAGTCCAGTCTCTCCGCTAATTCTTAATATCTTTTTCGAGAAAACAAAGCTTTGCATTCTAACATTGCCTAACTGGTTGCTAAGAGCATCCGTGCCTCGTGCTCCGCTGAAGCCAAGTCTAATCTGAGGTTCTGCGTTCTGTAGGTTAAATACACTGCTTCCTCTTGCTAATTCTCTTGCGTGTAAGAATCGGTTGGTGTAGAGTCCTAAATCAGTGGATACAGCACTGCCTAAACTCTTAACTGGGATATTAATTGAACCAAAAGCCTTAACTAATTCATTCATAGCAATGACTCTGTCTCCCTTCTCTTGAGGATTGTAGGCGTTAAGTGGGTATAGCTTGTTATTAATAAAATAAACAACTGAATTGAGGTTAAATCCCCAGTTCTCGTTCGGTGGTAATCCGTTGATATACTCTTGACGACCTTGTCTCGCTACACTTCCGGTCGTGCTTGGGTCTTCGTAAGTAGTGAAGATAGAGAGCGCTTTTGAAGCCACCGATGTGATGTCTTGATTAAACTGGGTCTGTGTCTGTGGGATAGTATCTCTGAATACATCGTAAGAAGTGAATACATAGTCAATATCAGTCATCTTTTGGTTTGGGGGTAAGACCTGAAGAAGTCTAAACTCAGCACTGGTAATCTTGTAAGAAAGGTTTGAAGCTACATACATATCAGGGTGAAGACTTAAAGTGCAACTTCCATCTGCTATACTCGGCGCTCCGAAAGCCTGATTGAGAGTAAGAACTACCTTGTCAGCTGTCTCGGTCATAGCAGTAATAGTGTATTTATTTCCGGCAAGGTGTCCAGTTCCCTTAGCAACTATCTCGTTCCCGACTGCAAGTCCGCAGTTCTGCACAGACAGACTGGTATTGGTGAGAGTAAGGGTAGTATCAGTCGCAGCCACATTATCACAAGGTAATGGAACTACTGCTAAGTAAGGGTTGAGATGAGAGACAAAACCTTCTCTCTGCTTTCCGTCGAGTGCGCCTGAAAAGACTTGCTGGAAAGCTTCGTTCCCACTCGCAAGTGTGAGTTCAATTCGAAGTCCGCCCATCTGAAGAATAGGGACAAGTGCTTCGTCGTCCCAGTGTCTGAATATCCCGCATCTTAGGGGCATACAGTATCGGACTGGGGTTCGGCAAAGTCTTCCTGCCTCATCTACCGGAGTTATCTTTTGGTGTTCAGGTTGGTCAAAAGTATTCATAACATTGGGGAAACCAACAACATTGGTCTTACTTTCCGCCAGACCGCCCCAGCATTCGATGAATCGCTGTCCGCCTTCGATGTTTCTTAAGTTAGTATTATCGTCGAGCCTGTAGGGTAATTCGCATCCAACCCACTTGTTGTAATCGACCAAAGACTCTAACAGCATTCCGTTGTGTTTTGAATAAATATCCACTCTATTAACTACTGACGAAATACCTATATTATTAAGTGTTCTTCTAATTGGATTAGTTGCGTTGTCGAGAATATCAAATACGATATAGCTATCTCTCGATTTGACGAATCCAACACTTGGGTCTATATTAAAAATAATTTTTTGTGCTGGGTTAAACTCTGTCCCGTTGTCAGGGATGATTGAGACATACTTTGAGTTATTAGTTTGCATTATCGGTGAAGCACTGGGATTAGACATTGTATATATTTATAAAAGAAAAAAATAAATAAAAAATACTTTGTTAGTTTTATTTGAATAATAAAAAAAAAACATTATATATAATAGAATGAACTTCTCTCACGGACACCTTTACCACGAACACACCTTTGAAGCCGAAACCTCGTTTCCGAAAGAACACATCCTGCCTTCACTTAACTTGGATTTAGCAAGGTCTAACTCTGTCTCAATATCCTTAAAGTGCGAGCAAAGAACTACCAACGATGTCAGCAAGTTTCTAACTATTAAAGTTTATGAATCAGAGACGACCCATTCTACGATTAACAGTGGGTCTTCAAGCACACTCTCAACCCAGCACCTCGTGATTAATGAGAAGGTCTTTACTAAACACTTGAATCCAGCCGGTAGTCGGTGCGGGAGTTTCCACATCGTTCATACAAGTTCGATGCCCTATCTCACTATCACTATTACTGGGGAAGAAGCAGAGATGATGTATGAATTAACAGCTAAACCAAACTACCAACACTCTGCGCCGATTCTTCCTTTAGTTAAGCCTCGCGACCGTCTTGTGGAACTATACTCGGATGCTCTGTCTGTTCGAAGCTTAAGCAATTTTAAGACAGATGTTCAGAACCAACTTCTAAAAGGTGTATCAGCATTCCATATCTCCTGTAGGGGTGATATGACTAATTCTGAACACTTGCTTGAGTTGGACTCTATCGCTCATTCCGGACACTTCTACTCCTCAAACACTCACGACCCTTACCAAATCCAAGTCAAATCCACTTCAACTCACGATGCGCCCAACCCAAACATCGGTGCGAGAAAGATTAGGATAAGAGGTCTCAACTCAGCCTTTAAGGAGATTACTGAAGATATTACCCTAAATGGGACTTCGGTTGTAGCTACTTCAAATAACTATACAGAGATAAACAGTGCAACAGTCATCGATACTGCGCCTTCAGGTCTTAAGGCAAACGGCGGAACTATCTTACTCTACGATATCAGCAGTGGTGCTTCTAATCCTATGTGTATCATACCCATCGGACACGGTGTCTCGCAGAACCCCCAGTTCTGTGTTCCAGTTGGATATTCTTTAATCTTAGATAAAATCTCTCTTGAGTATCACTGCGAGGATGAGACAAGTATTTTTCTTAATAACTATGAATGGATTACTTCACCTGCCAACTCAATCCTACTTCGAAAAATAAAAAATATTTTATTACACGGAAGCGGAAGTATGACTATAGACTTAGCACTTAAAGTAGAAGAGAAACAGAGAATAGCAGTGGTCGGGAAGACTTCGATTACCCCAACCGGAATTAACAAAGTTTCTGTAGAATTATTCGGCTATCTCCAAAAAAATAATCTGACTACGAGTTCCTCTTTAAGTCATAACGATATCTTCTTCATAGACGGCAAAGACTCTTTACCAATTGACTATTAAAATTAATTTAGTTTTCTTTTTTTTCTAAATATATACTATAAAATGTCCGTGAAGATTAGAGCCAAGAACCCCAGCGATATCCTCCAAACCCTTGAATGTGATGCCTCAGGGCACTTACTCGTGAATAGTGCAACTCTCGAGGCAACCTTAACTGCGATTGAGACCGATGCCGCCGCCCTCGAAGTCTTACAGACCAGCACCAACACTAAATTAGATACACTCGAGACCACCCTAACAGCTATTGAGACCGACGCCGCTGCGCTCGAAGTCTTACAGACAGCAGGCAATAGTAGTCTTGCTGATATTAAGACTGCCGTAGAAATCATAGACGATGTAGTCATACAGGACGGCACTTCATACTCAGGTGGTTCAACAAAGGGTGCTATGCTTCTTGCTAAAGACAATTCAGGCAACTTAAAACCAATTGAATTAGATGGGTCTAATCAGTTAAAGGTAAGTAGTGTAGCCGGTGCTGATACTTTCGAAGTTCATACTTCTACTCATAACTCAGTCGGCGCAGGGACTACTATTACTTCCTCAGCGGAGACTCTTACTAAAAGAAACTGCCAAGTCGGATTTATTATCGACTCTTCAGACTCTAACCCGCCGGGTCAGTGTGAGATTGAAGTTTCTGCTGACAATTCTACCTTCAGCACTCTTTCAGCTGGCGGTGGATTCAACTTCGTCAGTGGAGGGACGGGTAAGATTGCCTCTCTGAATGCAGCAATCCCTTTCCCCTATGTTCGAATTAAGATGACTGCCGCCTCAGGTGGAACTCACAATGTAGTGATTAAAATCACACATTAATTTCTCTGTTTATTTTATTATGTTTTCTTGTTATCTGTGCGAAAAAGAGAGTTGCTATACAACCTTCTTTTGCGAGTCTTGTCGGGAAGTTAAGCGAATTATGAATATCTATGGGAGTGAAGAGTGTGTTGCTATCTTAAGAAGGGTCTGTATCAGGAATACTGACCAAAGAGAATATAAAATTACTACTGAACTAAAAGAAAAACCTACAGAGGTAGAAATAAAAGGTAGGCATAAAAATGTGAAGGGATTAGACGGTGAATATGAACCCCCAACTACACGGAAGAAAGCTTCTACTTAAATGACTCATTATGAGTCAAGATGAGCGATGGAGCAGACTTGTCTGTCTATTGAGTAGGTAGTTGATAGACTGACAGGTTTGCTCCGCCTTTTCTCAACTCATTCTAAATCAAGGCTCTCTTTCATACACTCAATAAGGTAATCAAAACTGTTTTGGATAGTATCAGTATAGCTACCGAAATCACACGCCCCAATCACATCTATAATCATCCTTAAAACTCCATACACCTTGCACAGAGAGTTCTTGTATGCTTTAGCCTTGTCCTCTGCTCGTTTCACTTGTCTATCCTTTTCTTCAATTACCCCTTTCATAGAGTCGGCTAATTCAAGGTATTTTTGTTCTGTCATATTTTTTTCACACTCGCATTCGAGTTCCTCAGGGTTAATTTCTACTAAACTAACTACTTCAATAGGCATTATACTAAACTAATATAAAATCTTTTTCTTAAATATACTTAAATAAAAATCTTACTTAATTATATAGAAATGAGTGAGAGCTTAACTAATTTTCTTAACTGGTATAGACAGACCAATCCGAACAAGTCTCAGGCTACCTACGATGCTATGAAGTATAACTTAAGTAGGATATGCAAACTCAACGATTGCGAGTTCGCTGACTTAAATGTAGAAACGCACCTAACTAATCCCGAAGAGATAATAAAAGTGATTCGAGAGAAATACTCTTTAAATACCTCAATTCAAACTATTTTAGGAATAAAGTTTTTTTTACTATTTAAAGGAAATAATTATTCTTTAATAAAAAATTACGAGACTCTGTTAAAACAGCTGACTGAAGAGAACCAAAAGATTATCGAAAAGAATGAACTAACAGAGAAGGAGAGAATCAATTGGATAGACTACCCCAATCTCCGTGAGAGAATGGCTCAGGTGTGGGATTACGGCATTGCACCGTCGTCGCTCGAGATGGACTTTCATATCGTTCGAAACATCACGATGGTTGCTATGTATGTATTCTTACCTCCCGCACGGATAGGGAACTATTCGAAGATGGTTCTGAGGTATGTGAAGAAACACCCAATCAAGGTAGATACTCAGACTAACTCATATCCAAAAAAACATAATTATTTATTTCTCACAGAAGCCGGAGCACTCTGTTTAGTCTTTAATCAGTATAAGACAAGTAAGTATGTAGGACAGAAGTGTTTGACTATCACTCCGGATATGGGTTCAAGCCCGTTCGGAGATATGAGATTCATTTACAAGATACTATTTATCTACATCAGGCGACGCGAGGCGTTCTTCGGAAATAAAAAAACTCAATACAAAAAAATAAATCCATTATTTTTTAATATCCAGACTAAAAAAGAAATCGATGGTTCGCACTTCACAGACATACTTAAAGAAACTACTTCCAAGTATGTGGGAAAGACTCTGTCAGTTAATCTATTCAGACATATCTTCATTACTAACTTTCTAAAAAAAGAAACAGATATACACTATAAAAGAATGGTAGCAGAGTTTATGGGTCAGACTTACACACCAACTATGCTGGAAAAATATAATAGAGTTAATATAAAAGAAAATCAATTGATTAATGGTGGGGAGGAGGTTAGCGCAACGAGTAGCGGTGCAGTCTTACATTTTGACTGATATATTTTTTTATTACATTTTTTTTTTTTAGTTTCCCCCAAGTTGTCAGCACTTTCGCTACTTTGGGGTTAGCCATAGGCTTGGATTACTGGGGAAAATTATTTTTACCTACCTCGCTTCAGTCAAAGTCAGCATATTTTTTTAGGTATGGCAAAATCGACCTCAGGTATTATAGGAGAATAGCTCACCCTTGCGACCAACCACCTGAGAACGCAGACCATACTTGCCTATAACTCACTTGATTGCTTCGCTTTCCCTTTCCCTCACACTCACACACACTTTACACTATGACGGCAGAATTGACCGGTGTTCAGATTCACTACCTTCCACCTCCACCGGAGTGGATGCTGAAGGAGACATACGAACTGAACAACAAGTTGTTCAACCTCTGCGCTGGAATACCCGAGTTCAGAAAGATAGTCTTGCCGGTATTCTACCGGAATCAAGAGAATCCGACTGCAACTCTGATAAGAGACTTGCGAGACGCCTACAATTACCATCAATATACCCCTGATAAAGGTTATGCAATGGATGGAAGCTCATACCCGAGATGGATATACACCCCGCGCCCGGCTCCGATGACCCACAACGGTCTGATGCGATTTCGAGCGGACAGATACGACCTTCTAAACGATAACTGGGACACTTACCGAGTCCTTAAAAGACTGAGACAAGGTTGGTTCAGTGTCGAAGAAAGAAGGTTTGGACGACTTAAGAGTATGACTCACGGATACAAGGGATATCGCGCCGAAACATCACTCACATACACTGACCCTAACACTAACAAGAAAATCAAGATTCCTAACACGATGGAGAGGCAGGAAAGTGCCTTCAAGAAGTCTGAGCGCAAATACCAACAAAAGAGACTTGAATACGGTATCGAGTCCGGTATGTGTGTGGCTGGGACTGGAAAGGTCTATCAGACTAAGATGAAGGAGTGGGCTAAACTACTCTTGCGCATAAGAGAGCTTCAGCGCCCCGATTCGAGACAACAGGTATTCTGTTCAATCGAGACACTCGCCGAACACTTCATCAAAAAGAAATACAAGTCGGATGAGGCTTGGCTGAGTCTCATTCGAGCAGAAGGCAACCTCAACTGCCGAACAGAAGGAGACGAACACAACAGCCCGTTTGCGTTGCCCCGCTTAGCTTACTACGAGTCTTACGCCGACGGACAAGGTAAGGAAAACAGGGGCGATTGGAACGCCCAACCACTTGCTTACTTTCATCACGGAATAGTTTAGAGCGGACTTGTCCGTTTATAGATTACCTACTCAATAGACAAGCAACTTTGCTCTTCTCTTGAATATCATTTTCATAAAAATAAATAAAAAAATAAAAAAAAACCATTTTGAGCCAACCTCCGGAGGCTGTTGAGGGTAAGCCTTGTGCTTAACTCTTGACCCTCAATCCGCGCTTACCTCTCTCGAGTTCGATTCCATATCTCTCATTAATTCTGTCTATCAGTCTCATAATCTTAGCTTTCTCTTCGTTAGAAAAAGGTGCATTATCACCCCCGAAACCTTTGGCTCTCTTATTCTTAATCTTGAGTATAGCTGAATCCATCTTATCCAAGATTGTGTAGTCAGCGTCTCCCTTCTTTAGTTTATCTATCGCTGGGACACCTGTGCTTTTATTACTGAATACCTTTTCGAGTAGGTTGTCAAGTCTCTTGAAGTAGATAGGTGAGAACTTCCCCACATTCCGTCTGTCTTTGACGAACTGTTCTTGTTTAGTTAGTTTCTTTGGGGTATTTACTTTTGAGTCTGCCTCTGCCTGTTTCTTTTCTTTCTCACGCTTGTCCTCAGCCTGTTCCTCTCGTATCTCACGCACGAAGTCAGGTGTTCTCGCACGAGGTCGTTTCTCTTTCTGTGCAGTAGTCTCAGGTTCTTTGAACGAAACCTTTTTCTTTTCCTTTTTTTCTTTAGCTTTAATATCTGCGAGTTTCTGAAGAGCTTTCCTAAACGGGGTCTGCTCTGCTATCTTCTGACCTCTTGCCCTAATCTCGGCAAGAACTGGCGCTTTCTTTTTTTTCATCGCTTCTTCCCTTGCCTTCTTACCTTTTTCTTTTCTTGCTTCATCTCGCTTGACTGTTGCCGGTAGTCTTGTCTTTTGGTAGTCTGCCTCTTCCTTCAAGGCTTTGGCTCTGCCCTTCAGCTTCGGGGCTTCTTTCTTCTCAGCTGGAGCAGATTCCC
>Ga0181411_1000426_pt1 | contig 15207 bp, 25 predicted proteins | sample 34SPOviralmetaG_FD_130114 | JGI IMG/M metagenome (GOLD analysis project Ga0181411, IMG submission 130114) | Marine viral communities from the oligotrophic San Pedro Time Series (SPOT) site, San Pedro Channel, CA, USA - 34 SPOT_SRF_2012-07-09 | ecosystem: Environmental > Aquatic > Marine > Strait...
AGTCACTCCACACGTCAGCCCACTCAGCGGTATCTACCCACGCATTGTATGGTACGTTGGTGAGTTGCCAATGGTCTGTTTCGTATGGATTGTAGTAGACCGGCGACCAAGAAAAGTCGAGAAGCTCAAGCGACCTACGAGCATCAACCACATAACCCTCCACAAACGCATGAACGTTTTTCTTTTTCTCATTGCGAACCCTCCGTTGTCCAGCTTCTGATACGATAAATTTACAATCCTTTAGTACCACGTTTGTAGCGTGACACCTAACAAGTCCACCTTGCTTTACGCTTATGCAATCCTTGTGCAAGTTGCGATAGACCCTAACCTTCTTGGTTGGATCAATGTACTGTAATACCTCTTTACTTGTTTCTACAAATGGCTTTGTCATAATCTTCCTTTCGTTGTGTGTTACTCTATCATTATATAGTATATATCGTCATTGTCAAACAAAATCTTTACGTAAAACAATAATATTTAAGCAATAATTATAAGTCCTTTAGCTGCAACAACTTACGTAAAAAAGACCCGGCCCGATTTTTTTAATAAAAAAAACCGGCGACTCCGAAGAGCCACCGGCACACACAACACACACGTTAAGCAGGCAAGAAGGGCGAAACCAACGAACCTACAAGGGGAATCTTAATTCCCCAATTTTGACGCTCTTTATAGAATGCACGCACACCTTCGCGGGTTTGTACCGTGTCCAGTTTGCGGGAACGCTCAAAGTTTGCATCTGCTGCACGATAACCATTGGTTAACGTGTTAAAACTTAGAGGAGTTTTTTTAGTGTCTCGCCTCCCATGCAAGACACCCCAGCGAACCCTTGAACCTTCTACTGGTTGCTTGTAACTAAACAAAACTAAACTTTTCATAAACTAATCCTTGTGTTCTGCGATTAAACAAATAGCAATTGCGACCATGACTAACATAATATAAAACAATACGCTAAACCTTTCTAATTCATTTTACCATTTCCTTCTCCAGTGTCAAGACATTTTTTCGTGAATAAGAGTGTTTTACTTTATCTCGCTTCAATACCTTTAGAGCATCGGCAGCATTGCTACCCTTTGGCTGTGTACCGTGAAGCATCAAGGCAAATGATTCATCGCGTAGGCTTGGCCTTGCTGCGTGTGAATCGTCGTGGTCGATAGCCAATCCTAGATCGTGAGCTTCTTGTTCACTGTATACAACTTTACTTGTACGTAGGTTGTGAATGTCGATTAGAGAATCGTCACGACCACCATAGGAAGCGGTCAGAACAAAATTATCTAAGATTGCCGATTCAATGTTAAGATCAATCCAATAACGTATTGATTTTGTATAAGCATAGAATAGCGTATTGGGATTAAGCATAGCGACGTTATACCATGCAAGCATGTAATTGGGATTGAAGAAGTCGCCAGCAACGTGAATTCTTACAATGCCAGCATTTTTGGGAAGATCGGTACTAAGGCTACCAATCATACCATCAAGACCCAATCCACGCAACGAATCAAAATTGTGCTTACGTAAATTGTAAACGCCGTTATACTGTACTTCCTGAGATGCTGAGAAACAACGGAATTCTGTATATTTTCCGTCTTGGATTTTACGCTTACCGTTTGGTTGGACGACAGCCTTTGATAGGCACTGTTTGGCGAATGGGCAAGAATAGCCACTGAGAAGATCGAACGAATAAACTTTACGCTTATTGTCTAGAAACGGTTGCAATTCTGGGACTTGCTTTAGTGCTTCGATTTTGGCATTGGCTGGTGAGAATTTTAACATGTGATTCGCTTCCGTTTGAGTGTGTGTTACTTCTTCATTGTACTATATATTATCGGAATGTCAAGATATAATCTTTAAGTTATTTCCGTTTATTTTTATGGCGGACGGGGTAGGGAGTCGAACCCTACACTTGCAGGCACTGAACTAGATTAGGTTTGAGCAACCCAGCCGACTTCCTCCTAATGCGTCCATCAGGTCAGTTATCGTCAATCTTCGTCAGTGTCTCACCCTGCAAGACCACTTCCCGAACACTTCCATTATACTATATATCGGCTATTTGTCAATGGGAACTTTAGTATTTTGTGGTAATATTTTAATTTATTTACCTATTGACGTAAGTCGTTTAGTAGCAAGGACTTACGACGCTCGGGGCCGGGCCGTTTTTCCCTAAGTCGTTGTCCGACAAGAGTTTACGGCGATTGTAAAAAAAGAGAAGGGTGGAACAGGCGAAAGTCTGCCCCTAAACCCTTTACCGCTAGGCTACCCACTCTTTTCACACAACAACAAGGCTATAGAGAGCCAACACACTTAGAGATAGACAAAGAGCGAATCTTGCCGTCACCCTCTTGGACAGTGATAAACCGCCCATTTGAACTCGTACCTGAGCGCAGCTTAATTCCTGCCACAGTACGAAGAACGTTTCTTTTTCCTCCAGTCGGATAGAGGACGTTAATCTTTCGACCATTACGCTTGTGATATAGATCTTGCATCATTGATAAACCTTTCAACTTGTTGTAGTGAAAACTCTTTGACACCTTCCTCAGTGTCGATTAAAACGTGGTCATTGTTAATGGCTTTGACCGTGCCAGCCGCTAATACTGTACCTATAGCGACAATAGGCTTTTGACTGTTACTCATTATCTGATGCCTCCTGAGTTAGTTCTTCGGCTTCTTTAAGACGAACAGCCGCGATGTTTGTAAGTTTTTCTCCTAATCGTTTGTGAAATTGTTTCATGACATCTTCCGACATCGTAAAGATCAACTTGTCATCTCCGCAATACAATTCTACTGAATCGTCTTTCCAGCTTGCAATGTAGGTACTGGTGATCTGGCCAAAATCTACTGTTTGCGAAATCCTCATTAGACTCTCCTAAAAGTGTTGTGATACTTACTCTTTGATTATACTATAATTATCGTCATTGTCAAGGGGAAACTTTAATTATTCCCACGAAATCGTCATTACGGCAAGCCAAGCCGGAAGCGTCCTTGAGCCTTCTTTCTTGTCATAATCCACCTTAAAACCCAACTCTGAAAAGTGTTTAGCTACAGATACAAACTCTTGTTCATTTGTGGACAAATATTCTCGTCTCTTAGGAACCTTGCGGAACCCGAACTTTGAATCGCCTGCTGCTGCTATCTTTAAAATTCGAGTTTGAATTCTATTTGTCCAAAGCTCAACATTAGCTTGGTGTTTTGATTTTTTTACCTTGCGTGAAACTCTTTGGGCATCTTTCAGTAGACTCATGTGATCTCCTTGTGTTGTGGCTGGTTTACTCTATCATTATACTATAGTTATCGGCGTTGTCAAGTACTTTCTTTAATCTTTTTTGAGTTTTTCGCTAACTCGCCGACTCGCTGACTACCTACAAATCTCTTATGTCTTAAAAGATAAGATGAGACAACAATAGGATACCCCTAAGTTAAGATGGGTCGTCACGCCAACCGCTTCCAGCACCCCTGCCGATCTCAGTTGATACGCTTAGGGTCACCCTGTCACTGTCTCACATACTCCCATTATATATTATATCGACTAGATTGCAAATATAAATCCAATATATCTTTGTGTTTTTACAATCTTTTTTATATTGACCTAAGTCCTTTGACAGCAAGCACTTAGGAAAAAACCGCCCGGCCCGATTTTCCCTAACCCCTTGTGGGGAAAGGACTTATATCATTTCGCCGCCTCATCCAGTAGGTCGTCGATGTGATCTTGGTTGTGACACGGAACGCATTGGCTTCCAGCCATCCAAGTATATTTCGACCCTTCCGCAACCCATAGAGATATAGATAGCGGATCACCAGAGTGAGCAATTTCCCAAGGTAATTCCAACCAAGCGGTTGAATAGTGGTCATCGTTTCCCCACGAACAAAGAGCTGGATTCCTTCGGGTACATTTTACAAATATTCTAGGCCAAAGTTTTTCTTTATTCATCTTCAATCTCCTTAATATCTAATTTCAAAATACTTTCGCCCTTTTGGTATAGCTGATCTTCAATCGTCTGCGGAATCCACTTGCGTGGATGTCCTTCTTTTAATTCGATAATCATCTCAATTTTATATTTCATCTTCCAAATCCTCTTTACTAATCATACCACTGCTCACCATGCCGCCAACAAACGCCATTTGGTTTTTATGCAATCGCATTTCGTCACGGTGTCCATTATACTCGAAGCTCTCGTTGGCTTCGTATTGCTTACGATAGTTCTCGCAGTTCTCAGCCTTCAACGCTTTGAGCTTCTGGTGTTTAGTGTCACCGCTTTCCACATCTTCGCACATCTCGTTAAGGCGTGCGAGCGTACGACCACCACGGACGTTATCGTGCCATCCTTCTGGTAGCCACTCGTTAGGAATTACAATCGTTTCCTGCATGACTCGCATACCATCTTCGATTAGTTGCTTTGTGCTTCTTGGGTCTTTGCTTTGTGACCAGTCAATCATCTTAAACTCTTTTTTCTAAACTCTGAATTTTGTTATACTGCAATTTTACCATAAACGACGAAGGTTGTAAACCCCTTATTCGTTAGCGGTGCCGTGCTTCTTGAAGTATTCAAGTTTTGCATCTAGCAAGTCCTGCGACACTTCTACCATACTGATAACAGGAATCGCAGGATAAAAGTTGTTAAAGTTAAAAGTAATCCCTTCAGTGGAGATATTTAAATTTTCAGCCGAAACGCTACGGAATGTAGTTCGCAGGAAAGTAACTGGGCTAATTGCCACAATGTCAAATTGTTTTTGTTGAGTAGTCATAATATTTGATCCTTTCAAGATCGAGTGTTGTTGTGTTCCGAGGATTTTTTTACTTGCTTCCTCTTGCAAGTGCGGTTGTTATAGCAGTTCCGCTTCTCTTTGCCTTAACTTGTTATAATAACATTATACCATAATTATCGGCGTTTGTCAAGTGGTATCTTCACTAATTATCAAAATAATGTGAAATAATTCCAGTCATTATAACTAGCATAATGCCGAGTGATATATAAATGTTGATGTCGGTTGTTGTGATCATAATTTTCCTTTGTTGTTTCTTAACTTCTCTATATATATTATCGTCTATACCCGTGACACGTTAGGTCAATCCCCATATCTTTTTTATATTTTTGCCAAAGTATTTTTATTGATGTAAACCCTTACCAGCAAAGGACTTACGTCGCTGCGGGGCGGCCCCGCCAGCCCTAAACCCTTATGGGCAAAGGACTTACGTTAACAGCCTAATCCCACTCCCTAACGGCGTAGTTCTCCCGCTCCGCGCCGTAAAGATCGACGGGATCGGCATACTCTTCCTCGTCGTCGTAGACCTCCTCGACGGCCTCTTGCTCCTCCAGCCATGCGTGATACTCCGCAATATCAGCCTGTGTAGGCTCGTAGGTGTTGAGTTCTTCGGAAGAAATTTGAACATCGAATTTTGAAAACATAGTTAAACCTTAAAAAGTGTCGTGTGTTGTATAACCCCATTATACATAATATCGGCAGAATGTCAAGGGGTTCTTTAGGAAAAAAACAAAGTTTTTGATAATTGAGTGATTTCGACAGAGCTTATCAAACTCCACACCCCGAAGGGCGACGGTCTAGCGGTTACTCATTCTCGAAAGAAAAGAGTTCATCAAAGCAAGTACTGCAAGTACCTGAAATGAGTAACTCCCGCTCACCCAAAGATAACTCAGGAAGAGCCTCTTGGATAAGCTGGCCGGATTTCCATTCGACAAAGCCTTGAAAGTTAACTTTCAAATCTGTTGTCTCTTGACACATCCGACAAGGAACCGCAACGACTGCTGTCATTGCTAACATGTTGTAATTATAGCATAAAGAGTTAATCTTGTCAAGCTTTATATTATATATATCGGCATAAATCAATAGATATCTTTAGAAAAAGCCGCAAAAACTTGCAATTGTTCTAAGTCCTTATATACCAAGCACTTACGTCGCGGCGGGGCGGGCCGATTTGACGCAAGTCCTTACATATCAAGCACTTACCTCAGTCGGTTTAAATGGGCTAAGACGGTAGTTGTGTGGTGCGTATCTTGAATAGGTCGCCACCTATGCCCGCGACTAGGCGGGGCTTTCGGGTCAAGCCCTTACTCGTTAGCTGTGCCGTACTTGTCAAAGTAGCTTCGCCCTTTGTCAGCGTCCACTAGTGTCGCAGTGATTACTTCTACTGAAGGGTAAAAGCTATTGAGGAACATTCTGGTTTCCCCTGAATGATTTTGCTTTAGCTGCGAAGCGGGTACGCTTCTGAATGTTGTTTCCTTATGTCCGAAACGTGGATCACAAGCAAGAACGTCAAAGTGTTTTTCGTTAGTCATAATATTTACCTTAGTAGTGTAGTGTGTTATAGTGTTAGTATAGTGTTTGGTTAGATCGCTGTCAATAGCTTCTTAAGCATTTTCTTAAGGTCTTTTCGTTCGGTACACATGTCGGCCATTTCCTCGAACCATGTCGAACCATGCTGTTGATTGTAAGCATCTTGGCTATGCCGAACGATTACTCTCTCGATTGAATCAATTTTGTCTTGTAGCTTAGTAAGTGATTGTGTTTTATTCATAGCGTTTCTCTTTGTTGTTGTTGTGTTAACTTCTTATATATGTATTATAGCATAGGTGTGTGACACGTTAGGTCACGATTGTCAATAATCTAGAAAAACTTTCGTAAGTTTCTCAATGCTTTGATAGCATCGCGAACCGCTTGCCTAAACTCATCGTTATGGTTATCGTTATCATAACCATCAATCTTATTGATCAGCCATCCCATCCAGAATGTTTCTCTTGCTTGTTTTTGTTTGTCTTGAAGTCTCATAGTTGTTACCTTGTTGTTGTTGTTGTTTCTCATATATGTATTATACCATAACCATGTGACACGTTAGGTCACTGTCATATATAAAATCCAAATATATAAAGAAATAATTGCTGCCCATTCGCTTAGTCCAAATTTAATCATGTCGTTTCCTTTACTGTTGTTTGTTTCTCTCATATATATATTATCGTCCATGCGTGTGACACATCTGGTCACTATCTCAAAGATTATTAAAAGATTATATAAATAGTTGTAAGTCGTTTGATACCAAGGACTTACGTCGATCCGGCCCCGGCCCCGCCGACCTAAGTCGTTACCACCAAAGGACTTACGTCGCCGACTAACAATCGGGATCGAAGTCGTGCCATTCCTGCATCTCCGATGGTTGCCCATCGTGATCGTCGTAATCGTAATCAGACGCGTCCACTTCATTGGTTAGATCAGCACCACACGAACTGCAAACTACTTCGTCCGCATAGCACTCGGTCAAACAATCGGAACACTCAAATAAAATCATATCAAACCTTAAAACAAAAACAAAATTTAAAAATGCGTATCTTGAATAGGTCGCCACCTATGCTTGCGACTAAGGCAAGGCTTGCGGGTCGAACCCTTACTCAGCAGCCGAACCATACTTTGCGATATAGTTGCTTGCATCAATCTCACTAGCCTTTCTAGTTTTATTTAAGATCTTGTATGATCTGATCATATCTTGCATGATAACGGTAGGTTCACCGTGATAATCACCGAAGATAACTTTGTTACCATGTTGCTTGCCAGTGTAAGCACCGGTAAGAACCATTGGAGTTAAGCTGGTTGTTAGTTCTAATTTAATGTTCATAATGTTGACCCTTTCGAGATCGTGTTGTGTTGTGTTAACTTGTTGTTAACTTCTTATATTAGTATTATCGTCTATTGGTGCGACACGTTAGGTCACTCTGTAGATTCTTTTTCAGAATTTCCCAAAATAAAATCTAGGTAAATCTCAAAGCCGTCCCAGTTTGTTTCATTGTTTTTCATAGTCTTAATTCCCTTTTTCCTTCTTACACCTTATTATACCTGAGTAGTCAAATGATTTTCATAACCCTATACATACCAATCACTTACGTCGATTCTGAAAAAAAGCAATCCATTTATTTGACACGGTAAAAACCGAGGTGAAATGCCGACCAATAAATAAATTCACAGAATCAAAGTGTCCAGTTAAAAAGATATATAGTTTTATAGAAGGTATTTGTCGATTGTCGTAAGTCCTTACTACCAAAAGACTTAGGGAAAAAAGCGCCGGGGTAGTTATTTGTTCAGTTTGGAACTTGTTTTCCTCACGAAGAAAAGCCGGGGTGGTTCAAACACAATTGAGTTAAATTTGTCAAATATGTCTTAGCTAAATAGATCCGACTAGCCCCTAAAGTTTCCCAAGTTTCGCTTTGAGTCCGTGTTTTGTGTGCATATCCTTGTTTTTGGTGTATAATAAGGTATAAGAATCAGTTTTTATAGTAGGAGCTATTACATGGCACGCAAAAAAAGAAAAAACTCGCAAAACATACAAACAGAATTGCACGCTAAGAGTACAGCCCAGCTAGACAGCTCGCTAAAAGGATTTAAGGACATTCCTGACCCGCCCGTGTTCGATGTAAAGTCATGGGGAGCAGGAGCCAACTCAATACCACACGTTATAAATGGCGTCCCACAAACGGACGAAGAGGAAAAGGAACAGGAACAGAATGGAAACCCCGAATAACTTAACAGAAGATGAAGTAGTACAAGTAATTACAAAAGTGGCTAAGAAACTCGCCCATAAATTTGTCTTTGCTTCATATGATGTTGATGATATAGAACAAGAAGCATTTTTGATGGGTATAGAAGGACTAAAAAGATATGACTCATCGAAACCTCTTGAAAACTTCATGTACGCACACATTAATAATCGTCTAAAGAATTTCAAACGAGATAACTATTATAGATTTGATTACGGAAATGCCCAAAAGATACAGGAACGTAAAAAGAGTATTCTTGAACCAATGGACATAGCCGCACTATATTCAGTATCTACAGAAGATGAAACATTAAGTAATGCCCACATAACTGAAACCCTAGAGCTTATAGATAGAAAACTCCCATCTGACTTACGAGGTGACTATCTAAGACTCCAAACAAACTCTTCTTTGCCAAAAGGCCGTAAGGCCATAGTTATACAAGCTATAGAAGATATAATTAATGGAGATTATAATGAAGAAGGGTAGATTGTCAAAAGAGGATATGTCTTTTATCGAGGCGAAAGCCGAGGTTCTTTCTCCAGAATCCATAGCACAACATCTAGACAGAGATCCAGATTCGATACGAGATTGGATCAAAAGAAATGTGGGATTCTCTCCTAGTCAGAAAAAAGAGGCTGCTGTTGCGAATGAGTTAAAAGAGAAGCCATACTACAAGGAGCTTTCCAATCAGTTTTCTGGTGAAGAGTTGGAAATGTTCGAGTTTCATTTCAAAAAGATGTGGAGTCAATTTAAAGAGGATGTGTTTCATACAGAAGAAATGCAAATAATTGATACAATCAAACTAGAAATACTTATGAACCGCATACTCAAAAGTCAGCGAGACAATCAACAAGAAATAATATTAGCTGAAAGGCTGGTGCGAGAAGAGAAAAGTGTTGACAAGGATCAACGCGACATGGATGTGATTATTAATCTAGAGCGTCAGGTGGCCATTCTAAGGGCTTCACAGGAAACCCTGTCTAAAGACTACAAAGACCTTCAAGCACGCAAGGCGACCATGCTGAAGGATCTCAAGGGCACCAGAGAGCAGCGAGTCAAAGCAATTGAAGATTCTAAATTTACTTTCGCTTCTCTCGTTAAGAAAATAGCAACCGATCCTCAATACCGCAGCGAACTAGGAATCGAAATGGAAAAAATGAGACTAGCGATGGAAAATGAGAAAGAACGATTATCGGAATACATGTCCTTCAACGATGGACAAGTAGATCAACCATTTCTAACATCGGAAACAGTAAAGGAATAAAAATGAAGGCAATCATATTTGGAATAACAGGACAAGACGGAAGCTATCTCGCAGAACTGTTATTAGAAAAAGGCTATGAAGTAGTTGGAATAACACGCAGAGTGAGTGTTGACACTCTTCAAAGAATTAGTCATATCCTGCCCCAAATTAAAATTGTAGAAGGCGACATAACAGACGCCTTTAATGTTAGCAATGTAATCAAAGAACAAGAGCCTGACGAAATATATAATCTTGCCGCACAATCTCATGTTGGAACTAGCTTTAAACAACCCAGCTTGACATGGGATGTTACTGCTGGTGGAGTATTGAATATCCTAGAAGCAATAAGGTATTCTGGCAGAAAAGAAAATATTAAGTTTTATCAGGCCAGCTCTAGCGAAATGTTTGGTAAAAACTACACCTCTAAAAAAATTCCATCAAAGCTCGCGTGGAATGATCCTGATGATCGCGGTGCGCAAAGTCTAGGCGTTTCTGGAGAAACAAAGTATCAGAACGAAGAAACACCATTTATGCCTCAGAGTCCATACGCTATAGCTAAATTGGCAGCACATCACCTCGTTAGGAACTATCGCGATAGCTATGGCATATTTGCTTGTAGCGGGATTCTGTTTAATCACGAAAGTGAAAGAAGGGGAGAAAAGTTTGTCACTAGAAAAATTACAAAATGGATTGGCGAATTTAAAAATTGGGCTATGGAGTGTGGCTATACAACTCCAAGTTTCGATGGAGATTATATTTGCTGCAATGATTCTAGGATTCCAAAACTAAGACTAGGAAATCTTGAAGCAAAACGAGATTGGGGCCACGCAGAGGACTATGTGCGAGGCATGTGGCAGATGGTTCAACACAAAAATCCAGACGATTACGTTATAGCGACAGGAGAAACCTACTCTGTGAGAGATTTTCTAGATATAGCGTTTAGCCATATAGAAATTCAAGATTGGCAGGATTATGTAGTTATTGATCCAGAATTTTACCGTCCAGCAGAGGTGGATTTCCTACTAGGTGTGCCCGACAAGGCAAAAGACATACTGGGATGGGAGCCCGAGGTTTCATTCAAGAAATTAGTAGAAAGAATGGTAGAGAGCGATATAAATGAGACGCAATTACAACGATCCAGTCTACAAGGCATTTAGGGTGGAAGTCTTAAAAAGAGACAAATTTACATGTCAAATGTGTAAAAAGAAGGGGAAAAGACTTAGATTAAACGTTCATCATATAATGAAATGGTCATCGGCGGCCTCTTTGAGATACGACGTGGACAATGGCATAACCTTATGTAAAAAATGCCATGATAGCATAAGTGGCAAAGAAAGCCACTATATAACATACTTTATGGAACTACTAAAGAAAAAGAAAGGTTAACAAATGTTTAACAAAGAAGAAAACAAGCCACGAATAGATCCAGTAAAAGCTGGAGTTTTAAAACAAGTACCAGCATCCATTGAAAAACAAGCTGTGGCAAAGATTAAATCATGGAAAAGCGGAGACGAGATAAATCTAACTGGTGTAGATGGATATTTGTTTAATGAGTTAAACGATAAATTTAAGAACGACAAAAGTGATCGTGGTTTTAGATTTAACTATGATCAACTGAAACAAACATTAGCAGTAGTGGATGATAAATAGATGCCAAACTACACGGTTATAAAGGACACGCGAGAACAAGACGGTTGGACCTTTTCACCCTATGACAAGTGCGATGGTATGGAGATTAACACGCTTCACACCGGAGATTACACGATGAGAGGGTTTGAAGATGTTGTATGTATCGAGAGAAAAGGTTGTGCTTCTGAAATAGCCATGAATTTGGGTCGCAAAAAGAAACCATTTCAAGCGGAGATGGAGAGAATGAAGGATTATAATTTTTCATTCATTATTTGCGAATTTGACATGGACGACCTCTTGAAGTATCCTGAAGGGTCTAGGGTTCCGAAAAGCGCTAGATCCAAGGTGCGTGTTACTGGCAAGTATTTACTTAAGTGCTTATTAGAATTTCAAATCTGGTATGATACCAAGATTATATTCTGTGGTAATAAGAACAATGCTTTTTTGGTGTGTAACAGTCTTTTCAAAAGACTCAATGAACTTTTTCACAAGAGGGACAAAGATGGCGGGAGGCAAGAAACTACCTACTAAAGCCTATGTGCTCGGTCATGAATATCAAATACATGAAATGCCACAAGCTCTTTTTAAAGAAAGAGAAGCATATGGTGATTGTTGTAATGAACAAAAAAGAATAAGAATATATTGCGGCACTACAGAGTCTGTTATTAGAGACACTCTGTTACATGAAATACTACATGCGGCTTGGTCTCTTTTGTATATACAGCAATCCGAAGAAGAGGAGAAGATCGTTTCCAGATTAGCCACGCTTCTTATAGGCTTTTTTGACGATCCTAGAAACCTAAAGGCTAAGAATTTTATTTTAGGCAAAGGAAAAGACATTACTGATGACAAATAACGTCAACAAAATAGAAAACGCTTGGTTGGGAATAGATGTAGATGAATCCAAGCTTTTCAACCCTATGGACTTCATAATGGAAGGTGCCGACAGGGACGATATGCTAGAGCGAATAGCTTGGCTCATGGTTCGGCCAGAGTACTTTTCTTTTGTCTGTAAATACATACTAAACATCGAATTGCTGCCTTTTCAGTCTTTACTACTATACGAGATGTGGAATAGAAAATTCCCAATGCTTATAGGTTCTCGTGGTATGGGTAAATCTTTTATACTTTCGGTATACCCGCTTCTTCGGGCTCTATTTATGCCAAGAAGAAAAATTGTCGTTGTTGGTGCTGCGTTTAGGCAGTCAAAGGTCTTGTTTGAATACATGGACACTATATGGAAAAATGCTCCAATCTTAAGAGATTTGTGCGGTGGTAATAGTGGCCCAAGAAGAGATGTCGATAGATGTGTTATGCATATCAATCAAAGTACAATCACATGTCTACCTCTTGGCGATGGATCAAAAATTAGAGGTCAAAGAGCTAATGATATTATTGCAGACGAGTTTGCCTCTATACCCAGAGACATATTTGAAAACGTCGTTGCTGGTTTTGCCGCCGTTGCCGCTTCGCCGTCAGAAAAAGTAAAAAGCAAAGCTAAAGCAAAAAAAGCGAAAGAGCTTGGTGTTGACATTGAGGCTAAAGAAAGTCTCATTACAGAAAAGTCAAATCAGATTATACTTTCCGGAACAGCATATTATGACTTCAATCACTTTGCAGACTATTGGAAAAGATATAGAAGTATAGTTAATAGTCAAGGAAACCCAACTAAGTTAAAAGAAGTGTTTGGATCGGATGCTCCAACAGACTTTGATTGGACAGAATACTCTGTGATTCGTATGCCTGTTAATACCCTACCAGACGGATTTATGGATGATGGTCAGGTTAGTAGAGCAAAAGCCACTGTACATTCTGGAATATATAACATGGAGTATGGAGCGTGCTTTACAACAGATAGTCAGGGATTCTTTAAAAGAAGTCTATTAGAAGGATGCACAACAACTCCAACTAAACCAGTAAAGCTTCCATCTGGAGAGGTTTCGTTTGAATCGCTTTTAAAGGGTTCTTCAGAGCAAAGATACATATTTGGTGTAGATCCGGCTTCTGAGGTGGACAACTTTAGTATTGTTGTTTTAGAGGTCAGAGAAGATCATAGACGTATCGTACATTGCTGGACGACAAACCGACAGCAGCACAAAGACAAGCTTAAATCAAAAATAGTAGATGAAGACGATTTTTATTCATACTGTGCAAAAAAAATTAGACAGCTAATGAAAGTATTTCCCTGCTCTGAGATAGCTCTTGATGCTCAGGGTGGTGGTATTGCCGTTATGGAGGCTCTTCACGATAAAGATAAGATACCAGAAGGTGAAGTTGCTATTTGGCCAGTTATTGATGAGAATAAAGCCAAAGATACTGACGACCACTCCGGATTACATATATTAAAGCTTTGTCAATTTGCTAAGGCTGATTGGTTAGCAGAAGCGAATCACGGATTAAGAAAGGACTTTGAAGACAAAATATTGCTTTTTCCATTTTTTGATTCAGCAAGTATTGGACTATCTATTGAGCACGATAAGGTTTCTGGGCGAAAATACGATACGCTTGAAGATTGCGTAATGGAGATCGAGGAGCTTAAGGACGAACTATCCATGATAGTTATGACACAAACGGCTACCGGTCGTGAAAGATGGGATACTCCTGAAGTGAAGGTGGCAGCAGGAAGAAAAAGTAGACTTCGTAAAGATCGTTATTCGTCTTTGTTGATGGCGAACATGTCTGCCAGAAACTTGATAACAAAAAAGGGTATTTCCAAATTTAATACAATCGGCGGTTTCGCGCAAAAAGACAGTAGTTCCAAGTTTGAAAACGAACAACTTTATCACGGACCTTCTTGGTTTGCGGAAAAAATGCAGGATGTGTATTAGCTTGTGTATAATAGTATTGAGAGTAGCATTAACAATAACATTGACCGGAGATTAATATAAATGTCTAAATCACCACTATATAGAACGTGGGATAGCGATTCCCAAAAACAAGATGCCTACTTGCAAACCTCTGATGCGATTGAGGCTTATGATGGAATCCAAAAGGCTGTAGCATATGGAAGAAGAACCAGCTACATAGACATAGAGCCAAACAGATCTGTAAGAACAGGCTTTAATCGCCAAGACTATGACAACTTCCGACCGGGAGAGTCCGTATCTAGCCATCAGAAAAGAATCATTAAGCAAAGTATGCAGGCTTATGATAGGGTTGGCATTATTCGTAATGTTATTGATCTTATGAGCGATTTTTCCTCACAGGGACTTACTCTAGTACATCCAAACAAAACTATAGAAAAATTCTACAGGAAATGGTTTAACCAAGTTAATGGTGTCGATAGATCTGAAAGATTTTTAAACTACCTTTATAGATGTGGTAATGTTGTTGTAAAAAGACGCACGGCAAAACTAAATCGCAAAAAAGAACTAGAGCTTAGGCGTGCCGCAGGAGCGGACGTTAAGATTGAAGACATTAAGGTAAATCGAAGAGAGGTTCCTTGGACTTATGATTTTTTAAATCCGTTAGCTATTGACGTAAGAGATTACGGTACGCAGGTGGTGGGTAAGCCTGAGTTTGTTTTAAATCTATCTAAATACACTTATGAATCTCTCGTCAAAGGTACAAATACAAACAAGACAATTTTTAAAACACTTCCAAACGACTTGCAGAAAAGACTAAAGAGTGGAGATAGAACCATCCCTCTTGATGAAGATAAGGTAAGTTTTTACCATTATAAGAAAGACGACTGGTTGCTTTGGGCAAACCCTATGATATATGCAATTCTTGACGATATCATTATGCTCGAAAAGATGAAACTTGCAGACTTAGCAGCTTTAGATGGTGCTATTTCAAATGTCC
>Ga0181411_1000431_pt1 | contig 15158 bp, 18 predicted proteins | sample 34SPOviralmetaG_FD_130114 | JGI IMG/M metagenome (GOLD analysis project Ga0181411, IMG submission 130114) | Marine viral communities from the oligotrophic San Pedro Time Series (SPOT) site, San Pedro Channel, CA, USA - 34 SPOT_SRF_2012-07-09 | ecosystem: Environmental > Aquatic > Marine > Strait...
GGGCCATCCTCAAGTCTTAATCTCCTGCTGATCTGCGGCCACATCACTATTATTACTTTTGGAAATATAACCTTCTCGCTGGCATATAGGATACGGACTATGGCGTCAGCACTGGCACCAGGCTGTCCAAGGTTCCAATACCTCAAATTTTTAGTGTTGTGTTTAGAAATGTGATGCACCCAAGTTTCGTGTGGTTCAAGTCCCACTCCCCAAGTATGTGAACAACCCAACACAGCAACATTTTTTTTGCCTGCAGGTAGAGGTTGGAATGGAGGACAACGCCATGGGTAATCTTTGAACGTTTCAAGTTTGTCATCTGTGTAGTACCCGTATTGCATGTGGATATTTAATAGACCAAAACCGGCCGCACCAAAAACACCAAAAATACCAAAAAAGTCCTAATAGCATTCTTTGTGTAATCTTGCGGTGCCCCCAGAAGGACTTGAACCTCCAACCTACTGATTACAAATCAGTTGCTCTACCAGTTGAGCCATGGGGGCCTAATACGTATAATAGTACACTAGATACCACCTAAAGTCTACCTGTTAAACGCACACAGACGCCTGTACACGCATGGTAAAAATGTATCAGGATCAAGTGTATATCAGCACATATTACCACACTGTATCATGTTTAATACGCATATCTGATATGCACTAAATGTATAAGTAATTTTATGAGAGACCTAAAGTCATACACACAATACGCTAGGGCGAAAGCAAAGCAAGTCAAAGAACTATCACTCAGTCGATTACTTCGAAAGGAAGTTGAGATTGGTAACGGAGGTACTCAAGGTTATGTTCTCAAAGCAGGCGTGAACAAAGGCAAATTGGCCAAAGGTTTTACCAAATAATCTATTAGTTGACTTCAACAACTAGAAGTAGTACAATACCACGCACATTACAAAGTATTCCAATTACCTAAATACTTTAGTGAAAGATATGTTTAAAAAACTTATAGACTGGAAGGTCAATATCATTAGAAAGTATCCAGTGTTGTGTGCATACATTGCCTGGCTAGAAGGAATCATTATTGGTTTGTTAATATATCATTATTTTTTTCAGGTAAGATATAGTTGTTGCGTAGAACTAGGTTAGGATATCACACATGGACAGTTTCTTTAATTCAAAAAAATTTATATGCATCTTGGCAGTTATATTAATTTGTTCTGCTTTGTCTGGTTGTGCAAACAAAACTGTAAAGGTAAAAGAAGACAAGACGCCAACAATCACTGACACAATAGGTAAGATGGAGGCAATTGGTTCTGTACTAGGTTGCATGTTCGCCCCACAAACTTGTGACGGAAAAGATAACGACGACGCCGAGTGGGAAGAGTTAGAAAAAGAACTTGAACAAGAGAAGAAACAATCTACACAAGACTTAAACTTCTAATCTATCTTCAGTAAAATCTAAACCTAATAATTCTTTTGGTTTACCATTTGGGTATGAAGGTTCAATTCTGAATTCCTCACTGGTCTCATCATTCTTACAGCCAGCAACTAACCAGTCCCATTTGAATTCTCCATCGTTAACAAATTCCCAAAGAACATCGTAGGTTCCATTAGATCTGGATTGTAGAAGCAATTCGTTCTTACATTCTTCCATGGTGTCAAATGTTCTTTGCATTTGAAAAGTTTGCTGTGTAGCAATTGGATCTTGTGAGACAAGATATGCCAGTATTAATATTTTGTACATTATTCTGCAATAAGTTTGCAGGTGTCTGAGTCAGCATTGAGTCCGATTTGTTTGTCGTATACCCAAACATGCGACCATACCACTTGTTCACCTTGCACTGCACATTTTTTTCCAAACGATAATTTTGGATTTTTTGGGACAGTACAACCAACTAGTAGTAATGCTAACAATGTAATTCCAATGTATTTCATGTGTATATTTATATGCGTATATTATACACTAAACTTTCCAAATGTCAATTTTGGTAAATATGTAAAAAGGAGAACACTATGTTTTTAACAATAGGATTTGTCGTTGGTTTTATCGCAGGATGGTGGGTCAATGAGAAAGTAGAAAACTTAGGGGAAAAAATAAACCCGTTGAAATGGTTTAAGAAATAAAATGTTTAAAATCCCAAAAGTAAAGATGCCTAAAATCAAAATGCCTGACGTCGTTGGCAATGTAAAGAAACTTTCAAAGGATGTTTCTAAAGAAGTTAGCGGCAAAGTCAAAGGTGCTGGTAAGGGTATTAAAAGTTTAAATCCATTCAAAAAATAAGCCAATAAATATTTGTGTAATGAACACACTAGTATTTTGGCTAATCGTAATTGTTGTTTCCGCGTTACTCGGAATATACGTCTGGTGAAAATACAATTAAGATTTCCATAAGTTAATGGCCTTATCTGAGGCCTTCATCACTTTAATTGATTTACTCCATATTGGTTTGATGAGTTTTTGTTTTTTGTCTATAAAGACAGGATCTATTTTTTTGGTGACCACCTCATTGAAAAAATTATCAACTAGATGTTGTTTACGTTTTGTTACATCATGTTCAAGTGTGGCCTGTTCTCTAGCATCTGATGTTGCCCATGTACCACCTGGTTTAGTATCATATGTGTTTAAGAATCCTGATAGTGCTCTGAATCCCATGGCGTCCATTAATCTACCGTAGTAAGGATTAACACCATTAGTTGTACCTATCTCGCGGATGTCCTTGTCTGTTATCTTGACGTTGTTTTCACATATAATCTTATCTAATTCTTTTGCTTTGAGGTGCGTTAGTTTTTGTATTAGTTCCGGAACTAGATCGTTTATCCAAAAATAAATTATACTCGTGTTTGGATCTAAGGCGGAGTAAGGTAGGTCGTATGTGTCGTTGTTTGTTGAGTACGTCCACCAACCGTCTTTTAAAATTATGTTAGGCTTTTCGTAGCCATATACCATACAAGTTTTTTTACCTTTCCTGTTCCTGGACAGGGTTCTCTTTCCACTGTTCTGCCACCAACTGTTAACATTTTTATAGTCACCTGACCAATGCCCAATTTTATAATCTGTAATAAGTTCTTCAAATTGTTTTTCGTCAGTAGGAGTCCATGCTTCAAACATCCTTACGTTCCAATTTAATTTCTTAGCATCTGTTCCGTGTTTCTTATCAAAATGATGGACCGTGTGATCTCTTAAGAATTGCCTTGATTTAGATTGCTGGTGTCTGAAGTCATTTGCAAAATTAAGAATACTTAAATTTGTAGTGCCAAGAAGTTTAAATGTATCTAAAATAGTTTCTGTATCTGTTCCTCCTGTGTACGCAAGTATTACATCATCGTAAGTGTTTGAGATTGCTTTGCACATTTTTTGCCTGTAGTATTCAACACTGTGTGGTGGTTCTTGTGTCCAATCCGAATTAATTGTTTGTTGCCTTATGCAAAATTCTAACACACCTTTTTCAGACAAATACTTTTGTATGTTGTTTTTACTGTCTACTATTTGATTATTTTTTTGATTGCTCTTAAATGTCTTTGTAAGATATTCTAAGGCGGCAAAGTCACTATAAAAGATCTTGCCATTCACTTTGTAGTGTATAAGTTGATTGTTGGGATCGTGATTTAAATTTTCAAACATATCTTAAGATGACAACTTGTGTGCCGTTGGGTTATCAGAAAATCCAACTTTTTCTTCGGTATAAGGATAGTCACAAGTGTCCATGTAATCAAGCATCCAACCTTTATATCTTTTGTTCTTGAGAGTGTGTGTTGTGTTCAGCCATGCTTGTACCAGTCGTTTATCTAGTAGTGGCATACGTAATTCTATGCCGTGATGGCCTCCTACTATCTCGTGTCGTTCAACGTAGGTAGAAAGTGTATCAAAATGATCGTGCCATGGCCAAAGCATGTTTAAGTGTTTTGGGAAGTAGCCGCCAAACACACTGTGATGTTTGTAAATTTTTTTACCTTTGAAACCATAATCCGAATATATCTCATCACCGCCAGAACCGGTAACCAGCACCTTCATTCCTGCAGGTTTCATGTACTTTAGAATTATTGATGCTATGCCAAATATGCTAAACTTGTTTTGGACATCATTACTTTGTCCATTAAGGCATTCGTCTATTTCTTTTATGTCCAGTTGCGATTCACTGTAATCATATTGCACAGGCTTTGTCTTATGTAATTGCATCCTGCGGCCCAATGCTTCTTTTGTTTCTCCAGCGGGTATACAAACAGAGGAGTTCAGTTCCCCAAACTGTTTGTGTACAGAACAACATATTGTTCCACTGTCTATACCTGCCAGGGCATACATGTTGTCTGGGGTGTGCCTGTCGGCAACTGCCTGTTCAAATACTTCAAAGACTGTGTCGTAGTTGTTGACAGTTTGCTCTAGGTTCCACTCAACATTGGATATCCTGTCTACTGTTTTTTTATTCTTATCGTATATGTAAATCCAATTGGCTTCAACCCTGTACTGTGTAGGAAAGTCTTTTAACGTATTTGGCAAACTGGCAATATGTAACTCATCATCTATAAAATAGTACAGTGGTCTGATTGCAAATGGATCAACACAGAAAATAACAAAGTCTTTAGTGACCCATGTTATGCTGTACTCACCATTTAAACTTTTGATAACTTCCACACAGTGCGATACAGTATTGGTTAGATTATCTGCCAGCCATTGGGTATCATTGTTGGCTTTTGAATTGTATGTACTTCCGTTGTAAAGGAGGATACCGTGTTTGGTTTGATATGGTTGTTTGATCAACGCACCAATTGTGTTTAACATTGAATGACCAAATTTGCCATACTCATGATCGAGAGTCTGCCACCCTTCCGGACCTCGTCTTTTGAGATATTCTGTGTTACTGAGATGTTTGTTTGTTGAGTAATAATATCCGCACATTGGAAATATTTACACGCTACACAATAGTCTTTCTGTCAAAGTGATGCCAGGCGCCTGCCTTTTTGGTTGGGCCAAGAATGTCCAAGTCTGCATATGGATAATCATGATCGTCCATGTATTGGGCCATCCAACCTTTGTGCCTTTTATTTTTTAATTCTTGAGTTGTATTCAGCCATACTTGTACGAGACTGGTGCTGAGAAACGGACATCTATATTCTATACCGTTGTGACCTCCCACTATTTCTGCACGCCCGTGAAAATTTTCCAACACATTGTTTTCGTGCCATGGCCAAACTGTAGAAAGATCCCTAGGGAAATATCCACCAAATCTGCTGTGCTTTCTTAATCTTAATCCTCGTAGGCCGTAGTCACTGTAGATGTCATCTCCCCCATCGCCGCCTATCATGATCCTTTTGTTTTTTGGAATCATGTGTCTTGTGTAGATTTCAGTGTCCCCGGCGTTCATGAATCTATTCACCAGTAGACTATTGTTTTCCTGTGTGGTGTCATACAATTCTTTGTGCATGTCTTCGCTACCGTGTTGATGATCTAGATTTATTACAGTGATACCGTGTATAAATTTTCTTTTATCAATTATACTGTTTGATTCGTGTTCGTTGAATGTGTAGTAACAATCAATGTTATCATAAAACTTATTCGCGGTGCAGGATATCATTCCGCTGTCATATCCACTGCTCATCAATATACTTGCCTGGTCAGAGTATCTATGCTTAACTGCCAACTCCCACTCTTCCCAAACTTTGTCGTAGTTGTTAATCGTTTGTTCAAGATTAAAAGTTCTGTTTGTCAGTGTCTTGATTTTTTTAGATTGCCTGTCGTAGATGTAAATTGTGTTGGCTTGACATCTATAAAATTTTTTATACTTTTGCCTTATGCAGTCTGATAGACTGGCTATACAAATATCTTTGTCGTCATAATAATAATACAGTGGCCTTGTCCTGAACACATCAGAACAAAACAATATAAACTTCTCCGTGATCCATGACAGACTGTATTCACCTTCTAGGCTTCTTATAAATTCTATGTTGTCGTCTATGCTGTTGGAGAGTTTGTCACTGATCCACAGTGTGTCGTTGGTGGTTGGTTCATTGTACACTGATCCGTTGTAAAGGAACACACCGTTGTCTTTAATTACAGGTTGTGATGTGGATTGTCCAATTGTGGTCAGCCTTGCTGAACCAAAGTAACCAAGGCCCGGAATAACAATTTCTTGCCATTCGTCCGGACCTCGTTTTTTAAGATTGTCGGTGTTCTCTAAACGTGTGTTGTTTGAGTAATAATATCCGCACATCTAATCCTATTCAGATGCTTCACCTACGTTGTCAAGCATTTTGTAGGCTGTATCAAGTTGTTCCTTTTTGCTAGAACCAAGCATCCACGGAGTATATGTGATGTCACGTGTTCTGTTTTTCCATGCATCGCTTTGGAATACTATTGTGTAATCAAAGTCTGTGTTGCCTGCAACAAGATAACTGTATCCCATGTCAGCAAACACATGCCCTGGTAACAAATCTTCACCTGTCTTAGCACCGTATTGGTTCTCACCTAGCACAGCAATAACTGGATTCTCACCTGGGAAAGAAACTAGTTTGTAGTCAATCTCACCACTCGCGAGTGCAGTTCTAAAGGGTTTGCTTTTGTACCTGATAGTCTTTATGTTTGGGTTTAGGTCTTCAAAGAATTTGGCCTGTGCCGCACTCCAGAATGCACTGTCCCACACACCAACCTTGATGTTTTCACCTTTCAGCAAATGATTAATGTCAGATGCCTCTGCGTTGTCACCAAAGTAAACCAGATGGTACGGACTTTTTACAAATGTTCCAAGCACATACTTGTCATCTAGTGTGCATTTTTTACCACCGTATTGGTATTCCGTTGACCATACTGTCACAACAGGATCAGGCGAGTTTTCAAAAACTTTCTTGGCTTCAACACAGTTCTTAACTGTGATAATATCACCTAATCTGTCACCTAACGCATCAGCGATTACAGTTGCCATCCTATCATTCAAACCACCCGGTCTGCTGTATTTCATCACATTGATCTTCTCAGCGTATGCACTGAAAGAGAACATCATGATCAGCAAAGTCAGTATTAGTTTTTTTGTCATATATGATTTCCTTTTTAGTTAACTACTTTATTTTATAAAATTTATAGGTAAAGGTCAACCATTCTGACCCAACCGTCTACTAGCGGTTCAGCCAACAGGAAGGCTATTACCAACGGAGTGGGATCCGTGTTCTTGAGCAGTATCCCTAGGGGCATAAGCATGAGTGCTATCAGTACGTAATCCATTCCAGCATAATGTAATGAACCGGTGTACCATATTGCTCCCAACAGGAACAACATTATGCCAGCGTAGACATGAGATAGGCTCACACCGTTCAACACCTTGACAACGTTTACGTACTTGGCGGAAAGTAGTAGTCCTACTGTGGAACTAACAATGAAGAACAGCACCACCTTCTCAAACGTGCTACTGAACCATTCTATGCTGACAGGCAAGTTACGTGCCTCCAGCACGTGGTATATCAGTACCTCCGTGGCCGTGATGGGTATGCCCAGGAACAGCAATGGCACCAACTGTGTGAATGCACCTGCGTTGTTGGCACTCTCCGCGGCGATTAAGCAATTCATGTCTCCAGGTTTGTATTGGTCACGCCTACGCCTTAACCAACGCTCCGTGGTGTATGCCAGTATGCTACTGAATCCGTAGGTAAGTCCAGGGACGAAGCCGCCCACTGATCCTAACAGTCCACTACGCATCAGTGTGCGTCCGTAACGTGAACCCAAACGTTTGGCGCTGTCCCAATAGGCGCCCACTGTAACTCCAGGGAAGTCAAAACGGCCTACCTTGGTCTTCAGTAACATGGGCAACACAAACAACATTGCCAGTACTGGTAGTGTGGGCAGTCCCGAGTACAATAGGTCTAGACCAAACGTGCCAAACTCCTCATAGGTGCTTTCATTGAATCCAACCTTGGCCAGCAATAGTCCAAACCCAAACAGGGCCAAGTTCACGTACCACCTGTTGCGTGAAACTAGAAGTATAACAATCATCGCAAATGAGAACAACAAACTCTGGGAGGTTGTACTCCATAATCCGTATAGGGCGTAAAGTATTGGTAGCATGGCCACCATCAGCAACACGCTGAAAAGACTAGAGAACCAACTGCCTATGGCACTAAACATTATGGCCTCGCCTCCGCGTCCTTGTCGGAACAGTTTGTGTCCCTCTATCATTGTGGGTACACTCGAGTTGCTACCGGGTATGCCAAACACTATGGCAGTGATGCCATTGAAGAACTGGTCAACGCTTATCAGCGTCACGTAGAATATCAGTATGTTCGCGGGATCAAGTGTCATCAGCCAAGGCCAGGCCACGGTCATGCACACCAGGCCACCTATGCCGGGCAATATGCCTGCGAACAGGCCTGACAGTATTCCCACGAAAAAACAAAGTGCTGTTTCCATATTTCAATTATAAACTATTTGTTTGCTATTTAAAAGCGGATAGTGGACGTGGTATTAATTTTTAGAGTGTGGCGGTAACTTCTTTTCAACCCACCAACGATGCTTACGAGTAATTGGATCGTATTTTCTTACTCTCAGTTTTTCATTTTTCTTTTCACCTTTACCAGGTTTGAATGCGTAGTAATAGTATCCATGGTCCTTTGAATCTGCGTCTTCAGGAACAAGCCTAACTTTTACGTATGGTCTTTTAGTTTTTGGTTTGTCTTTTGCCATTCCCTATATCCTTTCAACCATGCGTTCTGATCAATTTTTTTTGCAAAGTCAAAGATGCCATTGTCAATCTCTTTATGTGCATTAGTATCTTTTTTTAGTATTTGCCAAAGTTTTGTTCTTGCTGGTCGCTTTTTCAATTGTTCTCACTCCGTGATTGTATCCCATCCAGTATGCAACTGCTATAAACAAAGCAATTATTAAAGTGTGCCATACTTGAAACATGATTACTCTTCCTTGTTGTCTTCTTCTCGAGATGTTACAATCTTGTCAGCAAGTCCATATGCTACCGCTTCTTCGGGAGTCATGAACTTGTCTCTCTCCATATCGTCCTTTAGTTTTTCTAAAGTCTGACCGGTTGTCTTCTCATATATCTTAGTTAGTTCATCTTTCCATCTTAGCAACTCGTTTGCCCTTATTTGAACATCTGTTGCTTGTCCAGAGGCTCCTCCTAACGGTTGGTGTATCATGTGCCTGCTGTGCGGCAACATGTACCTTTTGCCTTTGGTTCCTGCACTGGCTAGTAATGATCCCATTGAACAGGCCTGGCCAACAACAATAGTTTGCACATCTGTTCTGATGTATTCCATTGTATCGTATATGGCCATACCTGCTGTGACTAGACCTCCAGGGGAGTTTATGTATAAAGTAATGTCTTTCTTGGAGTCCTGTGATTCTAAAAATAGCAACTGAGCACACAATACAGAAGCAGTGTGTTCTCCGATGGGACCTTCTAACATTATGATCCTATCTTTCAACAGACGAGAGAAGATGTCGTAACTTCTTTCACCCTTGCTTGTTTGTTCTATTACTATTGGTGTCAGTGGCATAATCTAATAATACTACTTTTCCCAACTTCTGTCAAGTTTAAGTTCAGGCACTAATTGGAAAAATTTGGTTTTCCTTGTTGCGTCTAATCTTTTAATATTCAATATAAATTTTTCGTGAAGTTTTTTATTGTATGGTAAAATTTGCATCTTGGTTAGTAGCATATGGTATTGGATGTCGTTGTCTTTCCTGTTCAGCATTACCTTTGATATGTCTTCTATGGACTCCTGTCTCAGGTAAGTCGGGATGGCTTGTATCTGGAAGGGTGGTGGTGTCTCCAACAGTTCCAACGTTGGCTTGATGTCTTCTGCATATAACCAATCTACAAGTTTACCTAATCGCAAAACGTTCGAAGCCTGCACCTCAACTTTAACAGTGACCTCGTTGGGCCAGAACTTTCTAAATTTTTTTATGTTCATCACAACGTCGTTGAACTCGGTGCCTGCATTTATATAATCATTTACTGCTCCGTGTCCACTGATTCGTATTGTGAATGCTCTGTGGCCGAACCTGTCAATGGTGTCTTTGAACTGCGTTGGATCAATTGCCCCATTGGTGGTTATTATCAGTGTTGTGTCTTTTACGTCTGGCATCTGATCTAGCCACTGCCATAGTTTTTCATTAATGAAAGGTTCATGCCTGCTTACATGGATCAATTTTATGTTTTCCAACAGGTGCACGTCTTTTGGAAAGTATGCATCTTCTGTGGCAGGTAACATGTACTCAGGCACACCAGACTTCTCGACCTGTCGCCATTGTGACTTCGTGCTGTGTAATTTTGCGAACACGTAGGAGGGTGATGTCTGTTTTACGACAACGCCGTCTGTGACCTGCTGTGTGAACAGCACGTCTGTCTTTCGTTTGTTCAAGTCTTCAATGCCGGCTGTGATTTCATTCACCCAATCGTTTATTGTCTCGACTGCCGCTAACTGATGTAGTTGTTTGGTGTGTATTATTTTGTGTTTGTTGGTTGCAACTGGCTTTGCAATATTTTCATTAAGAGATGGTACCTGCATCAAACAACTCCTTGATGAATTTGTATGTGTTTTCGAGACCCTTCTCCAAAGGATAGTTGGGTTTCCACCCTGTGAGTTCCTGTATCTTTGTGTTGTCACTGTTACGTCTCATACAGCCTGCTGGACCGGCCGGAAGATATTTCTTCATTATCTTCTTGCCTGATATGTTTATAAGCATGTCTGCAAGTTGTGTCATTGTGATTGCTTCGTCAGATCCCATGTTTATCGGCTCATGGACATTGTGTTCTATCAATTTGTCCAGTCCTACCATTAGGTCGTCGATGTAACAGAAAGATCTAATCTGTGTGCCATCTCCCCATATCTCAATCTCTCCCGGGTCTTGGGCACGTAATATTTTTACACACATGGCCGCAACCACCTTGGAGTTTTCCAGTATGTCGCAGTGTGGTCCGTACATGGCATGGAAGATAGGAAGTGCCACTTTCATGTCATAACTCTTTGCATACTCCTGTGCCAACTGCATGTTGTATAGTTTTTCCATTCCATAAATGTTTCCAGCGGGTTTGGCTGGCCAAATATGATCTTGCTCGTTGAGGTCCGGACCGTTGTGTCCTTGGTACTCGGTGTTGTATATCATGGCGGACACCGCGTATATAAAATGTGATTTGTTTTTTGCGGCAAAGTCCAACGCCTGTATCGACTGTATGGGATTGCTTCTGCCTGTTGTCAGTTGATTGCCGCCAACACCTTTGGAGTTTGGAACGTCTGCAGAGAGATGATACACCCTGTCAAAATCATTTTCCAATGTTATTCTTGACTCCATGTCATGTCCCACAAACTCGTCAACAAAGACAGGGTCACCGACTTTTAGTTTCTTGTCTATGCCTGTGACGTGATGTCCTTGTTTCTTAAGATGTTGTGCTAAATTTTTACCAATGAACCCTTGGCAACCTGTGATAAGTGATTTCATGCTCATATTTACTAGCCTAATCTTTTAAGGTCTTCCAATATGGATGCGTTTGGTTTGTTGTGAGATCTCTTTTCTTGGAAGTCATCGCTGATTTCCTTGTGTAGCCTTTGAGGTGGTCCATGTATTGGCCCAGTTCGCTGTTGATAAACGGGTGCCTGCTTCTCCTGTCCCCTGCCCATCTGCCATCATTGAGGTCCTCGTTGACTATCTTGCCTTCCTTCTCCATTTCCAATCTCACGGCGTCAAACGTGAATGAGTCTGTGAAGCCTTTGAGTTTGAGGAACTGGTCTTGTGTGTAGTACTTTTGCCAACGATCAAAGAACTCGTCTGCGTGTTTGTGTTTGGTGTTGAATGCGTAATATCCTGTTTCTGAGAAACCCTTCTTGGGCCTGCCCAGGTAGGATGTGAACTTGTCGTCCGGAGTTATGTGTGTCAGCCAATCCATTGTCACTTTGTCAAAAGTCACTATGTCGGCATCGAGGAACCACAGCATGTCTGGCCTAGTTCTCCTGTAGGCGTCTATGCAGGCAAACACTTTGTAACTGAACCTCACTGCATCGTAGATATAGATCTTTGTGTCTTTGTCAAAATCGTGTGCTTCCGTTGAGTCCTGCCTCACACGTGGATTCAGTTGCGGATTGTCCTTGTGTCGGTCTATGAACTCCTGTAGTGTTGGTTGCTCCTTGCACAGGTCTAGGTATTTGAAATTGCGTAATGGCAGTTGTTGGCTCATGTCGTCTGGATACACCAGTACTTCTGCATGTCCTGGCCAGTTCTTTTCTATGGTCTGTAATGCTTTCTGTATTGGCAGTGGCCAATACTTTGTGCCATAGGTTGTGCATATCGTTAATGACTTCATTTGACGAAACTGCTTATCACTTCGTGTGCGAGTGTGATACCTTCTGTGAGGTCATGACTGCCGTTGCCCAGGAAGAAACCGTTGTCGTGAATGTCGTCGGCCGCGGTCATCTCGCCAGACACCATGAAGTCTAGGTCTCTCATGACTGGTTGTTTGAGAAAGTTTCTAGATGCCAATGGTCTGTTCTGTATTCCTGCTTTGGTCAATGCGTCAATTACTTCTGCTCTACGTCCTTTTAGTTCTCCATCCAACACCATTCCAAACGTGAACCAACTGCTTGTGCCTATTTCTTTCTGTACTCTGACCCATGGCTTGTCCGCAAACAACTTGAGGAATTGATCTTTGTTCTTTAACCTCACGTCCATTATGCTGTTCCATTTCTTTAATTGTACAGAACCAATTGCTCCACTCATCTCCAATGGTCTAATGTTATATCCAGGCGTGGCAAAAATAAAGTTGTCGTCGAAAGCATTGCCAGTCTTTTGATACAGCGTTGAGTTGTCCGGAAGTTCTCTGACCCAACCGTGTGCTCTCATACTTCTCATGTAGTCTGCGTCATCTTTACTGTCAGTTAATACCATACCACCTTCCATGGTCTGTATGTGGTGGCTGAAGAAGAAACTGAACGATCCTGCCAATCCAATTGCACCTGTGTGCTTGTCTCCGTACTTGGCACCCATTGACTCGCAGTTGTCTTCTATCAACATTAAATTGTGCTTACGACATATCTCTATAATACTATCGTACTCACAACTGTTGCCCAACAAGTTAACTGGCATTATTGCACAGGTGTTGGGAGTGATCGCCTCTTCAATTTTGTTTACATCTATGTTCCATGTGTCTGGATCCACATCAACGAAGTTGATCTTGAATCCGTTTTGACTGATAGGAAAGTAAGTGGTTGCCCACCCTACTACTGGAACTATAATATCTCCTGTCAGTTTATACTTCCATTTTAATAGACTCAGCATCAACAGGTTCGCTGATGATCCCGAGTTCACCATTACAGCATTCTCACTACCAAACTGTTCTGCAAATTCAGATTCGAACTGTTTGACGTGTTTGCCCATGGTGTACATGTCTGTTGCTATTACTTTGTGTATTGCTTCGACCTCTTCATCGCCCCAGGTCGAGTGTGCTAATGGATATTTCATTGGTTCTTCTTGTCTCCTTTGAGGTGGTTTAGGAACTTACTTAATGGTGATGTGGGCACAGGGTCCTTGAGATCGACTCCGTCGTGATACCGCATCAGATCCATCTGTTTGCAGTCCTTGAATGAGTCTCTGCCAAACGCCATTGTGTATTGGTCCGCCGCACGGTCCTTTTCGTATGTCCACACTTCGCCGGACAGGTATATCTCTTCTAGTCTGTCTGCCCATTGCTTGGCCCTAGGATGTTGTGGGTTGTGCATATAGAAACCGGTCTCGTCTCTGAACTTGGGCCTGTCAAAGAACGTGCATAGGCTGTCCACGGGACATATCTCGCTGAGGTACTCCAGGTCGGGCCTGGCTGTGTATTCTGTGTCTGCGTCTGAATATAGTATTATATCTGCTGTGCTGTTGCGTATCCTGTGTGTCTGTGCAAACACCTTGTGTGAGAACTTGACGCCATCATTCTTCCACACGTACTTGCCCCTGTCCTCACGCCATCCGCGATACTTCTCGTTGGAGTGTGCCGCCACCCAGTCTTTCAATAGTGGTTGCACTGTGTACAGTTCATGGTACACTATGTTATCTGCTGTTATTTCTGGTTCCTGCTCCTGCCAGTAAACATGCAGTATTACTTCTTGGGGCCAGTGCCGCTGGAAAGTCTCGATCATGTGCCGACCACACAGGTCATAATACTCCTGGTTATAGGTCGTGCATACTTCTAGTTTTCTGGGCATATTGTATTTTAGCATCACGGCGGAGTCCAGAGCAACCTTTTAGGCCCCCACCCCGTCGAGTGGGAGCAGTTGACTGACAAGAAAGCAGTGGGTATCAACTCTCGCATACCTCCCACCGTGTAGTCGCTGTAATTATACAGGATCGTGTCCGCAGATGCAACACACGTTTTAAGTTAGTCTGATAAAGCCACTAGGATGAATATGATCACGAGTCCGTAGTACTGGTAGTGGGATCTCACATGCCGCCATATAGCACGGAAAGGAATCCGCTGTGCAAAAATTTTTAATCTCAGAAACACAGTAGTATGGCAGTTATCAACAGCAGGAACACAACAAATATGGGTGTGCTGGATCTCAGGTCATGATAGTCCGCTGGATAGTGACACACGTGGGCCTTTACAACACGTGCAAGGTTGATGACAAATGCTATGGGACCAAGTATGAACACACACAGCACACAGGCCACGAATCCACACAGTTTCTGTACAATGTTCATATGGAGTATTTACTTGTGGTGCTGGGCACTGTGCCCCATTATGTCACGCAGATTGCGACGGAAACCACGCCCGTTGTTGTGATCCATCACTGCTATGATCACGCATATGGGCAGAGTAGTGACCCAAAACAATGGCCTCACGAGCCAACCCAGTACACGTAGCATATGGGTATTTACGGAACCGGGTAGAGCGGAGTAATAAAATTGCTGTGCATTTTTTTTAATATGGGGGTATTTTATCATCCGGCCGGTGATTCTTTGACCATGGGGTTGCCATTTTACCATTTTAAGAATTTGTTTTTGTTTATAAGCCTGGTGCCCCTGGCCATGTCGAAGATTTCTTTTCGATGCCGACAGCCACCGTGCCAATAGCCTTGTGACTATGCCTACCGTCCTCCTGTGTGCCACATTGTATAGCCTATCCACCCTGCTCACAATACAACACCCTACCCACTCATGTCTATATGTGTGTGTATATCTTCTATTACCATCGGCGGAGGCGGTGCTGGTAAAGGTGTCTCACGGGCGGGGCA
>Ga0181411_1000433_pt1 | contig 15123 bp, 7 predicted proteins | sample 34SPOviralmetaG_FD_130114 | JGI IMG/M metagenome (GOLD analysis project Ga0181411, IMG submission 130114) | Marine viral communities from the oligotrophic San Pedro Time Series (SPOT) site, San Pedro Channel, CA, USA - 34 SPOT_SRF_2012-07-09 | ecosystem: Environmental > Aquatic > Marine > Strait...
GGAGATAGTGTCAGTATTTATAGGTATGCCGTTAAGCAGACTCGAAAATTTTCTCAAGAATGTCACTGGAAACGTAATTTACGTCAATCCAGAAGAACTTGATGCAACAGATGATATTAGTAATAAAGGTAGCAGTCGTGCAAGACCTTTCAAAACTATTCAACGTGCATTGATAGAGGCAGCGAGATTTTCATATCAAGTAGGGGGGAATAATGATAAGTTTGATAAAACAACAATCTTAATATCACCCGGTGTTCATTACATCGATAACAGACCCGGATTGCAAATCAACACTTCAGGAACATTGACTGATGTCAATGGAACTGCAGCAACAATAGATCAATTATCTATTGGTTCAAATTTTGATGTTCAGGATCCTAATAATGTATTATACAAGTTCAACGGTGCCGATGGTGGTGTAATTATTCCTCGTGGTACTTCATTAGTTGGACAAGATCTAAGAAAGACAAAGATAAAACCTAAGTTTGTTCCACAACCAGACAACGATAGTATTTCAAGTACAGCAATATTCAGAGTAACGGGTGCTACTTTCTTCTATGGATTCAGTTTCTTTGATGCTGATCCAAGTGATAGAATCTTTAGAGACTACACATCGAATGTATATGCACCAAACTATTCTCATCATAAGGTAACTTGTTTTGAGTACGCTGATGGTACAAACGTCATTTCAGGAAAGGGTAATACCGATCTTGACATGTACTATTATAAGTTGACACTTGCTTATGGTACTAACAGTGGTCGTGCAATACCAGTATATCCTACAAACACTGACTTTGAGAAGTCAATAGATGAAACTCGTATTGTAGGTGCTATATCACAGGTTGGATCTATTTCAATTAGTGACATATATTCTGGTGCAAATCCTACAGATGCAGTAGCAACACCGATTGTTACTGTTATAACAGCAACTAATCATAACTTTGAAGTTGGGACACCAGTTCTGATCCAAGGTATTTCAGATGTGAATTATGATGGAAGTTATATTGTATCTCAGGTTCTTAGTGATACTTCCTTCACATATTCTGTACCATCAACACCAAGCAGCACTGCAACTCCAAACTTATCTGGATTGAATCCAATAGTGAAGATTGAAAGTGATACTGTTTCTTCAGCGTCACCTTACATTTTCAACTGTTCGATTAGATCTGTATTTGGTTTATGTGGTCTGAATGCTGATGGTAGCAAATCAACTGGATTCAAATCCATGGTTGTTGCACAGTTTACTGGTATCGCACTGAATAAGGATGACAATGCATATGTCAAATACAACACTACAACAGGTGTTTGGCAAGATCAAGCAGCATTAGGATCAGCAGTAAGTTTACACACAGATAGTTTAGCAAAACACAAACCATCTTACCAAAACTATCATATAAGAGTAAGTAATAACGGTATAATACAGGCAGTATCAGTATTCGCTATTGGATATGCACAGCATTTTCATGCAACTACTGGTGGTGATATGTCAATCACCAACTCTAATAGTAACTTTGGTGCCAAGTCATTAGAAGCAGATAAGTTTAGATTTGAAGCATTCCTGAAAGATGATAAGGGATTTATTAGAGAAATCAATCCTCCACAGCATAACTTTGCAAAAGAAACCTCAGTTGGATTTTTACCATTAGATGTAGAGGCAACAGTCGGTGTATCAACTGATAGTAAAGTTTACATCAATGATTTCAAGCAGCAAGATAATAAACCAAACGTTATATTGAATGGGTTTGCATTAGGTGCAAAGGTAGGAGATAAACTCAATGTTAGTATAGGAAATACAGTTTTTGGAGCAGACATCCTTATGCCTGTTCCTCAAACTGACCCAGATGAAAGGGTGTCAGGTGAGAAGGAAATATTTGTTGGTAGAGTTTCAGGTATCAATAGTATAACTGGAAATACATTTACATTACAATCTGATCATAAGTTTATCAATGGGGAGACCGTCAGAGTTTACTCTGAGAATGGATCACTACCTGATGGGTTAGATTATAATAGAGTTTATCATGCTATAACAGCATCACTCAATGCAGATCAGATTCAGTTGGCATCAACACTGAATAATGCAGTTGCTGGTAATGAGATATCAGGTATCAATAATTCAGGTGGTTCTTTACGTATAGTATCAAAAGTATCTGATAAAGTAGCAGGAGATGTGGGACACCCCGTGCAATATGATACTACAGGTTGGTATGTAAACGTTGGTGTGGGTAATACTTTATCTAGTGCTATTACAGCAAACCAGAGTGCTATTACACCAAAGACTAGATCTTCATTCGTCAAGAGAACGCTAGACAGAAGAGAGGGATCAGAGAAAAACTATGGTGTGAAGTATGTCATACCTCAAGATTCTAATCTTGCAACAGCACCGATAGCAGGGTTCAGTATTGCAGAAACATCTAGTGTTCCTGATGACACAAACTATCAGAATGATAATAATGTATTAACATCTTCAGGTAATCTAAGAACTAAAAATATTATTATCAATGCTGCATGGGGAGGTAATGTTGGTATTATTACTGCAGAACAACCTCATGGACTGAAAGTAGGTCATACTGTACAGGTTTATAGAGTTAGAAGTTCAAGTAACACATCTGGAACAGACAATAGTGGTTTCAATGGTATATTTGTTGTATCTGCAGTTCCTAGTGATACTTCATTCAGAGTTGGATTGAACACGGATCCCGGTGGAATTACAACTATCAGTGCTGGAACTCCTTACACATTCCATGATAGAAGTATAGTTGGTTCAGGTAGAACATTTAGTCCTTACTTTGTAAAACGTGATTTCAATACAAGTTATCAGATACAAGGTACAGAAGAGGTACAGGAATATAAGCAAGGAGTACAGGATGGTGAGTACGATATAACTTTACGTGGTTATATCTCACAACCAGAGGTTTCTCCATTCTCTACAACCACAAACTACTTTGGACAAGATATCAGTGATATCATACCATCTGAAGATGTAGATAATAGAAACTATGATCCAAAAGCAGCAGTTAGTTATGCTGTGAGAGATGAGATTGGTAAGGTAGAGACTAACGATCCTGAAAGAAGTATTACTAAAGAAGGTATTAATTCACTTCTTAGGGAAGTGGGTATTGTAAAGACTATTGATACTACAGCAACTGGTTCAGGAACACTGACTATAAACACCGTAGTGGATCATGGATTCAATGGTATTGTGGGAATACAAAGTATCACAGGTGGTGCTCAATATGGTACTAACAGTGGTAATGCTGAGTTCTACTACAATGTAAGACTTGAGGGTGGAGCAGGTGAAGGAGCAACTGCTGACGTAACTGTATCTGCTGCAAGCACAATTAGTGGTATAACATTATCCAACCCCGGATCTGGTTATAATGTAAATGATATTCTTACAGTCAGAGGAGTTCCATTCCACACACCCGGAACAGATTCTACAGTTGGTATTTCAGAGATTAGTAACAATGTCGGTGATGCAGTTGAAATAGTTGGTGTTTCAAGTGAGAGTTATGATGGATTATACAGAATCAAGGAAGTCACAGATAAAAACACATTCACAGTAAATGGTAGTGCTGATGGTGCAGGAACAGGAGGACATGTTTACCACGTTGGTATCTCCACTGGTATTGTTGATATTACTCATGATGCTATAAGTGGTATTGCTACAGTACAACTAAGTGGCGATGTTGGTCTAAGAAGAGGCGATCAGATTGTAATTGCTGGTGCCGTTGACTTTGCTACAGTCTATAATGGAACTCACTTTATTACAGATAGAGTAGGTTATGGTACTTCTTTATCAGTCAATATTGGTATAACATCAAATGCTCCTGCTTTCACTGGCGTAGCGACAGCCCACGGGACAGGTATTTCAGTAAGAGGACATGGTAGAGGTATACCATTATACGGTGGTCATACTACTAAACTGAATAATGATATCACTTCCACATCCACCGGTGTAACTCTTGCTAAGAAGGGTTCGCTAAGAAGAGGAGACTTCTTGATTATAGAGGATGAAATCGTTATGGTTTCAAACTCTGCAGTTACAACTGTAATCAGGGGTGTGCTTGGTACGAATGCAGTAGCACACACTAAGGAAGTATCCGTTAGAAAGATCAAACCAATTCCTACAGAGAACAGAAGATATTCTGTATTGAGAGCATCAGGACATACATTTGAATATGTTGGATTTGGACCCGGAAACTACTCTACTTCAATGCCACAGGTACAGGATAGAGTAAGATCCGAAGAAGAAGAACTTATTGCTCAGTCATTACAAACCAGAGGTGGATTCGTAGTTTATACTGGTATGAATGATGCCGGTGACTTCTATATTGGTAATATCAAGATTGAAGCAGGATCGAATTCACTCAAGTTCCTCAATGGTGGAAGAGTAGGTTCTGCAGTGGGAGAAACTGTTTTACCTGCTGATGCTACATTCGATTCACTAATTGTAGATTCTTCATTCCAGTCTAACGGAGATACAGAAGTTATTGATTTACTTCTAAAAGGTAATCGCTCCGGAGATATTGGACAGAGTGTTTATGTTGGTATACATGCAGGTAATATAACACCTACAGGTAATGTTGATAACATACTGTTCAGAACTAGCACTGATGCTGGTGGATATGTTGGTTGGATCAAGACAGGCACTAACTGGAAACGATTTGGACCTATTTCAAAATCAGGAGAAACTCAGTCTTATGCCTTTGATACTCTTGAAGTTGCCGGTGTTTCTACATTCTCAAGTGCTATCAATGTAACTGGAACAACCACAATTACAGGAGATCTAACTGCAAGTGCAACAGTCACAGCAGAACAGATCACATCTACAGATGACATCAACGCTGCTGACGACATCACAGCAGGTGGAACAGTTACTGCTACTGACTTTGTTGGAAATGGTACTATACCTATAGGTGGTATTATAATGTGGTCTGGAACTGATGCTGGAGTTCCGTCAAACTGGGCTCTCTGTGATGGTTCAAGTGGTACACCGAACTTGATTGATAGATTTATTGTTGGTCGTGGTTCTGCATATGCAGCAGATGCTATAGGTGGTAGTGCAAATGCTACATTGGTTTCTCACAGTCACACAACAAACTCCACATCTAAAACCCTAACGGGTGCTATTGTGAAGATATCGGAAGGTTTTAATGTTCAAGGAAGTGCAACTGGTGTATTCACAAAAACAAATGATGGAAACAACTCAGTAACAGGTAGTTCCTCAAACAGTCCTGTATCTGGTGTTACTATGGATGCAACTCACACACATGGTACTGATACACAAGGTTCTTCAGCGACTAACGCTAACTTACCTCCATATTATGCAATCGCTTACATCATGAGAATTAGTTGATAAATAAACATACGGAGAGCACAGTAGTAAATGGCATCAGTAAATAAAAAATTTGGTATCGAGAAGGGTCTGGAGGTAGGAACAGACGCTTTAGTTGTTGATGCCGATAATAATCGAACGGGTGTTGGTAAAACTAATGCTCAATATGGTCTTGATGTAGCAACAACCGCCAACTTTGATGGTATAGTTGCTGCCGGTCAGGTCGGTGTAGGTAGTACACAACCGGCATATGACGTAGATATCAGAACAGACATGCGTCTGACTGGTAGGTTGCTTGATGGTAATTCAGGTGGTGGTAATAACGGTCAAGGTCTAATTTCAGTAGGTTCAGGTATATCATGGTCTGATCTATCAGAAATTCAAACGAATGCTGCTGATAAGGTAGACTCAGTACAGTATAAGAAATCTGACGGTAAGTTTGGAGGTGCAGGTAATTTCGTATTTGACCCAACAAACTCTCGCGTAGGTATCGGAACTACCCAACCTGAATACTTACTTCAAGTTCAAAGACAAGGACAGAATGGTTATGTTCAGATAGGTGGAACATTCTTAGATTCTAACGGACAAACCGCAGGAATCGGATCAGTTCTTGGTGCATCTGGAGGAGATTTAGCATGGGTTGGTGCCGGTGCTAGTACACTCAACGTAATATATGTTGCAGAAGATGGGGACGATTCAATAAATGATGGAAGAAGACCAAGCACAGCACTAAGAACAGTCAAGGCAGCAGCAGCGTTAGCAGTAAATGGAGACGTTATAAGAGTATCAGGTGGTATATATCCAGAGCAAAACCCAATTTCATTACCACAGAACGTAACCATTGATGGTGATGATCTTAGAAATACAAAGATTATCCCTGCAAATACAGGTGAAGATCTATTCTTAATTGATAATGGATGTTTGATTCAGAACTGTTCATTCGTTGGAGCAGCAAACACAGGTGCTATGGTATGTTTCCATCCACCTAGAGAAGTTCTCAATCAGTTCAGCTCAGCGACTGCAGGAGCAGTGCACGTTTCAAATTGGAATGGTGCAACTCTTAATGTAACTGGATTTGATTATAGTAGTAAGAGTGGTGTTGCTACTGTCACAGTGGGAGCGAATCATGGATTGACTGCTGGTGCAACACAGGTAGGATTCAAGACTGAATCTATTGCACTAAAATGTTCTACTGATAACTTCAATAGAGCAAAGAGTTACCCTCGTGTTGGTAAAGATCCTTATATTGGAACTCTTATTAGTATAGCATCAACAACTGATACTACCTTCACATCAAATATTGGAGTAGCAGGAATAGGATCCGAGTATGTTGGATTTATTACTCAGTCTCCATATATTAGAAACTGTACTAACTTTGTACCTAATTCATTGGGTATGAAAGTGGATGGAGACCGTGCTAGAGGTCTCAAGTCAATGGTCGTTGACTCATACACTCAGTATAATGAGAACGGTATAGGTGTTAGTATAACAAACAATGGTTATGCTCAGTTAGTTTCTATTTTCACAATATGCCCTGATGTAGGAATCTATGCAGGTTCAGGTGGGCAGTGTGATATTACTAACTCCAACAGTTCTTTTGGTAATAGAGGTTTAGTAGCACAGGGTATTGGAACTGTAAGAGCAACTGGAACACTTGCTGCAGCAGCAGTTGAAGAAGGAAATACATTTGTGATATCTGGTCTAGGAACATTCCGACCATATTCAGGACAGTCATTGTATGTTGGAGAGTTATTCCAAGATATAAGCACTATTACAGTATCCAACCCCGGATCTGGTTATACAAGTGCCAATCCTCCTACTGTATCAATATCCAATCCTTCAGGACCCGGAGGAATTGCTGCCGATGGCGTTGCGGTGGTTTCAGGATTTGGATCTATAACAGCAGTAAACCTATTTGCTAACGGAAGACAGTATAGAGCAAGTGATACTGTAACTGTCACGATAGCACCTCCAACTTCAGGTATTACAGCACTAGCAAGTGCTGCATTAGCACCCACTTATTTCACTATAAATAGTGCTACACCACCTTCTGCAGGTATATCAACCGTAACAGTTGATCAAAACATTCCAGCAGCAATCGGTATTGGTTCTACAGTTCCAATTGCTAGACAATCACTTATACTAGCATCATCACACTCATTTGAGTATATTGGAACAGGAGTTACAATTGCACAGGCAAGACCGTCACAGGGCGGAGTAACAATTCCTGAGAACCAAGTGATATCAATTGAGGGTGGTAAGGTAGTACATACATCTACCGATGAACGAGGAAACTTCTTAATAGGTGACGACTTCGCAATCAATCAGCAGACTGGTACTATTGCCGGTGATGCATTCAACAAGAGTATACAGGCAACAATGACACCACTTATCATCGCACTCGGAGGTCCAACATAAAATGGCAGCGATTCCATTAAATAGATTTCGTACGATTACACATACCCTTACAACATCGTCCGTTGGAATATACACATGCCCACCGGGGGTAGCATCACTGATTGTATTTGGTAATGTTGCAAACGTAGGGTCTGGTACATCAGTTGTATCATTTACTGCACTTCATAGCAGAAGTTCTGTAGATACACCAATCATAGAGAAGGGTAGAATCCCTAACCAAGATTCAATGAGTTTCATTGAAGGTAGATTAGTTCTTGAAACAGGAGATATTCTCAAAGTCAAGAGTGAAGACAAAGATGGCACTTCAAAAATCATCATAAGCATATTAGAGAACGCTAAGTAATGGCAAAACTACTATCTGGTAAGGTCGGTGTTCAGACTTATGCCGGTCTATCTACATCCCGAAATCAAATAGTTGGTGGTGATCCTACCTTTATAGGATTATCAGAAGCAGAACCTAATTTGGGTTTATCACCACAGAACTCTTATGTTCTATATGGTGATGCAAATGGAACTCGTCGTTGGGGAGAACCATCAGGAGCACCTTCTGGTTCAGTTAGTGGTATAACAGTAAGAGATGAAGGTCTAAATCCAGTTGGATTGGCAGGGTCAATAACAATAATTGATATAGTTGGCGACGGTATAGTAGCAATACAAACACATATTACTCAGGGTGGAGTTCAGGTAGGTTTAGCAACACTCACAGTACCGGCAAATAATTTAGATGCACAAAGTGGATCAGGATTTGTAGAAGTTTCAGGTATCTCTACTATAAGAGTAGGTGCTGGTCTTACTATATTTGCCCCTAGTGGTACTACTGGAATCGCATCTATTGGTAACATAACTGATGCTAACATAGACTTATACGATAGTAGTTCAAATCTCACAGTGCCTGCAGCAGCACAAATAGTGGCAGGTTTAGGATTAACATTGAGCAGTCCTTCATCAAATAGAGGTAGATTTGATGTCACTGGTAATTTTCCTAGACTAAACATAAGTGGTATAGCAACTCTAACACAGGTTGGCACACAAGATCTCAACGCTTCAGGTATTGTCACTGCTACAACATTTGATGGTAACTTAGAAGGTAATATCACAGGTAATGTAACTGGTAATGTTAGTGGTAATATAACTGGTGATATAACTGGTAATGTCACAGGAGATGTGTACGCAGGACTGGTAACGGCAACCAGAGGTATAAACGGGAACATCAATGCAACTGGTATCAGTACTGTAACTCAGTTGAGAGGTACTACTTCTTTCAATACTGGTTTATCAACTGCACTTGGATTCGTATCAAACGTTCACTCTTTCATGGGTAACGTAAATTCAACTGGTATTTCAACAACAGTATATCTACAGAGTACTAATATAAATGCAAGTGGTATCATAAGTGCCACATCATTTACTGGTGATGGAACAAACCTATCCAATACTGGATCCACGCTTAGTGAACCGGCAAGTGGTTCACAGAGGTTGGTCACAACATCACTGACCAGTGGTAATATGAACACTTCTGCTACTGACTCAGCACTCACGTTCAACTTCGCCACACATACACTCAGCAGCACAAACTTTGCAGGTGCTCTTACTGGTAATGTAACTGGTAATGTAACTGGAGATTTGACAGGCGATTTCTTAGCAGGACTGTCAACTGTCACAAATGAATTGCATATCAAGAGTGATGATGGAACTCCGGGTCGTATCAACTATTATTGTGAATCAAGTAACTCACATTATGTACAGGTAAAATCTCCTCCTCATTCAGAATACTCAGGTAATATTACTGGCATTCTACCTAAAAAATCTGGTGACTTTATTGTAGGTGATACTGCAGGGGCAATAGATCAGAATATTCATACGAGTGGTATTATAACTGCAACTAAATTCGTTGGTGATGGCGTAGATCTAACAAACGTATCTGCAGGTAGTGTTCTGGTTACAGCAACTGACACAACAAACGCCACTCACTTCATGGTATTCTCTGACTCAGTATCTGGTCAAGAGACTATGAGAACTGACAACGCACTTACATATAACCCAAGCACCAATGCATTATCTATTAATGGACCTATCAACGTAGGCGATATTGTATGTCATAACATAACACCAGAATTAAATAATAACTATAACTTAGGTTCAGACTCAACAAGATTTGCTAACATCTACTCTGCTGACCTTCAGTTGAGTAACAAAAATTCCACTCCTAATAGTGTTGATGGTACATTTGGAGACTGGACATTGCAAGAAGGGGAGAATGACATATTCATGATAAACAATATGACTGGTAAGAAATACAAGATAGCACTAACTCCAGTATAAATATAAGTGTAGTATACTAACATAACACACTTATGTCTAGAGCAAGAGAACTTGCGAAGGCGGGTGGCGTACAACAACGTATTGCTGGTTTCAGTAGTCACGTTGGAATGTCTACATTTTTGGCTGCAGTTCACATGGAGAATAATCTCACTGTGGATGGAAATGCTAATGTAGGAGGTAACCTTACAGTTACAGGTACGACAACCTTCAATGGTGGAACACTTACACTTGGTGATGCTAATACAGATAATATCGTATTTGGTGGTGAGGTAGATAGTAATATCATACCCGATGATGATAACTCATTCGACTTGGGTTCTTCAAGTAAAGAATGGAAAGATTTATATATTGATGGCACTGCACATGTTGACACATTAGATGTTGATGAAAATGCAGGGATCATTGGTAATTTAACCCTAACAGGTAACGGAGACTTCAACGGAGATTTAGACGTTGATGGTACAACAAACTTAGATGTCGTTGACATAGATGGTGCTGTTGACATGGCATCTAATTTAGTCATAGCAGGTAACATTGATGCTAACGGAAATTTAGATGTTGATGGTACAACAGATTTAGATGCAACCAACGTGGTTGGAACTCTGACTGTAACGGGTGACATTGCTGCGGATAATGTTACTATAAATGGTAACACAGTATCCACATCATCAGGTAATCTTACTATAGATTCTTCAGGAGGAACTGTAGCAGTTGCTGATAATATCACAGTAAGTGGTAACGGTTCTGTCACAGGAACATTTGATGTAGACGGTGCAACCACACTTGATGGATTGACAGTAGCAGAAGGTGCTTCATTCTCATCAACATTAGATGTAGACGGTGCAACCACACTTGATGGATTGACTGTTGCAGAAGCAGCAACCTTTGATGTAGGTGTTACTATAACAGGTGCTCTTGATGCTAACGGTGGAGCAAGTATTGATAACGTTCAGATTGGTGTTACCAACGATAACGAGATCGACACATCTTCAGGAAACTTAGTTATTGACTCAGCAGGTGGTACAACCACAGTTGATGATAACTTGACAGTTTCGGGTAACTTGACAGTCAATGGTACAACAACTACCATTAACTCTACCACAGTTGCTATTGATGATAAAAACTTCCAAGTAGCGACAGGTGCTGCAGATGATGCTGCTGCTGACGGTGCTGGATTGACTGTTGACTCTGGAGACGGAGACAAGACATTCAACTTTGAAGCAACAGGCGATAACTGGGGTGCTTCCGAGAACTTGAACCTTGCAAGTGGCAAGGCATATAAGATCAACAATGCTTCTATACTGAATGCAACTACTCTTGGTAGTTCAGTTGTAGCATCATCACTAACAAGTGTTGGTACTATAGCGACAGGTGTTTGGAATGGAACAGCAATCACAAATGCTAACCTAGCAAACAGTTCAGTATCTTATGGTGGTATAAGTCTATCATTAGGTGGAACAGATGCTACTCCAGCGTTCGATCTTTCTGATGCTACAAACTATCCTACTTCAAGTTTGAGTGGTACTATAACCAACACACAACTTGCAGGTTCTATAGCAAACGGTAAGTTAGCAAACAGCACAGTATCTTATGGTGGTATATCACTATCATTGGGTGGAAGTGATGCAACTCCAGCATTCGATTTGCAAGACGCTACAGGTTATCCTACTTCTAGTCTAACCGGTACTATAACAAATGCTCAGTTAGCAGGTTCTATAGAAGGCACAAAACTAGAAAACTCTGGTGTAACTGCTGCTGCCTATGGTTCCAGTTCTGCTATCCCTATAATTACAGTTGATGCTCAAGGTCTTGTAACAAGTGCAACAACAACTGCAATCGACAGTACAACGATTTCGCAACTCAATACATCAGTCGCATGTACTGATTCAGGAAGTAATGGTTTAGTTACAGTAACTGCTGATGGTTCAACAGTTGCGGTTTTTGACCAAGCGTTGATTACTGTTACTGGTAATATATTACCAGAGGCAAACGGTACTCGTGATTTAGGAGCATCAGGTACAAGATGGGCAAACGTCTACAGTTCTGACTTAGACTTATCAAACCAAGCGAAGGGTGGAAACTCGGTCGATGGCACTTGGGGATCTTACCTTGTAGAAGAGGGAGAAGATCATTTATTCCTAACCAACAGAAGAAATGGTAAGAAATACCGTTTCATGGTAGAGGAAGTATAAATACCAACAGGAGATAAACAACAATGGCTTTATACGGTGACGGTTCAAACGTCAATAAGACAACAAGTGCAACCGCAAGTACCACATTTGGTTCAGCGAGTGCAGTTCCACAGATAGTAGTTGATGCCAATCAGAGAATAAGTTCAATATCTAACGTATCAATTACACTTGATGCTTCGATAAACGCTAATGCTTCTGTAGGAGACATAGGAACTTATGCTTTCTTACAGCAGGCAAACACTAACTCAGCAGTCAACCCCGGTTCTACTGCAGCAGGGTCAACACTTCGTTACTCTGATGCTACTGGTAGAATGTCGGGCAACCCTTCAGGACCAAATGGTAACTGGAGATGCATGGGTTATGACTCAGGGGCAGCGTTAGCAAATACATCTAACACTGGTTCTGCTTCTGCAAGTGCTTCAGGTAACGTATCTGGTTCACTACAGGGTGGACAAGTTCAAGGTAACGCTTCGTTACAAGGTGGAGAAGTTCAAGGTAATGCTTCGTTACAAGGTGGTGAAGTTCAAGGTAACACTAATGCCAATGGTAATGTAAGTGTTAACTCGAACTCAAACAAGGGTAACGTTGGAGCATCTAACCCTGTTAACTTCACTGCTAACACATCTGGACTAAACGTTGGTGGTAACGTCGGAACTTCGGGTCTAAACGTTGGTGGTAACGTCGGTACGAATGGATTAGATGTTTCTGGTAATGTAACTGGAACAGCATCCATTAACGTATCGGTAAACTCAGTTAGTGCGAACGTAGACGTTGCATATAGTGCAACATTATGGTTACGTTATTCATAGGAGGTTTTACACATGGCGTACACAATTACAGCAGCGAGAAACCCTCAATGGGTTACTAGCGATCACAACAGTATTGACCTAGAGGTCAATTTTTCCGAGTTAGAGGAAGAGTGGTTACCATATACATCAAGTCCAACTGATGTATGTGAACACTCAAGAACACTTTATAGTCGTGCAGCAGCAGGGGAGTTTGGTTCAGTTAGTGATGAATACACAATCACTGAAGATGACAAATGGACACCTGTTATACAAACAGTAACTTCAGTATCAAATGAAGCATTGGTTCAGATTCTTCTTGAAAAAGGACTCATATCTGATGACGATGTTGACTCAATACTTGTAGACGAGGAACTTCCAATTGGTTATCAAAGACCAACTGCAGATGGTTCTAACCCAGTATGGCACAGTCCTATGATTGGTCGTGGAAGGTAATAATTCTGTTTGCTGAACAGAGCGATAAGTGGCAACACTCTTTTGAGAGGTATTTGGGTTTCAACCCAGATACCTTTTTTTCGTTTGGAATTTTGCCGGGTGTGTGTCGTGAAGCGATGGGTAGAAGAGATTGGATTTACACCAACCCACGATGTTTTAACACAACCAAAATATATTCGTGGAGTGACTTTCATCATAAGAGGTTATGTGAAGAAGGACGTTCTATAACATCATACTATGGTTCTGCACCATGGTTGTGGGACTTAGATCCTGCTGCACCGGAGGATGCTGGTGGATCATTGTTTTTTCTACCACGAGACGACTGTGGTACTATAAGAGACGCTGATATTAACATAGTGCAAGATGCAATAGATTCAGCACCAGAACCGATTACTTTCCTGCTGCCATGGCGTTTATGTGACCAGTGGAAAAGTTGGGAACAACTGGTAATTCCGGGTCATGCAGATTTCGTGCAAATGTCAGATCGTAGCACAAGACAACTTATACTAACAAAACTATTCCAGAAGCATGAATATGTGTACCTGCCGTGGGTAGGAACGGATCTGTATTATGCAGAGTTCCTTGATAAGAAAGTCGTGATTTATGATAGTATAAAGAACTATAGAAAGAGAACACAGGAGGAGCAGGAGGCAGTGGGCACAAAAAGTTGGATCACCCGTAATTTAGTATGGGGTTATGACTTCCTAAATGACACACAAAAAGAGTTTTTTCATCATACAGAGAAATGGTATGATATGAGCATGGACGATAGAAAATTCCTAACATCAAAGATGCTAGGATTAGATGCTTTGAAATCTCCTCGTGAATTATACGAAGATCTAGTTCGTGTCGGATATCTTCACAAGGAAAAGTTTAGTAGTATAGAGAAATATAATATGACTTACGAGTGGTTGAAGTCAAAATGTGTAGATTTTACTCCAAGTGGCGAAATTCAACGATTATATGCAAAACTGTAACATGCTGATACCAAACTGCTCCCTCCAGAATCGCCTGTAAGGTCGATGAAATCAAGTGGGGGTATGGTAGTAACCCCCTAAAATGGTCAGGTTACAGTCCAATCTATTTTTTCTCTTATTTGTTCGTTATACTTCCATATTTCCTTGAACATGTCACTATCCAGTCCTATTTCGTCAAACTGAGCGATCAAAGAGTTCAAATCTTTGGGGAAACATGTACCACCAAATCCTCTATCGTTATCCACACCGGGAACTTGACTATGTGACTCACCGATTCGTGGGTCTGCAACTACACCTCGTCTAACATCTTCATATTTCATTTCGTGCTTCTCACAGAAGTCATACATCTTATTGAAATATGCAACCTTGTATGCTAGGAAGACATTAGAAAAATATTTGACTGTTTCACTTTCATTGCTTGACATATAATGCACATCAGTATTACCAAAATAATAATTATAGAACATTCCTAACTTACTACTATAATGTTGTCTTGCCCCTATGATGGTTCGTGGTGCTTCCTCGAAATCCTTCACAGCATTTCTTGCTGTCAGAAACTCAGGATTATGACACACAGTATGACCTAACTCAGCATATTTCTCAGTAGTACCAACTGGAACTGTTGACTTGATGACATA
>Ga0181411_1000435_pt1 | contig 15088 bp, 20 predicted proteins | sample 34SPOviralmetaG_FD_130114 | JGI IMG/M metagenome (GOLD analysis project Ga0181411, IMG submission 130114) | Marine viral communities from the oligotrophic San Pedro Time Series (SPOT) site, San Pedro Channel, CA, USA - 34 SPOT_SRF_2012-07-09 | ecosystem: Environmental > Aquatic > Marine > Strait...
CTTCGAGCAATTCGTCATTAACGCAATTAAACGAACTCAGCTGCCTTCTACTAGCGTGTAGTCCACCCCCTGTTCAGCCTTTCGAACTCAGATGCGCCGTGGGGTATCTTTTTGCGCTTTAAGCCTTGAGCGGTGAGGGAAGCTTTCGCTGGACATATCCTTCAAGGCCGAGATTTTGTAATCGAGTCAAAGTATACATTACACCAGCGTAATCTTATAGTTTTTTCCTTGACTTTTTCGTCTTTTTTACATCTTTTTTTATAATTAATTTACAAAGCCTGTTTTAGGCTATTATACTACCGCTGTCGGCCCTCCCTCTCTCAGGCTGACCGCCTTCCCTTTAGCGTTCGCTTCTGGGGAGGTGTTTACTATGGAGCTTTTATGGATATGAATTTAAAGGGTTCGCCTTTTGACGGACTAACTCAAGAAGAGTTTGGCGTTCTAGCGAGATTAATAGGGCAGAACCAACAAAGTCCTTTCCAGCAACCTCAATTTATAGAAAGAGGGATCCTTGATAGGCTTATACGTGATCAAGGCATTAAAATTTCAGCGGGGAAAAGAGCCAGCGTAAAGGTTGGACCTAAAGGTGCAGAAGCTAATTTTAAACCAAGCAAAAGAACAAATTTAAAGATTAAAGAAAAAAGCGCAGAAGCTACTTTTAAACCAAACAAAAAAACAACTTTAAGAGCTAGCGTAAACCCCAACTATACTGGTTTAATGTATAGAAGGGAATTATAAGCACTAATGAGTATTGATTTTAACCCAGAGTTCACAGTGGCAAACGTCTTAACTATAGTGGTAGCCTTAACCGTTGGATTGTCGGCCTGGAACAGTGTCGAAGGTCAAGTGTCCCAAAATCAAACAGCAATCAATGAGAGCAAGGAGTCAGTGCAAAAAATAACAACTGACCTAGCGGAATTAAAGATAGATGTGGCTTTGTTGAAACAAGACTCCGAGCACGCATCTGAAATGATGGAAGAAATCAAAGCAAATCAAGCGCAAATTATTAAATTATTAACTAAAGGATAAATAATGGCGACATATTACGTTGACTCAAATCATACTGGCGTAGCTAACAGCGGCGCAGGCGATGGATCACTTTCTGACCCGTTTGTGGGAATAAACGATGTTGCGACTTACGCTACATTAGCGGCTGCTGACGTTGTTTCAATTGCTGAAAACTCTGTTTTTTATTTAGACGATGGATCAGAATTTAACCTTGATACAAACATAACTTCTGGGGTTCACTGCCTATATAAGTGTACCGTGGAAGGTGGGGATTGGCTTAAAAAGCCAGTGATATATGCAGCAAAAAGATATGACAACAACGCAAGCTATAACTGGGTTTCAAGCGGAATAAACAATGAGTGGTATTTAACTTCTCCTACCGGGACAAACCCCAGCGTAGTCGAACCAAAATCAGGGACTGTTGATGGGTACTATAGAGGAAGCTCTTGCAATGATAACAATTCTGCAAAAGAGCAAAGAGCAACTGATACCGCTTCAGGAAATGATCAAGTTATCGAGTCTATGTCAGCGCTTTGTTGGGGGTATGGAGCGGGAGCAGTAACATCTTTAGGATATAATACAATTTGGTTTAAGCCTGAAGACGGGAAAACTCCAAATGACTATGAGATACTACTATCTAATAATGATAGAGTTCTTAACTCCAACAGAGCTGGTTACGATTTTCAAGATTTAATTTTTTCTCATGGAAACTCAGAAAACGTAAGGGGAAGACAAAATGACACGAGAATATTTATACGATGTGGCTTAGTTAATGCAGACTTTACTTGCATTGACACAGGCAGCACACAATCAGCAATGATAAATAAATTTTATTCTTGCCTTTTTTCTCAGAGTCATAGAGTTTCTGCAATGAACCACGCTATCGGTGGTGTTGATTTGTATAACTGTGTTGCTCACAATATACACATTACAGTTTTAAATTCAGGCTCATTAACAAACACAATTAATTTTAAAAATAATATTGTTATTGATGGCGAGTCTGGCATAACAGACATAAACTCAAATACAACCTTTAATGAGGCAAATAATATTTTTTACCAAAGACACAATGCTGCTAATGATGCGTCTAAGATTTTGAGATACGTTACAGATTCATCTGATTGGGCTACAAGTAGTGCAACAACTATACCTAAGTCTTTGTCTACCAGCACAGTTTTATCTCAACAAGCATTGAGAAATCCATCAATAGTTAAATCCTATATCCATGATTGGAAAAAATGTGATTTTCGTCTTTTAGAAAATAGTCCAGCTATAGGGGCTGGCCTTGCAATAAGCGATGTTCCTACTGACGGATATGGCGAATTGTTTAGCATTACAAATCCAAATATTGGAATGTATGCAGGTAACGGATTAGTTAAATACGGCGAGCAAAGTGATAACTGTGTAATAATAAGCACTAATGAGCAAAAAGATTCTGTATCAATTAAGCTAGATGCTGGGCAGAATATAAACGTAAAAACTTTTCCAGAGTTAAGGGCAGATGAATCGGTTTCTGGATCTATAGGTGGAGGCTCAATAGGAACCGTAGTTGGCGGCGGCGAATCCCAAGGATTTGTCAAAAATACTAAAAATTACACTGTAACTTTAATATTAACTAAGTCAGCTACCAATGATCTTGTCAGGGTTGAAGTGGATTAATTTATAATTAATTTAACCCAAGGATAAAAATTTTATTAATGATTAAACGACAAAAGAAAAGAAAGCTTACTAAGCAGCAGGAAAAGTTTGTTGATCTAATGGCGCGTGGTTATCACGAAGGCCGGGATCCAACAAAGATGACTGTAATGGATGCTTTTAGGTTAGCGGGATATGCACCAGATAACGGTAACGCCTATCGCTTATATAAAGACCTAAAGGAAATTATTAAAGAAAAGCGTGATGATCTTGTTGATGAAAATCAAGTTGCCTCGTTAGCTACTAAGATCATTGAAGACATTATGGTAAACCCAGATGTCAGACCAGAGATTCGCCTAAAGGCGGCACAAGACGTTCTGCACAGAACAGGCCACGATAAACCGAAAGAAGTTAATCTTAACCAAACAGTATCTGACCTTTCTGATGCGGAACTTGATGAACAACTATCCGAGCTGATTGAATCATCCACTAATGTCAAACAACTTAAGCAAGGCTGAAAAACAAAAACTCCTTAAGTTAATGCAGGAGAGAGAGGAAAGGCGAAAGTTTAATGCTATCGCCGAATGGAGTCCGTATGGCTGGCAGGAAATCCTTGCAAATGCGACAAAAGAGAACAATCAGTGCCTAGCGATGGCGGGCAACCGGGTAGGAAAGACCTATACTGGCGCTAGAATTACAGCGTGTCACCTAACAGGAAAATACCCTGACTGGTGGACAGGTAAGCGGTTTACCAAACCAATTAATGCTTGGGCCGCTGGCGCTAGTACGGTTACGACAAGAGACATCCTACAGAAAGAGCTGTTGGGTGATCCTGTCAATTTAGAGCTAAGAGGCTCTGGCTCGATACCTAAAGACTGCATTGTAGATGTCGTTAGGAAGCCTCAGATACCAAACGCAGTAGAAAGTATTGTAGTGAAGTTCCACAATGCTTTCGGCGTACACATAGGTGAGTCGGTACTATCTTTTAAGTCCTATGAGATGGGCGAAGAGAAGTTCATGGGTTCATCATTAGACTGGGTGTGGCTAGATGAGCAACCAGCACAGAATATATATACCCAGTGTTTAACAAGGACATTGGATAAGAGGGGTTACGTTATGATGACGTTTACCCCTGAAAGCGGCATGACTCCTGTTATTAATCAGTTCTTGAAAGACAGGAAGAAAGGCCAGTTTCTAATACAAGCAGGGTGGGACGAAGCGCCGCACCTTGATGAAGATGCAAAAGAGCAGATCCTAGCGCAGTACCTTCCTAACGAAAGGGAGATGCGTACAAAGGGTCAGCCGGTATTTGGTAGAGGCATGGTCTTTCCTTACTCGCTTGAGAAGCTGGTAGTGGAGGACTTTGACATACCTGAGTCTTGGCCGAGGATATGCGGCATTGACTTTGGATTTGATCACCCTACAGCGATTGTATGGGGTGCGATTAACCCAGAGAACGGTTGCTTTTATATAGTTGACGAATACAGAGAATCTCGTCAAACCGCAGTCGAACACGCCATAGCGATAAGGGCTAGACCGCACCAACCGCCTATAGCCTGGCCGCACGATGGCAACAGGACGTTTGATGGTGGCGACTCAATGGCACAGCAGTACAGGCAGGAAGGAGTTAACTTTCTACCAGAACACTTTACAAATCCCCCTGACATATCGCAAACTAAGGGAGATATAAAGATTTCTGCTGGTATTACTGCGTTAACTAGAGCAATGCAGAAAGGATTATTTAAAGTATTTCAGAGTTGTCACTTTTGGCAACAGGAATACGGGACTTACCATTTTGGTGATAACGGTAAGATAGTAGACAAAGAAGACGATTTGATGTCGGCTACACGATACGCATTCCAGAGCCAAAGGTTTGCACAGGCATCTGAGTCAAGCAAGAAAAAGCGCCCTTGGGAATCCAAGGAGTCACAAAACTATAACTGGGTAACATAATGGTTCCTAATAAAGATTTAATTACGGCAATCAACTCATACGAAGACAATGTATCTGACCACATGGACAGCGATGCAGCGCAAACTCGCGCTGATCTTATTGATTACTATCTTGGCGAGCGATACGGGAATGAACGTGACGGCTACTCGAAAATCGTTACCAGAGAAGTCTACCAGACTGTTGAGAATATCAAAGCCGATGTTGCCGAGCTTTTCATTGCAGACGATGAAACTGTTAGATTCGAGCCAGAAGGCCCAGAAGACGTAGAAGGCGCACAACAAGCAACTGACTATGTTAGATATGTATTCTATCGTCAGAACGATGGCTTTGGAGTAATTTTAGATTCGTTAATGGACGGCCTTCTTCAGCGTCAAGGTGTTATTAAGCGATGGCGCTCAATGGAAGATGTCGTAACTAGCCATACGTTTGAAGAAATTTCAGAGACTGCCTTTGCTATATTAATGGCTGATCCTGAAGTAGAAATTACCGAATACGAAGAGTCGTTTGATGAATTGACTCAAATGAACGTGTACGCAGGTAAAATGCTACGCACTAAGGTAGACAGCGAAACAAAAGTTGAAGTTATCCCGCCAGAAGAGTTTGCTATTGATAGTGACGCAGTAACTGTAGAAGAAGCCAAGTACGTTCGCCAGCGGAGCATGAAGTCAAAAAGCGACTTAATATCTATGGGTTTTGATACTAAAAAGATCGAAAAAGCATCACCTTCTTCTGGTTATAACGAATACGACTCACCAGAAAAGATTGCAAGAAACTTTGACGGCGATAACTACGATGATGAGAACGAAAACATCACTAAGATGTATGATCTTCACGAAGTTTATATGCGCTATGATCGTGACGAAGACGATTACGATGAGCTAATTAAGGTATGCAAAATAGGCAATGTAATCTTAAATGTAGAGGAAGTTGATGAGATTCCTTTTGTTGTATGGACTCCTATTCGTATTCCTCACAGATTAACAGGTCTTTGTCCTGCTGATGCAGCAGCTCCACTTCAAAAAGTTAAGAGTACACTTTGGCGTAACCAGCTAGATAATCAATACAACCTTAACAATGGTCGCCCTGTTATCGTAGAGGGTCAGGTAGACCTAGACTCAGTAATGAGCAGCAAGCCCGGTGCGCCTTACATCGTTAAGCATCCTAATGCTATCTCATTCCCACAACAACCATCATTTGGCCAGCATACTTACAATATGATGGGTATTGCAGACCAGATGTTAGAACAAAACGTAGGCTCTACTGATAACTCTATTAGCCCTGACATCTTGCATGGCAACACAGCGGCCGGTGCAGTTAGCCAGGTTCTGTCTAAACGCCAAGCTAGAGTTCGCTTGATAGCGAGAGAGTTTGGTGAATTTTTACGCAAAGTCTTTATGGGTATCTATGAGCTAGAGATTGCTCATGCACAGGATGCTTCTATATTTCGTTTAGATAACAAGTTTGTAGAAGTAGATCCAAGAAACTGGCACGCAAGAAAAGACGTTACAGTTCTTGTTGGTTTAGGTAATGGATCTAAGACTGAGCAGTTATTCCATATGCAGCAAACTATGGCCGCACAACAAGCTATGCTTGGCGCTGGCGGTATGGGAATTACTGTTACACCACAGCAGATTGTACAGTTGCAAGAAGATATGGTAAGACTGTATGATAAGAGCGCACACGGTAGGTACTTCACAGAGCCACCTGCTGAGTTTACAGGGCAACCTGAACCACAGCCACCATCAGCGCAAGAACAGGCGTTAATGGCGCAGGTAGAGATAGAGAGAGCCAAGCTTGAGCTAGATAGGCAAGAACTGGCCCTTAAAGAGCAACAATTTATGCTTAAAGTACGAGAGCATGAAGATGAGAATGAATTTAAGTTAGCGGAACTTAACTTGGAGGCACGCAGTGAGAGAGCAGTCAAGATTGGTAACTAGTCTTGTTAGTGAGAGCGCAAATAACGACACTAAGTTAAAAGTAGCAAACGCAGCCGCAAGGCTTATTGAGGATGGCGCAGTACAGTTTATTTTTCAAGAAATGGAAGATAATCTATACAGGGCTTTTTCTGGAGTGCAGACACCCGAATTAGGTGAAGCTCTTTGGAGAGAGGTTAAGGTAGTTAAGGCTTTAAAAGAGAACTTGGAGTGGTATGCAAACCAACGAGAAACACTCGGAAAACAAATCCGAGGAAGATAAAGAATATTACATCGTATCTGGTGATTTGGTTAACTGGATGCGAGGAGTAGCGTTTACTAAGTTGACGTTACAAGAGGTAGATGGGTTTACTGACGAGTTGTTTAATTCACCAACTCTTCAGCAATACCTAGAACTGCAAAAAAACAAACCAAAAATTATCACTTAACAAAGGATAACGGCAAAGCCGACCCTTAAAGGATATTAAAATGAGCGAACAAACTGAGAACAACCCTGCGGAATTCTCTAGTAACGAACCCATTACACAGGATGCTGGATTAGAAGCAATAATGGGCATGATCAATCCTAAGGAATTAGGGCAAGTTGAGAATGAATCTGTGGCTGAAGCTGAGTTAGAAGAGGAATTTGAAGAAGAATACCTCGAAGACGAAGTGGAAGAAACACTCGATCAAACTGAAGACGATGAGTTGGAAGAGAGTGATGAGCCAGAAATACCTGGTGACATCGAGCTTGACGACAGCGAATACGATTATTTAGTTTCTGCCAAAGAGTTCTTGAATGAGAACGGTCTTGATGATATTGAAAAAATCAAGAGTGGCATATTGATGCAGGGTGATTACACGCGCAAAACTCAGGCGTTATCTGACGAGCGTAAATCTTTTGAGGCAGAGCGAAACACATCTCTCGAAGAAACAGCAAGGCTGTTAGAGGTGGCTCAAGCAATGGTATACGGTCAGCGACCAACCCATACAACTCAAGAGCTTATGGCGTTAAAAGAGTCAGATCCCTATGCTTATGAACAAGCTTTAGAAGCAAGGGTTCTTTACGAACAAAAGGAATCTGAAATAAACGGTGTAGCTAGTAAAGTATCAGAGCAATACCAAGCACAACAAGCAGAGCAGTTACAGGCTCAATCAGCACAACAGGCAGAATTGTTAATTCAATTAGAGCCTGGTTTCGCAGATCAAAATACTGCGACTCAGAAAGTAAATGTGATGACTGAGTATTTCCAGAGCATTGGGGGCAACCCTGAGATGCTTAATACTGTAAATGACGCTATTGTGTTAAAGGTGTTACACGATGCTGCAATGGCTAGTCAATCGCAGAAACAGGTTGCTGAAAGTAAAGCTCCTAAGAAGAAGACTTCTAAAACTGTTATAAGGAAAGGAACGTCAAAAAGTCGAGCGCAAAAACAGGCTGCGGCAAAGCAGGCTAGGGTAAGTAAAGCTATACAAGCTGACGGCTCTATTAGCAAGCAATCTGCCGTAGATTTAATTCTCGATTCTTTTAAATAGGTAAATTATCATGGCTACAATCACTAACGCAGTAACTGCTGCAACATTAGGCACAGCTAGCAACATCCGAGAAGACTTAGGAAATGTCATTTATAACGTCAGTCCTTTTCTTACTCCTTTTACGTCTAACATTGCAGTAACTGCTGCAACTAACGACAATCACGAATGGTTAACTGACACTTATTCTGCGGCAGAGACTACCAACGCTAATGTTGAAGCTCCAGCAACGGTAACAGGAAGTGTTGATTCACGAGTTCGTAAAGGCAACAATCTACAGATTGCACAAAAATCTGTTGTTGTTACTCAGAAAGCTGAAATCCTTGACCGAGCCGGTGTACCTGGCAAAGAAATGGCTTATCAGTTAATGAAGTTAGGTAAAGAGCTTCAAATGGACATCGAAGCGCAACTTCTTTGTATCTTTACAACTGGTACTACTAAAAACGTAAAAGCAGCAGGAACAAGCTCTGCAAACGGCAAGGCTGCCGGCGTTCCATCTTGGATCAACACTAACGAACAGTTAAGTGCTGGTACTGCAAACACTGCATCAGACGGAACAACTGGTCCAGCTCCAGGTACTTCTGCGGCTATGACTACTGCTCGAATGAACGCTTTGATTGATGGCGTATGGTCTAACTCTGGCGACTTCTCTTCAGCGAAGTTAATGGGTTCTGCTGGCGTTATTTCTGCAATGCGTGACAATGCTGCTGTTGGTCAAGGTATGTCTACTAGCGTTGATACTGACGCAAGTAACGGCGAGATCATCAACCGAGTAGCTGTTTACGTTTCTCAGTTTGGTCCTATTGCTGTTGTTCCTAACAAGCATATGCCTGCTGACACTTTGTACTTGCTTGACTATAGCACTTGGGGCTTAGCAGTTGCTGGTGGTAAGAAAATCCACAGCACTGAGGTTTCCACTGGAACTTCTGCAAAACAGACCTTGTTACAAAGTTACTACACTTTGGAAGCTCGATCTGAAGAAGCAAACGGTGCTTACTACGCTATTAACGCTTAATAGCAATTTAAAGGGCGGGGAGCTTCGGCTCCCTTTTCCTGTAACTAGGAGATTATTATGCCAAGCGGTATGGGTACATACGGAAATAAACGAGGTCGTCCAGCGGCGGCTAAGCCTAAAAAGAAAAAAGTTAAGAAAGGTAAGAAGTAATGCCTGATCTAACTAAAAGGCAAAAAGATACGCTAGCTAGACATAAAAAGCATCATACATCTAAGCATATGGCTTTTATGAGAAAAGAGATGAAAAAAGGCAGCACATTTACTGATTCTCATAAAAAAGCAATGAAGAAAGTAGGGAGATAAAAATGCCAGCTAAAAAAGGTCTATACGCAAACATTAATGCTAAACGCAAAAGAATTAAAGCAGGTAGCGGTGAGAAGATGAGAAAGCCTGGTACTAAAGGCGCACCGACTGCAAAAGCATTTAAGCAATCAAAGAAAACAGCTAAGAAAAAGTAATGGCTAAAGTTAGGATAAAACGTAAGACAGACCCTAGACTTGCAAGAGCCGGTGTGTCTGGTTACAACAAGCCTAAAAGAACACCTAATCATCCTACTAAGTCACACATTGTAGTAGCAAAGTCAGGTGATCAGATCAAGACAATACGTTTTGGTCAGCAAGGAGCAAAGACTGCTGGCAAGCCTAAGAAGGGTGAGTCAGAAGCAATGAGAAAGAAGCGAGCGTCATTTAAAGCTCGTCACCGTAAGAATATAGCCAGAGGCCCTATGTCAGCGGCTTACTGGGCTAACAAAGTTAAGTGGTAGGAGAGAGATGAGTAAAGTAGGGACAGACCTTAATCAGGGCATCTTAGAAGATACTTACATTGATGAAGCTGGAGGCATTAAACAGCATTTTCGTCAAGATATAACTAAATTATTAGAAGATAACAAAAGAAAGCGTAACGCAACAAATGACTGGATCAAATATGATCCTAAAAAAGATTATCATCAAGTCTTAGACTTGTCTATGACTGACATTATGAGAATAAAACAAGAGCATGGGGTTGATATAATGGGATCTCATGTAGACTGGAAGTATGTGTTTAAGCTAATAGAAACACATTACCCGTATATGAAAACCACAACAGCGAGACTGTAATGGCATTAGCAACAGACAGCGATTTACAAGCAGCTATAGCAGATTGGTTAAACAGATCAGATTTAACCTCTGTTATTCCTGACTTTCAAACATTAGCGCAGTTAAGAATCAACCGTAAGCTATCTATTGTAGAGCAAGAAGTCGTATCTACAATCACACCAACAGCACAAGCTACAGTTCTTCCTACTGGCATTACAGCTATGATTAGCGTAACAGACTCTAAAGGCAATGCACTAGAGCCTGTATCGATGCAGGAGATGTTTAACTACTCTGATGAGGGTGGCAGTGTAGCTCGTTATGCAATCGCAGGAAACGACATCTACCTAGCTCCTACGCCAACAGCGACTAGCACAGAAGTTTATACCCTTGTATTTCGTAAGGATATGAATCTAGGTAATTACGAGTCACTTAACTACGCAATCTTGCAAGATATTTATTTAAACGCATCTTTAATGGAGGCTTACGTCTACCTTAAAGATGACTCAAGAGTTGCTTACTTTAAAAACATGGTTGATGAAAGCGTTATGGATGTACAAGCACAGAGATCAAAGCAAGGTGTAGGTCGTTCAAGAATTAAAGACGAAAGTATAGCTGTTAACGGAGGACCACTAGCGTGACATCAGCAATAGTACCAACTAACCCAGTACAGGGTAATGCAACTACATCAAGTGTAAGAGATAACTTTCTTGCTGCTCACGATGAAATTAACGCGCTTCAAAGAATGTCTACAGAGGTTAAAGAAACTGGTAGCTCTGATGGCATATCATATACAGCAACTTTTACAGATGCTGTAGTTTTAGGTGAGGGTGTAAGGGTTTCTGTTGAAATAAACAGAGTAAACGCAAATACTGCCCCAACTTTAAACGCAAATGGCACTGGCGATAAAACCATCGTTCGTCAAGACGGGTCTGCTCTTGTTGCTGGAGACTTAAAAGCTGGTCAGTATGTAGACTTAATATATGATTCAACAGCTACTAAATGGGTATGGTTAAACAGCCCTTACGCTCAACTAATTACTTCTTTAAAAGAGGAGATAGCAGCTAACGTATACCCTGTTGGCTCTATCTTTACAACTACTACTGATTATAGTGCCGCTAGTAATGGAGCAGCGGTAACAACTGCCCTTGGTATGGCAAGCACAGTACAGTGGTCAAGATATGCACAAGGAAGAACGATTGTTGGTGCTGACTTAGGAACAACAATAGTTTCTGCTATATCTTCTTCTAATGTAGTTACTCTAACAGTTGCTAGTCATGCTTTATCCGCAGGCGACAGCATTACTGTAAGCGGATTTACAAGTGACACAGATGCAAATGGATCTTTTACTGTAGATAGCACCACATCGACAAATATTGTTTATACAGCTATTGCTACCGTAAGCGATGGCAGTTTAACTGGATCTAACTTGTTAGTTATCAACAACGCATTTGATGCTGGCGATACTGGCGGTGCTTCTAACCATGTGCTTTCACAAGCAGAGATGAATCATAATCATAAGGTCATGGATAACGGTGGAGGGGGATCGAGATCAATCAGATGCAGTGAAGGGGATGGTCATATATTTAATGACTCGGCAGATTCTGTAGCTATTACATCTGGGGATGGTGGCAAGATGACTATAGATATGTTTACAGACAACAACAGAGGGATTACTGGCGAAACAGTAACACCGCATAACAACTTGCAACCCTACATTACTACTTACATTTGGAAGCGAACAGCTTAATGCCATTTGAAACTGATAAAAGTAACGGCTTTAAATTTGATGCGTCAGAGCTATTAAAGACTGGCGTATACCCTGAAGCCTTTGATCGCAGAATACCTTTCTGGGAGACTGTAGACGGTGTTCAGTACACCGAGTTCGGTATGCGTAGAAAAGCAGGCCGAGAAGAAAAGCATGACTTTACAGCTGAAGGGTCTGGTACTGACATTCGTGGACTGATAGCAACTAAAGAGTTTAACGACAAAGTTGCTTATGTAGGCGATTTAAATAGAATTTATTCTTACAGGCTTTCACCTTCTGCATCTGGCGCTGTAATTGACACTGTGGGGACTGGTTATGACTTAATAAAGCAGCAAGAAGCTACTGGTTGGGATGAAGGCGTTAACTTTGATGACATACGAATTTCTTCTGCAACAATATCAGGCGGTCTTTGTGAAGTTACCACATCAACTGCACACGGTCTTGTTGCTGGATCATTAATTAATGTAGTAGGGCTTACAGACTCTACTGGAGCAAATGTTGGCGGTGATAACATTGTAGCTGTAAATGATCTCGTTGTAGTAATGTCGCCAAACAAGTTTAAGTTTTCTACTACATCAACTGGAACTGTAACTATTGCTGGAAGCCCTCCTAGTGCAAGTGCTTATGTTGAGTTTACTGAAACTGCTTGGCTAGATTCTTTTACAGTATCTTCTGGCCCTTTTTCATTTACATATTTTTCGCCAACCTTGTGGGATGAAGGCGTTAACGAAGCCGACCAGTGGGATTTTGAGACATACGGATCATTTGTGGTAGGGGCTAAAGGATCAACTCAACCAGTAATCAAAAAGAATAACGTCAACTTTAACTTATTTCACAATGATCAAATTAGCGGAGTTAATATAACAAGCCCTGGAACAGCTAATTATGCAGTGGGAGATGTATTAACTCAAAACGGGTCGCCAAGTGCAGGTAGCGGATCAGGTTTAGAAGCGACTGTTACCGAAGTCAGCTCTGGCAAAGTTACAGCGATTGAGGTTACAAACTTTGGGTCTGGTTACACAAGCACTGGCGCTGTTTTAACTATGAACATACCCGGAGGGTCGCCAACAAGGTCTGGTGCAGTTACTTTAACAATACAAATACCTGATATAGATTATGACTCAGTACAAGCATTTCACAAGCAAGGACCGCATCTTTTAGCATTTAATTACTCTAAAGGATCTACTACATACGAAACAAGTTTTTCTTGGTGCAGTGCTGATGATTTAGATGTTTGGGTGGCAGGCCCAACAAATACTGCTGGTGAGCTTTTAATAAGAGAAGCTAACACGCCTATCAAGTGCGTAGCGCAGCTAGGTAACTCTTTAGCTGTTTACACAGAAAATCAAATGTTTTTGGTGTCTTATGTTGGGCTACCAAATATATTTGGATATAGGGTTGCTTTAGAAAATGGAGTCGGAGCTGTATCTCCTAACTCTGTAGTTCCTGTTGGCCGTAAAAATTACGGACTTTGCAGAGATGGATTTTTTGTTACTGACGGCGCTTCTGTGCAACTTATTGGCCGTCAAAGTGGCATGAATGAGTATTTTATGGATAACGCTTCAAGTGGCGAACTTGCAAAAGTTTATGCTTTTGATAACTCAAAAGACAATGAAGTAACTTGGGGAATACCAATAAACTCATCTGATATTTCTAAAGAGATATACTACAACTATAAGACAGGACAGTGGGGAATGAGAACATCTAGCGTTACTGCCTATCTTGCTAGAGGTATTTTTAATGAAGCATTGTCGGCGGATGCTGACGGCAAGTTTTATTACGAAGGAACTGTCCCAACTTTAATTAACCAAGGTGTTAGCGCAGAAACTAGAGCGCACGACCTAAATAACGCAGACAAAATTAAAGAAATTAGTGCATTGCGAGTAGGCAAAAAGGGCGCAGGATCACCTACCGTTAGCGTAGGCTTTACATCAACAATAGATGCAACACCCACTTATTTAGATAAAGATACATTTACTGTTGACGATACATTTAAGAGCTTTCCTGTAAGAACCGCTGGACGTTATATACACTTAAAAGTAGAAAGCAGCGGCGCTAGTGATGACTGGGAGCTAACCGATATGGTTATACAGGGTCGGTTTGAGGGTGAGAGATAGATGGCTAATCTGCCAGAGGATTATGACCGGGTAGCGCTTGAGGAAGAGCTAAGGGATCTTCAGCAAAAAATAGACGACATGAAGACGTTTCATTTTTTTATACCATTGCTGATTGCTCCTGTAGAACCTAAAGTAGGTACTGTTGCATACAACGCTGGATCTGGTTCTGCTGGGTTTGGCAGTACAGCAGAAGGTCTTTACAGATATGCAAGCAACGGAGCTTGGCATAAGATAGGTTAAATTAAGAGGAGAGAGGAGATGGATCCAGTCATATCGGATATCAGAAGAGAGTGGACTTGGGTTAAGTACGGCGTTGAAGAGATTATACACAAGTACCCTTGGTTAACGTATAGAGCAGAAGATATATATGCAGCTTGTGTTAACGGACAGGCGATACTCTATACAACCAGTGAGGCATTTGCAGTTTGTACTGTCGAGGTGCATCCTATAACAGCAGAGCAATCCTTTTTAGTGTGGGCTTGTTGGGCAAATGGAAAGGGAAAGAATCTAAATATTATCAAGAATCACTTTGATTTTATTCGTAGAGAGGCAGAAAGATTGGGGTGTGACCGAGTATCGGCTAAGACACCTAATAAAGGGTTAGAAAGAGTTTACACAAGAAGCGGTTGGAGATGTGACATGAGAGACTTCAGCATTGACATAGAAGACACAAAAGAGGTTTAAAATGGGCGGTTCAGCACCATCAGATACAACTCAAACTACTAGACCATTTCCAGCTCAGGAAAGGGCATTAAAGCGTTTATTTGGCTTATCACAAGGCGCATTTGAACAGGGGCCAATGCAGTACTTTCCTGGTCAAACGGTTGCGGCACAGTCACCTAACACTATTGCGGCACAGCAAGCAGCATTAGGTGCGGCGGCTCCTCAAGCTGGTTTAGGCATGGCTGGTGCAAGATCAGTTGCTGCGGCACTTGATCCTATGTCTGCTCAGTCTCAGGCAGTAATGGATCCCTTTATTTCTAAGCTACAAGGCCAGATATTACCCGGAATAGGCAGTCAAGCTATCCGTCAGGGTGCATTTGGTGGTAGTCGTCAAGGCATTCAGGAACAACA